>Ga0172380_10003849_pt1 | contig 20043 bp, 24 predicted proteins | sample Leawe162metaG_FD_119747 | JGI IMG/M metagenome (GOLD analysis project Ga0172380, IMG submission 119747) | Leachate microbial communities from a municipal landfill in Southern Ontario, Canada - Leachate well 162 metaG | ecosystem: Engineered > Solid waste > Landfill > Unclassified | place... | reverse complement strand
TTGGTTGGATTTGCTGGCGCCCATCGAAGCTTTGCGCTCCTGGATGGAAACCAAAGAGATGCTCAGGGCGGAGACCAGGATGATGCCCATGATCATCATCGTGACGACTAGGATGGAAGCCTTATAGTTCCGGCCGGTTTGGTTTTTAAACATAGTATTACTCAATTAATTATTTAATTTTCAATTTTCAATTTCTAAACAATTTCCAAGGACTGAATTTTCAATTTTCAATTTCTTTTATTTCTGCCTTGCCGCTTGTCAGTGTTGAGGATATTTTGTTGAAAATTAAAGTTAGCTCATGCGCCTCTTTCCATAAATTCTTAAGCGTTTCCTTTTCTTTCGGACTAGCAGTCGCCAATAATTCCAGCCAATATTTCGTTTCTTGTATTTCCTTTCTGCAAATAAATATTTTGTTTTTAAAATCTTTCTTGGAACTGGCGCCATTCGCTTCGCAATAATTGGCCCCAACACTGGTCGCGGAGCGAATCAATTGCGAAATAATATTTTCATTCAGCTTGCTTCTGTTTATCCTTACGAGAAACTTTATTATTTCTTTGCTAAATTTTTTAGTTCGTTCTTCTAAATCATATCTCATTGGAAATTGATTAATTAGAAATTGTTTAGAAATTTAAAATTGAAAATTGAAAATTTTATCCGCTAGTTCACTTCCCAATAATCCCGGAGTGACACGGTCGTCTGGATCCTGACCACATCGCTTGACCCAGCACACGTGGTCGAACCGCCATAACAAACCTGCGCAGAAATCGTCACCTTGCCGATTTTATTCGTCAAGCTATCCGATTTGATCACATCAAATTTAAGATCGCCAACATTCGCTCCCACCATATCGCCAAACGGAACATTCACAAAAGAACACCCGTCTACCTTGCCATCGCCATTCGAATCACTGGAAGTGCCGGTTCTGGATTGGATTTTTTGATCATATATTCTATACTCGATACATCTTCCTTGCGAATTATCATAGACTTGGATATCTTGGGAATGACTGACGCCCGCAATCGGTTTGACATACATTACGGTACTCGTCCGCAAAGTCTTAGCCATCTGTTCCATAACAAATCTCACATCTTCTACATCCTTCTGGATCGCTTTGGTTTTCTTGCGCGCGCCGGCCACTTTGACGAAAATTGCCGTAGCCGTGGTCATCACCAAGGAAAAAACGAAAATCGCCACGACCATTTCCATCAATGAGAATCCTTTATATTTATTTCGCTTATTTTCTCCGATTTTCATTTAAAATTTAAAATTTAAAATTTAAAATTCCAACTATTCTCCCCATTTGCCCAGCACTACTTCGGCATAGGCGCATTTGTGGACCGTGTCGCAATCAGCCTTATCAGCCGGAAATGCCGACGCCCCCCGGCTATCCCAGGTCACCATACTTGCGACCGGACGGTTTTCCGTGCCGTTACCAATAACTAGTTTGCGATAGAACCTGGTCGGGGTGCCGGCGGAATTATGGGTATAAAAACCGTTGCCGTCCAGATATAGCCGGTATTGCCCGTTGCAAACTATCGGATTCGGATAACTATAAGTCTTATCTATCCGGCAATTGGTGCCAGCCGTGATGCTATTGAAAGTTTCGACGCTGTTTTCCCAATTATTATCCCGGATATTGCGCGCCAATTCCACGCCCTCCTGCGCCAATTCGACCGCGACAAGTTGGTTGCGCGCGTCCAGCGAAACCGCCATCCCGCTGCCGACCAATCCCATCACGGTCAATATGCCGGTAGTTATCAAAAGGACGGAAAATAAAGTTTCAATCAAAGAAAAACCTTTATATTTCCGGATTGCTTTTTCGTTTTTATTTGTTTTTTCCATATATTTGTCCAGTTCCATTTTACAAGGCGGAATTAATTTTCAACGACATTTCCGGCAACATTCACGGTGACCGTTTTATTGTCCGCGTTCGGATGCGTCAAAACGAAATCGCCGATGCCCGGCCCGGATATGTTTCCGAAAGGAACAGTGAAATAAATCTCCTGATTGACATCGACCGGATCGATTTCAACCCCGTCCTTCAGGACGAAACTTTCCGCGTTATAACGGGAACTGGTCGGATTGCAATCTCCGGCATTGGGAATCCGATAAAAAATCCGATAATCGGTTTGCGAGGTGAATTGGAAGCCATATCCGCACGGCGCCGCTCCGTCTTGCGTCTTTCCCTGCAAGGCATAGCTTTGCGCGAGCCGGATGGCCGCCGCCACTTCCCCTTGCGCCGCTTTGAGCCGCGCGTCCAATTTGGACGGTTGCAAAGACAGCAGGCCTACGCCGCTCATAATGCCGATGATGGCGATGACTACCAGCAGTTCTATCAAAGTCACACCTTTGTAATTTTGTTGATTTTTGGGAAACATAACCTTAAAATAATTCTAAACTTCTTGTAATTTTAAATTTTAAGTTTTAAATTTTAATTGAAATCTAAATTTTTTAATTTTTATTATTGATTGTTAAAATTATCTTAGAAAATATCAGTGTTAGCTCTTGGGCTTCCTTCCAAAGTTCGCGACATTTTTCTTTCTGTTCCGGATCATATTTTGCAATCAGCTCCAGCCAATATTTTGTCTCACGCGCTTCTTTCTTACAGATGCAAATTTTATTCTTAAAATCTTTTTGTGATGCCGCACCGTTAGCTTCAAAATAATTTGCCCCGATGCTCGTTGCCGATCTTACTAATTGACTTATCAGTGGGGTGCTTATAATATCCCTTTTCAATACTTTTAAAAAAATTATGATATCCTCGCTGAATTTACTCGTTCGCTTTTCCAAATCATAATCCTTTGACATTGATTCATTTAAAATTGATTTAAAATTTAAAACTTAAAATTTAAAATTATCAATAAAACATTCCCAAATACCACCCTGTAATCGGTGCATACCAAAACAGCGCGATGAGCGATCCCAGCACCAGGAACGGCGCGAAGGGAATTTGACTGCCCATCTTTTTCTTTTTTAGCAAAATCAGGATTATACCGGAAAGCGCGCCAAGAGTGAAAGCCAGCATCAAACCAAGGAGGATTTCCGGCCAGCCCAAAATCAATCCCAACAGGATCACCAGATAGGCGTCGCCCATCCCCATCCATTTTTCTTTGGAAACCGCCACTAGTAAAAAGAAAAACAGGAAAGCTGCGGCTGCGGCCAGCGTGCCGGAATACGTCGCCAGATTCAAGACATCATTGCCAAAACCGGCCTTGCCCCAATCGAAAACCAGATTGAAAACCACCGCGAAACCGACTGCCGGCCACAGGATCAAGCCCGGAATTTCCAGATACAAAAAATCATACACGAAAATCACGATCAAGAAGCTTGCGATACCCAGATAATAGATGGCTGGCGCCCAAGTGGACACGTCGATCGCGTCAAAGTATCTGCTGCCAATAAGAGCGAAAACCAGCCCGGTGAAAATTTCAACTAGCGGATATTGCCAGGAAATCTTCTCCTGGCAACTGCGACAGCGGAATTTCAACAGGATGAAACTCAAGACGGGGATATTGTCATACCAAGCGATCAAGTTCTTGCAATGCGGGCAATGCGAGCGGTCCGCCACCAAAGTTTCCGCCACGCGCAAACGGTAAACTACTACGTTCAAAAAGCTGCCGACAATCAGACCCAGGACAAGAAAAATGAAAAAAATCATAACCCGTGTTTTTTATTTTTATTACTGATAGAATTATACCATAAAAATCCGCGGCAAGCGAAAAGGGTTATCCACACAAAACCATAATTTTTCCGCCCGGCGTCAAACGGAAATCGTTTCGGAAACCTTGCGCTCTTTTCTCTTCCTGAAGAAAACCCGCACCATCCGTTTAAGCTGTTCCAAAATGAAAACCACCAATTCCAAACCCAGAAAAAAGCTGGCGAACGAAGCGACGAACCTTCCCCAGGAAAATTCCGCGATCGGCCGTTTGATTTCAAAATTTTGATACCACGGGAGGCTTATGTAACTTTTAGCGGAAAAATCCTGTTTCACAAAAGTGAAAGGATAGCCGAAGGACAAATCCTTAGCATCATTTTTTCCATTGATTTTCACCGGCACCGTAAAAACCGCCCCGAGCAGAACCAAGCTGGTCAGCGCCAAGATGATATGTTTTGTTTTAAGATTCATATGTTTAGCTCTTTCAAACAAAAACCGTCGAGCTGACCCGGACGGTTATTGCAAGATCGGAATGATTTATTTTTTAAATATCAAATTAGCAGCCAGCCGGAAAACCTTTCACCGAAGCCGCGGTCGGCGTCGCGGTCAAGCCGTAGGATATGTCATTAGCTCCGACATAATAATACAATGCCGTAGTACTGACACCATCGCAGTTGGGATTTTTCGAGTCATTGGCTATGCGGACCCGCAGGATCGGATTGGAATTGGAACATCGATAATTAGCGATATTGCCGGCATAATTGGCCGTACCCGTGCCTAAATTCAGTTCAGTGGCGGTCGGCAGATAGCTGGTACCGACGGCGACGCCGGCTGAAGTCGTGCACACGGTCTGGGTTCCGGTAGCGGTAGTGATCGTCCGCAAGACATTCGTAGAATCGGCACAGCACAAAGCCACCGCTCCCTTCAGCGTGGACATCGTCGTTTTGAAGGCCGCGCCGGCCGATCTCTGGCGGGAACTGGTCAGACTCACGAGGATAACGCTCGACAAGATGCCGATGATGGCGATTACGATCAACAGCTCGATCAGCGTGAAACCTTTTGTTTGTTTGTTTTCCATTGGTTTGTTTTTGTTAAAAATTTTATCCGCTTGCCAATTTCGCCTAGGCGGTCAGATTGGCAAGCAAGAAAACTTTCAAGCCCTAACTAGCATCCAGCAGGGAAAGTTACTCTTTCAGAAGTCACAGTTGCACCAGTACAGTTCGTGCCAGGACCATCCAAAGTAATATTAAGCTGTGGAGTTGTCTGATCACAAGCAGCACCAACTGCATATGTAACGCCTCCCGATTCAACCTTCAAATCAGCTGCCAATGGCAATATTGATCCGATTGGGCTAGTACATACGTCAGTATCAACTGGATCAACACCTGTGTTGAAAGTATTAGTCGCAGTATCACAACACAAAACTACCGCCGGTTGCAAACTGGAAACAGTCGCCTTGAACGCAGCCGCGTTAGCCTTGACTCTCGCGTTGTTCAAACTCACCAAAACGATGGACGCCAAGATACCGATGATGGCGATAACGATCAAGAGTTCGATCAGGGTAAAACCTTTTTCAAATTTTTTCATTCATTTCACCTGCCTTCCTAGTTCACCCCGAGGTTCCATTCCTGGAATCTTACAGAGTTTTTATTTTTTTATTTATCTTTAAACTTTCAGATGTCTTTTTTATTTGATCCGCCTTTTCATTTCTTTGAAAATATTCCTTACTGGCAGGCCTTCGTGCTCAAACTGCAAGTGATGTCCGTCTGTCCGGCTTTGGTCAGGGTGTAGGTATAGGTCGTTCCGTCCAGTGCCGGCAATTCCGCGGCGGCTACGAAAATCCATCCGGTCCGGCTGATGTCCGGCCATTCCACGCTGTGGCTGCCATAGGCCGTGTTGGTGCCGGTGCCGTCCGTGCAGATAATCGCGCTGGCCGAACCGTCCGTGCCGCCACCATCATCCACGCACATCGTGAATTCTCCCATCACGCTCGAAGCAGATGACAGCGCCGAAGCCCGCATCGCCCTTTCCTTGGCGCCGTTGGCCGTCACCAGGACGATTGAGGCCAGGATGCCGATGATGGCGATCACGATCAACAGCTCGATCAGTGTGAAACCTCTTCTGTCGGCAGATGCGTCATTCCTGCTTGTTTGCATTTTTTCGTCCATCTTTATTCGGGCTATAATTGTCCCGCTATATTATAAATCGGCATAATAACTGAGAAAGCTAGGAAAGCCACCGCCACGCCGATCAGCACCATCAACAACGGCTCGATCAAAGTGGAAAGGTTTTTGGCCATATCGGACGATTCCTGTTCATAGAAATTCGCTACATGCTGCAGCACCAAGTCGATTTGTCCGGATTCCTCGCCGATTTTCACCATCTGTGAAACGATCGGCGGAATCTGCGGAGACTTGCGCAAAACGTCGCTCATCACCCCGCCGATCCGGATTTCATCCGCCGCTTTCAGGAAAATCGATTCATAGACCGTATTGCCGATGACCGAACTCACGATTTTCAAAGCTTGGATGATCGGGATGCCGCCTGCCAAGAGCACCGATAGGTTGTCCGCAAAGCGCGCGATGTAGAGGTATTGATAGATCGTTCCGAAAATCGGCAAGCGGATCTTGATGCGGTCCCACTCTTTGGATCCGTCTTCGGTCTTAATATAATAAATGCCGCTACCGACGACCCCCAGTATCATAATCGCGATAGCCCACCAATAGACCGCCATAAAATCACTGACTCCGATCACCACACTGGTGTACCACGGCACCGCCACGCCTTCCATACTTTTGATCATCAGCGTCAGTTTCGGGATGATGAAAGTCACCACCAAAAACGCGATTATGAAAAACACGATCATCACGATGACCGGATAGGTCATCGCCGATTTGACGCGCTGGGTCAGCGTGTAATTTTTTTCGATATTGTTAGCCACGTATTCCACGGACTTTTTCAGGTTTCCCGAAACCTCCCCGGCCCTGACGATATTGATAGCCAGATTGGAAAAGATATGTTTGTGTTTTTTCAACGCGTCCGAAAGCGGCAAACCGTCCTGGATATCATTCACCACCTCGCCGATTATCTTTTGGAAATAGCGGTTGACCATCTGCTCCTTGATGGCCGTCAATGAAGCGACGATCGGAACCTTAGCTTCGATCAAAATCGACAACTGGCGGAAAAAAACCATCAACTCCTTGTCATTGACTTTGTCGAAATATCGGAGGAAGGTTTTTTCCAAAGAATTTTTTTCTTTTTCCGTCGCGATCGATAACGGGAAGAGCTCGTTTTTTTGCAACAGCTCGACCGCCACCTCGCTGCTGACCGCGTCGATGATCCCTTCTTTCAATTCCCCTTCCTTGTTTTTTGCCTTGAAAATAAATTTCATTTTTTTGTTTTTATTTCCTTATGATATCGCAGATACCGCGGTGGAAAAATTCATATCCATATTATACACCCAAAAAGAAAAATGTCCTATAGCCCGATCCGGTCAGCGCAACAGGGATTGGAAATTATTTTTTTCCTTGGCGAAAGACAATGCCGTATCGATGGAAATGATTCCCCGCCGGGTCAGTTCCGCCAAAGATTTGTCCATCGTGACCATTCCCTGGTCGGAGCTCGTTTCGATGCTGTTGTCGATCTGATAGGCCTTGCCTTCGCGGATCAGATTTTCAATCGCATGGTTCTTGATCATTATCTCCACTGCCGGCACGCGCCCCCCGTCCACCCGCGGAACCAATCTTTGCGAAATCACGCCGAGCAGCGTATTGGCCAATTGCGCCCGCACCTGGTTCTGCTGATGGGCCGGAAAAACGTCGATGATGCGGTCGATGGTCTGCGCGGAATCATTGGTATGCAAAGTGGCGAAAATCAGATGGCCGGTTTCCGCGCCGGTCATCGCGATGCTGATACTTTCCAGATCCCGCAATTCTCCGACCAGAACCACATTGGCATCTTCGCGGAAAACCGCCTTCAGGGCCGTCTGGAAATTTGTCGAATCTTGGAAAACTTCCCGCTGGTTGATGATGCATTTGTCCTGCTCATAGATATATTCGATCGGGTCTTCGATAGTCACGATATGCTTCTCCTGATTATGGTTTATTTCATTGATAAGCGCCGCCAAGGTCGTGGACTTGCCGTGTCCCACCGGACCGACCACCAAGACCAGCCCTTGCGAAGATTTGGTGAAATCATAGAGCACTTCCGGCATATTCAATTCATCCAATTTTTTGATTTCATGCGGGATCAGGCGCATCGCCACGCTCACATAGCCTTGCTGGAAAAATATATTCACCCGGAAACGCGCTTTATCTTCGAAATTATATGACAAGTCGATCTGCTTGTCCGCCAAAAATTTTTTCTTGTTCTCTTCATTGTTGCCGATGATGACGTCGCTCATCGCCTGGGTATCGGCCGGGGTCAGCATAGCGTCTTGCGACACGGGAAACAGCCGGCCGTCGATCCTGAGCGTCGGATATCTCCCCACCACCAAATGCAGATCGGAAGCGCCCTGCTGAGCCACCAGCCGCATCAGGTTTTTCACCCTTTGTTCGGTATGTACTGTACCCATAGATAATTTTATACTTGTGGTTAATTTTTAACTTCTTCTTTTTTGGGCAGATAGATGCGGATTTTTTCCAAGACTTCCGACGGGGTAAAATGCGATTTGATGAGATAATCCTTGGCGCCCAAGACGAAGCCTTGTCCGATTTCCTCTTTCTGGCTGAGGTTGGTCAGCAGAATCACCGGGATTTTCCGCAATTCCTCATTGGCTTTGATTTTTTTGAGAACTTCCAAGCCGTCCACATACGGCATTATAATGTCCAGCAGGATGAGGTCCGGCATGCATTCGCCGCTTTCCAACTTCTTGATCGCTTCCATCCCGTTATTGGCCGCCACGACATTGAATCCTTCCAGTGATAATTTTGTCTGGTAGATATCCATCACGAATGAATCATCCTCCACGATCAGAATAGTTTGTTTTTCCATATTATCTAAAATTAAAATTTATACGCCCTGTTAATCATTTTCTTCTTCCAGTGTGATGCTGCCCTCGGTCACCCGCTCAATCTCTTCGAATGTCGTAATTCCTTTTAAAGCCTTCAGGATCCCGTCCTGCCTGATCGTCAAAGACCCCATCTTGTCCCGCTCCTGGGTCAACAAGATTTCGCTACCTCTTTTTTCGATGATGATCGTACGCATCGCGTCCGTCACGCGCACGACTTCAAAAATCGCCATCCGCCCGCTAAGCCCGGTCCCGTTGCAAGCATCGCAACCTTTGCCCCGGAACAGGCTGATTTTTTCCGACAAATCCACGCCGTATCTGCCCAGTTCGCCCTTGGATATGTTTTCAATTTCTTTAAGGATCTGTTTTTTCAATACTTCCGACACTTCGATTTCAGCTTTGCAATTTTCACAGATCCGGCGCACCAGCCGCTGGGCCATCACGAGCCGCAGCGAAGACGACAACAGGAACGGCTCGATGCCCATATCAACCAGCCGCGGAATAGCGCCGATAGCCGTATTGGTGTGCAAGGTCGAAAACATCAAGTGTCCCGTTAGCGCGGCATGCACCGCCAATTCGGCCGTCTCGCCGTCGCGGATTTCGCCTACCATAATGACATTCGGATCCTGACGCAAGATCGTCCGCAAGCCTGAAGCGAAAGTGTAGCCGATTTCCGGTTTTATCTGACTCTGATTCAAGCCCTCGATGTCATATTCGATTGGATCTTCCAGAGTGATGATATTCCGCTCATCGTTATTCAGGATTTTCAACATCGCATACAAGGTCGTAGATTTTCCGGATCCGGTCGGACCGGTCATCAGGATCATCCCATAAGTTTCTTTTATGGCGTCTTTCATATTATCCAGGCCCATTCCCACCAAACCCATCGTTTCGATATCGCTCACGCCCTTATCCTTATCCAAGATTCTCATTACGACTTTTTCCCCGTTGATGACCGGCAAAGTCGAAACGCGGAAATCGATCGCGTTGCCGTTATGCATCAGCCGGAAACGTCCGTCCTGCGGCTTTCTTTTTTCATCGATTTTCAGATTGGAGAGGATTTTTATCCGCGATACCACGACCGGCCCGATTTCTTTGGGAATGATCAGACTGACATGCAGCACCCCGTCCACGCGGAACCTGACGCGGAAATCGCGCTCCATCGGTTCGATGTGGATATCGCTCGCGTGCCCTTCGATGGCGTGGCTCACGATGACTTCGACCAGTTTCGCGACCGGCGCTTCTTTCAAATTCTGCTCTTTCGCGGACTCTTCGTCATTTTCGATAATTTCCAAAGAACCTTTATCCTCAGCAAACGATTTGACCGCTTCTTTCACGATGTCGGCCGGTCCGGCATAAAACCGGAACAGCTCTTTGAAAACGTTCTCTGAAACGAGATAGATGGAAATCTCTTTTTTTTCTTTCTCAGCGATAAACCGTAATGTATTGAGAGCATCTATATCTTGCGGATTGAGCATAGCCACCTTTATGGCGTCGCCAACCGCTTCAAAAACGATGAAGCCGTATTTCTTCGCGACTTCTTCCGGAATTATCCTGATAGCCCGATCATCGACAGCCTTCGGAGCCTTATCCAAATAAGCGATATCCAGTGAAGCGGCCCTTTCTGCGATATCGCCGCCGTTTTTCACCGCGGTATCGTTTTTTACGCCAAGATTATTATCCATAGAAACTGCAAGCTGAACGGTTTTTTATTATTTAGGAAGCGGAAAATGGATTAGATCGTCCGATTGATCCCGTGTCAACCTTGAGGATATCCATGCTCGTCTTGGCTTTGATCTTGTCGACAACGCCCATATCGAACATCCCCGTCGAAAAAACTTCACTGCCCATACTCGCGATCGAGCCGGTCTTGTCCAGATAATTGAATCTGATGACGGCATCCATCTGCAATGATCCGTTCTCCGCGCCGGAACCCTGGGTTATTTTCATCGAAACTATCTCATTGAAACGTTTCAATCTGGACACATCCGCGATGAACTGCCTCAATTTTCCATAATCGCCCGTCAAAGCCACGCTCGCTTTGAAATTCTTTGCCACGGCTTTCGGCGCCGCCTCGACCGGAATTTCATTGCCGTTCTCATCCAACATAAACTCCTCTTCAGGCTGGACGACGGAAGCAGCGCTCTCGTCATCCATCGTCACGCCTGACAAAAATACGCCCGCACCGGATGCGATCGAATTCAGATTGGCGATCACATCTTCATCGGTCTTCTTTTCAGGCAGATATTGCAGCAGAATTTTCTGTTGTTCACTGCTATCGTTCAAAGCCGCCACCAAACTGCCGGCATTTTCCTCTTTCAAACTTATGTCCGCCAATTTCAACTCGGCGCCTTTCAGTTTATTGCCGGCCGCGACAACCCCCTCCGGACCGGAATAGGCCGGTATGGCCACCCAAATAGCCAGATACATTATAATCACCAGCATCAGCGGAGTAAGTAAGATTTTTAGCTTCATAGTATTGCCGGCTCTTGATCAAGGGCCGCTTTTAAAAAAAATTAATTAAGTGCTATCTCCATTGAAAAAACAGTCTTTCCCTCATTCGACACGCTCGCGCTCTTTACGACCACCTCGGAAAAATAACTTGAACTTTTGAAGCTCAGGACTTGCCTGGCTACCGCCTCGTAATTATCCGCGACACATTCCAATTTGAGAGTCTTGGCTTCTTTGTCAGCTTCGAAAGCGGTGATATAGACGCCGGAAACGAGATTCTTCTCGACCTCCTGCAAAACATCAAATGTCAGATTCGTCTGACCCACCAATCCATCGGAAAGCGAAAGCCGGTTTTGGAAATCAACGATGTCTTTGTTCCTGGCATTCGCCATCAATCCAGCTTCCTTGTCGGCATACGCAGCCTCGACGGCAGCCACTTTGTTATCCAGACTGTTCGCCCACAACATCAGTCCGCCGCTGATGACAGCCACGACCAGCAGGATTATTTCGATAACCACTATGCCTCCTTTAGCCGCAGCGGTTCCTTTGTTGTCCTGCAGCATCGCCTGATTGGTCGACAGATTTATATTCACCATATATTTTTTCTCCCGTTAGCCGGGATTTTATTTATTAGAGATCCTTATTATTTTTTAAAATTCTCATCGACGCCGCCCAAAGCCAGGCCGATAGCTACCGAAAATTGGTTTCCAAGCTCCCTGGCTTTCGGCTCGAGCCGCTTGTCATATTCGATCCTGCCCAGCGGATTCCCGATTATGGTCTTGATGCCCAAGGCCTTGGAAAAATATTCATCCAAGCCGGGAAGTCCGGCTGTTCCTCCGGAAAGGATTATGCCATCGACGGCCGCTTTCGAATCGGTCTTGTAGTATGCTTTCATCACCCGCAAAATTTCCCCGACGATCAAATCGATCACCGGAAAAGTTATGCTGGAATCCCCGTCCAGGAAATTCTTGCCGGAAACCTTCAGTTTATCCGCCCGTTCATCATCTATATTCATACTTTTGGCGATCACTTTGCTGATATCCCGGCCGCCGGCATCGATATTGCGGTTAGCCTTGATCACGCCTTTTTCAACCAGGATGATATTGCATATGCGCGACCCGATATCCACGACGACGAAATTGCCCTGGTCGTTGCCGACCAGCGACCTGACCAGAGAGAAGCTTTCGATTTCTATGGACTTCAGATGCAACTCGGTATTGCCGGCCAGCTTCTCATATTTGATGACTTTATTCTTGGGAGCCGCCACCAGCAAGACTTGCACTTTGCCATTGGCTGCGCCTTCCGGCACGGGAACGGCGCCAGGAGCCTCCTTAGATTGGCTGACCAAACTTTTTTTCTGATCCTTCTTGCCGACGATGTCCCAACTCAAAACGACATCATCCAATGAAATCGGAACGTATTTATGCGCTTCAAATTTGATGGCCTGGTTAAGATCATCTTTTGACATATCGGGAAATTCAATGAGGGTTATCAACCCCCCGAAAGACGGGATGGAAAAATACGCGTTGCGCCCGGATATGCCCGACGTTTTGACCATCCTGCGTATGTATTCCGGCAAAACGGTTTCGAAATATGAAGCTTTCAAATCATTATCCCCCATCAGGCCGTTTATCCGTACGCGCGCATAATTCGACAGGACCGGCTTATTCCCGCTGATTTTCAATTCGACCATCTTTATATTGGAAGTCCCTACGTCGATTCCGATGAATTTTTTTTCTCCTAATCCGAACATTTGTTTTTATTTTTTATTTATGGAAACCCCGTTATCGCAGACCGATCCGGGGAATATTTTTTCTTTGGGAAATATTCACAATATCATTGTAACATATTTTATCGCAAACGACCATACCCGGCATCGGAAAATTATCCACAGCGCCGGAAAATTATCCGGAGGCCCGCACGGTTTGACATAGGCTGGTTTTAAAAATAAACTAGTAAGGATAATCCTTCAGTCCAACATATGCCAAATATAACCGACCGGACAGCCGGACACAAATTGACCAACCACGCCAAAAAAGCTTTTCTCGAAGCTGAACGGCTGGCTCGGAAATCCAAACATCCCAAACTCGACAATCTCCATCTGCTCTATGCCATCTATCTGGAAAAGGGCAGTTTGGGCAGTAATATTTTGAATGACCTCGGAATCGGAAAGGAATCTTTCGAAAGCCTCCTGTCCGGGCTGGCGGACGCGGCAACCGTCGCTGAAAACTCCCCGCTTGCCATCTCCGACAATCTCAAAAAAACTTTCACCCGCGCCTACGGCATCGCCAAAGAGTTCGAATATCCGTATGTCGGCACGGAACACCTGACCTACGCCATCATCAATTCCGGCGATGAAACGATTGCAGAAATATTGTCAGGCGCCGATCTCCAAGATATCCATAAATCCATTATGGCGCTTTTCGATCCGAGCCAGCTCTCCGGCCTGCCCAAGATTTTCGACATTCCGGAAATAGGCCTCAGAAAAAAAACCGCCAAAAAATCTTCCGCCACGCCCTTCGTCGATAAATTTTGCATCGACAAAAACAAGGAGGTCCGTACAAGGAATGAGGCGGTCATCGGACGTGAAAAAGAAATCCAGCGGATAATCAATATCCTAGGCAGGAAAAACAAGAATAACCCCGTCCTCATCGGTGAAGCGGGCGTAGGGAAAACCGCTATCGTTTCCGGACTGGCGCAAAGGATAAACGCCGGCGCGGTTCCCCAGTCGCTCTACCGCAAAAAAATAATGGGATTGGACGTCACGCAACTGATCGCCGGTACGAGCTTCCGGGGAGAATTCGAATCCAGACTGAAAGAAATCGTCAAAGAGGTGACCGCAAACCCGGATATCATCCTTTTTATCGATGAGCTCCATTCCATCGTCGGCGCCGGCAACACGCCCGGCGGCCTTGACCTAGCCAATATCCTAAAACCGGCCTTGGCCCGCGGGGATATGCGGATTATCGGCGCGACGACTTTTGAAGAATACAAAAAACATATCGAAAAAGACGCAGCGCTTGAACGGAGATTCCAGCCGGTCCACATCGAAGAACCCACCCGGGCCGAAGCCGAAAAAATACTTTTCGGCATCCGGAAAAATTACGAAACCTTCCATAACGCCGCCATTTCCGACGGAGCCGTCACGGCGGCGGTCGATTTGAGCATCCGCTATATCCAAAACCGCTTCTTGCCTGACAAAGCCATCGACGTGCTTGATGAGACTGCTTCCGATATGCGCTCGCGCCGCAAACTTTCCGACTCGCTGCGCCAAATCAGAAAATTGGAAGACCGACTGTCCGGCTTGCTTGCGAAAAAAGAGAAATTGGTCGGACAAGAATATTATGAAAAAGCCGCCGGATTGCGCAGCGAAGAAAAAAAGATCGCGGAACAATTGGAACTCTTGCGGCAAAAACAAACGGCTGAAGAAAAAAACGATCCCATCAGTATAACCGCGGACGATATTATCGGGACCGTATCCAGGATTTCGAAAATCCCTGCTGAAAAAATCTCGCAAGAAAAAGGCCGTAAAATAAAAAACATCCGGCAAAACCTCGCTTCGCATATCGTCGGCCAAACGGAAGCCATTGAAAAACTTTCCAGCGCCCTCTTGCGCTCGCAATCCGGCATCGGCAATCCGGACCGCCCGCTCGGTTCCTTCCTCTTCCTTGGACCGACCGGCGTCGGCAAAACATTGACTGCCAAAATATTGGCGCAGGAATTTTTCGGCAACCCCAAGTCTCTCATCCGGATCGATATGAGCGAATTGATGGAGCGCCACAACGTCGCTTCGCTTATCGGATCGCCCGCCGGCTATGTCGGCTATGGTGAAGGCGGCAAGCTCACGGAAAAAGTCCGGAGAAACCCGTATTCGGTCATCCTGCTGGATGAAATAGAAAAAGCCCATCCCGATGTTTTCAATATACTCTTGCAAATCTTGGAGGACGGCATCCTGACCGATGCCGAAGGCACCCGCGTCGATTTCAAAAATACCATCATCATCCTTACCTCCAACATCGGCACCTCCGAATTCACCAACGCTTCCAAGGTAGGTTTCGAATCGGAACAGTCCAAAAACGACCTGCATAAAAAATTCAATAACATCAAAGACGGCGCGCTCAAGGATCTCGAGAAAAAAATGCGCCCGGAACTCCTGAATCGCCTGGATTGCATCCTGGTTTTCAACGCCCTAGGTGAAACGGAAATAAAAACGATCGCCGGAAAAGAGCTGCAAAAATTAGCCGTCCGGATGTCCCAACAGAAAATAGAACTGCGGTTCAAACCGGATGTCATCGAATTCATCGCCGGAAAAAGCCTTGCCTTCAACCAAGGCGCCCGCCTCGTCCGCAAAAACATCCAAGAACTGCTGGAAAACCCGATCGCCGAACGGATCGTGTACGGCAAAGTCGCGAAAGGGAAAATCAGCGCGAGCGTCAAGAAGGGAGAAATAATATTAGTTTAAAATTTTTAATTTTTATAATTTTGTAAATAATTTCTTAAATCTGAATTTTCAAACCGACCTATCGATTGCAGACACTGAGGTTTAAAAATTGGAAATTACAAAATTGGAAATACTGAAAAATTTACAAACCTTCCTCTTAGACACCCTCTTTCCGATAAACTGCCTTTCCTGCGGTTGCGGCGACATTTGGCTTTGCGACGATTGCCTGCGCAAGATAGAATTGCTCTCCGTCCAGGTCTGCCCGAAATGCGAAGACACGATCACTGACAGCGGACGCGTCTGCCGGAATTGCAAATTCTCTTCCGTGCTGGACGGCCTGCTCGTCGCCTCCAAATATAAAGATGGTAACCTTGGCAAATTGGTGCATCTGTATAAATACCGGTTTATTGAAGACCTGCACATCCCATTAGGGAAAATCCTCACCGAAGCCATCCTGCAATCACGCTTGCCCATCCCGGATATGATCATCCCGATACCGCTCCATCCGCGGCGCCAGCGCTGGCGCGGTTTCAACCAATCGCAACTGCTGGCCGGCCATATCGGCCGGAATTTGGCGCCTGGTTTTGAAATCCCGCTCGGAACGGACATCTTGCGCCGGAAAAGATACACCCCGCCCCAGATGAAAATCAAAAAGTACGCTGAGAGGCTGGATAATCTGCGGAACGCCTTCGCGATCGCCAAGCATGGAAATGTGCGAAATAAAACCATCCTCCTGGTCGATGACATCGCCACCACCGGCGCCACCCTTTTCGAATGTGCCGAAGTCCTGAAACGAAACGGCGCCAAAAAAGTTTTCGGCGCCGTCCTAGCCAGGCAAGAAACGGAATGATCCTTCCTAAAACTCGGTTTTAGGAAGGATTTAAAGACTAGAATATCTTTCTGAATTCTTCAGCCAACGGACGCATTTCCTCATCCGTCAAAAACAGGTTTTCATCCGAATTTTTACGGAAAATATGGGTTTCTTGTATTCCGTCATCAGCATACCTCGGCATAATATGGAAATGCAGATGGAAAACCGTCTGGCCAGCGATAGATCCTTCGTTGAAACCGTAATTGAAACCGGCCGGCCGCAAGTAGCCGTCCAATTTTTCCGAAACCGCTTTCACCGTCCGCATCAAACTGGCCAGCCCGTCTCCGTCCAATTCCCGCACGCCCTCCACATGCGTTTTGGGCACGACCAGGCATTGTCCTCTTGTTTTCGGACTCAAATTATAGAAAACATACTCTTTTTCCGTCTCGAATATTTTCTGTTTGGCGATGGTTTCCGGATCGCAAAATGGGCAACTCATAAATTTCATCAGATTAATTTTTAAATATCGCGCGGGACCGCTATCGTCCCAGCAGGATCAGGATCGAAAAAATTATACTTATATTCAACAGGTCGTGACCGGCTCCCAACACGAAATTCCCTATTGATTTATTTTCAATAATCACTTTTTTTATGCCGGAAACGGCAGCCAGGAAGAAAAAAACCGCGAAAGCGATTTCCAATCCTTGGAAAAACGTTTTGATTTGGAATATATCCAAAAGCATCCTGAACGCGACGGCTGAAAAAAAATGCACCAAAAAAGACGCTTGCGCGAGATCCTTCCAGTTCTTGGCGGGAGCTTTTCCTGCCAGTTCTTCTTCGGCCGTCCGGCTGTCTTTTTTCAGAAAAACCGCGTACCACAAAAAACTGCCGGCCATACCGGCGCCGGCAGCTAAAAAAATCGGCAAAAAAGTGAATCTGATGAATTCCATAACACTGGCGCGGTTGGGAGATGAAAAAATATCGCAAAAAATATCGATGGCGAACGTTGGAAACGCGACGCGGCCTTTCCGGCAGACGGTCGATGTTGCATAAACTGTTATGTAACGATTTATGTAACGATTTCCTTCTGGTCGTTATCTGGAGGAAGAGGAGAGATTTACCCGTCCGTTTCACTTCCGAGTATAAACTTCTCATCTCTCCTCTTCACTATTGTTCACGTTGTTCATTGAGGAAGAGGAGAGATTCGAACTCTCGGTGGACTTTCACCCACGACAGTTTTCAAGACTGTTCCCTTAAACCGCTCGGGCACTCTTCCGCTATCGATGCGCATTTTTTCCACCTCCGGCGCTTATCGGCAGGCAAAAACCTTTTTTTTCAAGTTTCAAACGCCGCCACCCGGTCCGTCAATTCACCCATCCATCCTACCACCTGGAAATGGATTTGTAAATATGATAGTATGGAAGGCATAAGGCACTAGGATCAAACGGGATGTACGTAGGCAATTTCGAGGAAAATATCCAAGACAGCCAGGCAAGCGAAGAAAAAATAGATCGCTTTTTTTCGCATACGAAAAAAGCGGCCAAGAAGATCGCGGCGCCGGAGGAAGAAAAGCTGATCACGGAACATTCCGCGGATGTTTTGGCACATTGGCGGGCGCCTGAATTCGAAGTCTATGAACAGAACAAAAGAAGCTTCCTCTATGTCACTTTGCTGTTTATCGCCCTTATCGCCTATGCCCTCTATGCCGACAGTCCGATTATGGCCATAACTTTCGTCCTGTTCGGAGTTGTCGGATACATCCATATGAACAAGGATCCGCGCGTCCTTGATTTTATGGTAACTTACGATGGCATCGTCGCCGGCAATGAAATTTTCAAATACGAAGCCATCAAATCGTTCTGGATCTTCTACGAAGCCGACGGATTGAAAGTCATCAGCCTGCACACGGACAGTTATCTCACGCCCTATGTCCACATCCCCATCCATAACGAGGATCCGGTCCGGATCCGCGGGCTTTTGTTGGGACATCTCGAGGAAATCAAGCAAGAGCCGAATATCGCGGACGTATTTGAAAGATTCCTGCATATGTAGTAAGCTATATCAGTCCGGTAAAAGCGCTTATAGCTCAGTGGATAGAGCGTCTGGTTGCGGTCCAGAAGGTCGCAGGTTCGATTCCTGCTAAGCGCACCAAATAATTCTCACTGCCATGCTTCACAATCGTCACCTAAAAACTTGGTCTGGCTTTATTTACAACACCTTTCCTGGCCGATAGGACAAGGTTGCTTTTTGTATTTGCAATCCGCCCTATCGGGCGGGTTTTTTGTTTGTGTGTATTTATTAACTTCACATTCATTTTAAGGAATTACAATTATGATTCAATTCACCGAACATTCTTTCAAAAAACTATTTATCGCGCTTGCCGTATATCTTACTTCGCTCTTTGCAGCAAACACGCTTGGATTGAAAATAATGCCATTTATTTTTGGATCGCACTTATCGGTAGCAGTATTTTCTTTTCCGGTCGTGTTTCTCATGACCGATGTTATCGGCGAAGTGTATGGTAAGCGCACCGCAAAGTTTTTCGTGTTAGCCGGATTTATCGGCACAGCTTTGTTCATCGCGTATTCGTTTCTCTCATTGTCAATGCCGTGGTCGACGGACAGTGAATGGGCGCGAGCGGAATACGACCAAATTTTCGGCATTTCGGCACGCATTGCGCTTGCTTCGCTCGTCGCCTTCCTCATCGCCGAATACCAAGACGTATTATCATTCTTCTTTTTCCGTGAAAAATTAGGCGTAAAACTCTTCTGGGTGCGCTCGCTTCTCTCCAACCTTTGGTCACAGTTGCTCGACACCACGATCTTCATGGTTGTTGCATTTGCGGGTGTGTACCCAACACATACGCTTATCAGCATCATTATCACTTGGTGGCTATATAAAGTAGCGATGGGTGCGCTTTACACTCCGCTTTCCTATCTCGGCATCCACTTCTTGCGAGACAAAGATGAACTGGCTAACTCTCAACAAATATGATTATCCGACCAATCAAAACCCGCGTCTTCCAAGAGGGCGACGATTTGTTCGCGTTCATCACGGATTATTTAAAGAAAATTCCCGAAAAATCCGTGGTTGTCGTTACTTCTAAAATCGTCGCCCTTGCGGAGAGGCGTACGACTGTCGTCGAAAATAGCAAGACGAAAGAAAAATTAATCCGCGCGGAAAGCGAGTTTGCCATTCCGACTAAATACGCTTGGCTGACTGTCAAAGACGGTATGCTTATGGCTTCCGCCGGAATTGACGAATCAAACGCGAATGGCAAGCTGATTCTCTTGCCGAAAGACAGTTTCAAGACCGCTCTCTTTCTGCGCGACAAATTGCGGAAACATTATGGTGTTAGACATCTCGGCGTACTTATTACGGACAGCCGGACGATTCCACTTCGCGCCGGCGTAACCGGCGTTGCCCTCGGCTACGCAGGCTTCCGTGGCGTGAAAGACTATCGCGGCACGCCTGATATTTTCGGGAGAAAATTCAAATTTTCTCGAACAGATGTCGCTGACAGTCTCGCCACGGCCGCAGTTTTCGTCATGGGCGAAGGAAAAGAGCAACAGCCCTTGGCAATTATTGAAAAGACTCCGATTGAATTTTGCAATAAAATTCATCGCAATGAGTTGCATATCGACATCAAAGACGATATGTACCAGCCCTTCTTTTCA
>Ga0172380_10003848_pt1 | contig 20045 bp, 21 predicted proteins | sample Leawe162metaG_FD_119747 | JGI IMG/M metagenome (GOLD analysis project Ga0172380, IMG submission 119747) | Leachate microbial communities from a municipal landfill in Southern Ontario, Canada - Leachate well 162 metaG | ecosystem: Engineered > Solid waste > Landfill > Unclassified | place... | reverse complement strand
TGAGATGTCTTTTAAGGAAGCGGTGGGGAAATCGGGTTTTAAGGATTATTTTATCGATATGTTCGGAGGCGATTTCGGGCATTGCACCCCTAAGGGGAACAGGTTGATTGCGGAAAATACCGCCCGGGCGATATTAAAAGAGGTAACCGGTAAATAATGTTTAGCGAAAGGCGCGCATCGCGATAAAAACGGCGCCGGAGGAAGCTGATAAATGGACACTAAAAAAATCTGCGAAAGGTGCGTCCTGCCGGAAAGCAGGCCCGGGATCTGGCTGGATGAGGAAGGAGTCTGCAATCTCTGCCGGGAGTATGAAAAAGAAAAAAAGGACGGCAAGAAAGTCATTTCTCTGGAGACTGAATTCACCAAAATGCTCCGAAATTATAAAAGCCGCGGGGAATATGACTGCCTGGTGATGTGCAGCGGCGGGAAAGACAGCACGGCGGCTTTGTATTATATGAAGAAAAGGTATAAGCTCAACCCGCTGGCCTTTATGTTCGATAACGGCTTTGAAACCGAAGACGCCCTGGAGAATGTTAAAAACGCGGTAGAGGCCTTAGGGGTAGACCTGGTATATTTTAAGAGCGATTTTATGTCCGGGATGTTTTCCCGGCTGGTGAAAGCGGGCTCCGGCGCGGTAATCTGTCATCTTTGTTCTTTGTGGTATATGGATCTTACCATAAAGACCGCCGCCCGGTATGGTATCTCCCTGGTTATCGCCGGCTGGACTAAGGGGCAGTCCAGGGAAGGAATCTTTCCCGGATGCGCCTGCGATAACGCGCCGGAGTTTTCCGCAATGGCCGAAGAGACCGGGAAGTTCCTGGATCGTTATTGTAAAAACGACCCGCGTTATAAGGATTTCCCGCGTTCGATGGAGGAGGTTTTAAAGAGGGCAAGAAAAAGGCAGAGGTGCGTTGTCCTCTCTCCGCACTGGTTCCTGCCTTTTGAGGCGGAAACTTCCCTGGAAACAATCAAGAAAGAACTTGGATGGAAAACCCCGGAGCAAAGCTATCCCGCCAAAACCACCAATTGCGGGCTTAATTTTCTTTCCGTTTATCTGTCCCTTAAGCATTACGGGTATACGCATTATCACGCGGAGATGAGCAGGCTGATCCGCCAGGGGGCCTTGACCAGGGAAGAAGCCCTGGAAGCGCTTAAAGTGAATTTTGGCGCAGAACGATTAGCGCCGATTCTAAAAAAATTAGGCTGCGGCCCGGAAGACCTGGCTTTTGGAAAAGAATCAATATGATAAAAAATATATTGAAGGGTTTTATTAAAATAATACAGAAGATATTGATATCCGTTGCGTTGTTTGTTATTTATTACTTCGGCCTGGGGATTACATTTATTTTTACTTTTGTTTTTAACCGCGAGGTTTTATCCGGAAGAAAGAAGGATAAGGATACTTTCTGGATCCGGGCCGAAGGATACCAAAACAGTATCGAGGAGAGCCGGCGCCAGTCATAGCCGGCAGGATCGGACAATGAAGAAACTTTTCTATATCCTGAAAGAAATATTCCACCTGGTCCGGAAGTATAAAATATATTTCCTGGCGCCTTTATTGGTTATCCTGGCGTTTTTGGCGCTGGCCGTTTTTTACATCGGCCCCAGCGCGATAATCGCGTTTATCTACGCGGGGATATGAGTATGAATATACTGGGGATATCCTGTTTTTACCATGACGCGGCCGCCTGCCTTTTGCAGGACGGTAAAATAACCGCCGCCGCTTCGGAAGAAAGATTCAACCGCCGGAAGAATTCCCCGCTTTTCCCCATAAATGCGGTTAATTTCTGCCTCCAGAGAGGGGGGTTGACGGCGGGAGAAATAGATTATGTCGGTTTCTACGAACAGCCTTACCTGAAATTTTACCGGGTGCTTTTAAGCCATTTAAGGGCTTACCCTTTTTCCTTTAAAAATTTCCTGGCGACAATGCCGGATTGGCTCCGGGAGCGCCTGACGCTGCCGCTCTTATTGAAAAATGAACTCGGTTATGAAGGAGAAGTGTTTTTTATCAAGCACCACCTTTCACATGCCGCAAGCGCGTTTTTGGTTTCTCCTTTCGAGGAGGCGGCGATCCTTACCGCCGACGGGGTAGGCGAATGGGCGACGATGGCGCTGGGCGCGGGCAAAGCGGGGCAGATCAGGATGATTAAAGAGTCGCATTTCCCTGATTCGCTGGGGCTATTCTATACGGCGATTACCACCTATCTTGGTTTCGAGGCGCTGAATGGAGAGGGCAAAGTGATGGGGCTGGCCGGTTATGGCGAGCCTGTATATCTGGAAAAATTAAAAGAGATGGTTTCGGTAAAACCGGACGGCAGTTTGCGCCTCGACCAGAGCTTTTTCGGTTTTAATAAAGGTTCCAGGATGTATAGTGGCAAGCTGGTCAGGGCCCTGGGTAAAGAACGCGCTCCCGAAAGCAAGATCGAGCAAAGGCATTGCGATATCGCCTCCAGCCTGCAGAAATTCACCGAAGACGTCCTGATCAAGGCCGCCAATAATCTTTACCGGGAGACAAGGCTGGATAAACTTTGCCTGGCCGGAGGATTGTTTTTGAACTGTCTCGCCAATAATAAGATTCTGGAACATACGCCTTTTAAGGAGATTTTTGTGCAGCCGGCGGCGGGGGACAGCGGAGGTGCCCTGGGCGTAGCTTCCTATATTTATCATTCTTTGCTGGGTAAGGAAAGGAATTATGTGATGGAGGACGCCTGCCTGGGCCCGGATTTTTCCAGAACCCGCATCAGAAGGGCTTTGGTTAACGCGGGGATTAATTTCCGGGAAATGGAAGACGGGGATTTGTTTAAATACGCGGCCGGGCTTATCCTGCAGGATAAGATTGTCGGCTGGTTCCAGGGGCAAATGGAGTTCGGTCCGCGGGCCCTGGGCAACCGTTCGCTACTGGCCAATCCCTGCAATCCCGGAATGAAAGATATTCTAAACTCGAAAGTAAAAAAAAGGGAACCTTTCAGGCCTTATGCGCCCGTGGTGCTGGAGGAGAGGGCGGATGAGTTTTTCCGCATCAAACAACCTTCTCCTTTTATGCTGATCGCCGGAAGCGTCAGGGAAGAAAAAGCCGCCGTTATTCCCGCGGTAACCCATGTCGATAAAACCGCGAGAGTCCAAACTTTAAGCCGGAAGGCCAACCCCCGGTTATGGCAGTTGATTAAAGAGTTCGAGCAGCTTACCGGGATACCGCTGCTTATCAATACATCTTTTAACCTGCGGGGGGAACCGATAGTGTGTACTCCCGAAGATGCCGTAAGTTGTTTTAAGAGAAGCCGGATGGATTGTTTGATCCTGGATAATTGCATCGCGGAAAGATAAAGATCAAAGTTGAAAAATGCCAGGCAGATTATTTGCCGGTAAATAAACCTAAGGTTTCCGGCGAGGATCCCCGCGGGGGCGCCTGACTTGGCACGCTTCGGGTAAATTTTACTGCCGGAGCGGGAAATTTTTATCACTTGTCCATTCCGCCATAGGCTTGTATAATCTGAAGCAGGTATTAATATTTATCCGCAGTATATTTGAAAATTAACCGATGCATTATCTCAACGAAAATAACATATTTATTTTTTTAGTCCAGCTGGCGCTGCTTTTGGGCCTGGCAAGAGGGGTGGGGGAGATCTTTCGCAGATGGAGGCAGCCTCCTCTGACCGCCGAGCTCCTGGTGGGGATCTTTATGGGGCCGACCATCCTGGGCAGGTTCCTGCCTGCCTGGCACCAGGCGATTTTCCCCGGCAACGCCGTCCAGCAGAATATGTTCGAGACGGCGGCCTGGATCGGAGTCCTTTTTCTGCTGCTTGAGTCGGGGCTTGAGATCGATTTTGCTTCAGCCTGGAGGCAAAGAGGAGACGCTTTAAAGATCGCGCTTGCGGATATCGTGGTTCCGATGGGGATCGCTTTTATCCCTTGTTTCCTGCTTCCTGATTCATACCTGGTAAATCCCCAGCAGAGGTTTATCTTCGCGGTGTTTATGGCGACGGTAATGACGATCAGCGCCCTGCCGATCGCCGCGCGCGCCCTGCACGACTTGAAGATTTTTAAGACCGACCTGGGGTTTTTGATCATGTCGGCATTGTCGGTCAACGATATCCTGGGATGGCTGATTTTTACCCTGGTCTTGGGATTTTTTATCCGCGCGGGGCTGAATATCTGGAATGTCATTTCCGTCGCGGCCCTTACTATCGTTTTTACCGCCTTCTGCCTTACCGCCGGCAGGAAGATTGTGGATAAGGTAATTACCGGTATCAAAAATAAAAAGATGCCTCAGCCGGGGATTTCGCTTACCTTTATCTGCGTCCTGGGAGCCCTCTGCGGTGCGGCGACCCAGAAGATCGGTATTCACGCTTTGTTCGGTTTTTTTATCGCCGGTATTATGGCGGGAGGATCCCGGGCCCTTTCGGAGAACGTCCGGCAGGTGATCTCCCAGATGGTTTACGCGATTTTCGTACCGCTTTTTTTCGTGAATATCGGGTTGAAGGTGGATTTTTTAGGGAATTTCGATATTTTTCTCATTCTTTTGGTGAGCGGCATCGGGATCGCCGGGAGGTTCGCGGGGGCCTGGCTCGGCGTGAATCTTACCAGGCTGCCGAAGACCAACAGGCTTTCGATCGCGGTCGCCCATATCCCGGGAGGCGCGATGGAGATCGTGGTGGGGTCCCTGGCGCTGGAGTATAATCTGATCACCGAACCGGTATTCGTGGCGATTGTCTTCGGCGCGGTAATTTCTTCGGTAATCCTCGGCCCCTGGCTGAGTTATTCCATCCGGAAACGCAAGGAGATCAGCATCCTGGAATATTTCTCCGCGCGCGGCATCGTAAGTTCTTTAAGGCATAATGAGAGGGATAAAGTAATTGAAGAGTTGTGCGAACTTGCCGCCGGACAGCTTGAGGCGCCGGACGCCGAAGATATCTATAAGGCGGTAATCGCCCGCGAGAATGAGATGGGGACGGCAATCGAAGAAGGGATCGCGGTGCCGCATGCCCGGCTACCCGAGATAAAAACCCCTCTTGTTATCTTCGGCAGGTCGGTCGACGGGGCGGAATGGAACTCTCCCGACGACAAGCCGGTGCATTTTGTTTTTCTGATCCTGACCCCCGGGGATGGTTACGATACCCAGGTGCAGGTGTTGAGTTTTATTGCCAAGGCAATGAGCGACGCGGAGACCCGCGGCCTCATCGCGGAGGCGGGCGAAGCGCATGAGATCTGGGAGATCCTGCAGCGTGCTTTCGCCGGCAAGCATGTCGTAAAGAACAAGAAGAAAACTTAATTTTACTGTTTTCGCCTTTTTGTCCACCCGCAAGATTATTTTCCCGTAAAATTTATTTTACCTTTTTTATCTCCAGGGAGTTGTATTAAACGGTTAATTCCCGGGGATAAAAATTCTTTGCCATTTTTCCCGGATGATGCAATAATCGAAAATAAGGAGTTGGTAAACATGATTTTTAAAAGTATCATCACATTTTTTATTTTAAGCTGCGCGTTGCTTTCGCCCCGGGCGCCGCTTTACGCGGAGGAAGCGCAACCCGAGGCTCAGGTCTACTTTAATAACGGGGACAGGATAAGCGGGAAGGTTGTTTTCGAGGACGGGGACAGCATAAAGGTTGAGAGCGAGTTTGTCGGCGCCGTCTCCATAAATAAAGAAATGGTGAAGGAGATTGTCTACGGGAATCAGAATAAAACTTCCGCGCCGGATAAAGATAAGTCGGAGGAAAAAGAGAAGCCCGGCCTCTGGTCGGGGGACGCCTCGGCGGGGTATGATAAATCGGGCGGTAATACCAATAAAGCCGACCTCGCGTTGAGGCTGCTGCTTAACCGTAAAACCGCGGATAACGAGTTTACCGTCAAAGGGGAGATGTTTTATTCTTCCGCGAGTGACAAGATGGACGCCCAGAAATGGTATAATATGTTCCGTTATGCCTATAGTTTCCATGAAAGGAAATGGTATAATTTTTACAAGGTCGAGAACGACCACGACCGGTTCGCCAATATCTCATGGAGACTGCTTCCTTCCCTGGGCACGGGCTACTGGTTCTTCAACTCTCCGGACTTTAAACTGGTGTTGGAATTCGGGCTCGGCTGGGAACATACCGAGTTTCGGAGGGAGGCCCGGGACCGGGACGAGGCGGTCTTCCTTCCCCGGGCGATGTTCGAGAAGGCGCTTTTCGCCAAGTCGCGCATCACCCAGGAGCTTTCCCTTTACCCTTATCTTACCCAGCCGGGGGAGTACCGCCTGCGCTCGGAGACCGCTTTCACAAACCCGCTCAGCGACAGGCTCTCCCTGCGCCTGAGTTTTACCGATGATTACTATTCCGACCCCACCGGCGACGCCAAGAAAAATGACTACCGGTTTATCTCCGCGTTGAGCTATTCTTTTTAAGGCGCGGCGATAAATATTTGTTGTCCGCCATATTAAAAGAGTTATAATTATAGAGATCGGCGTTTTTCGCCGTTTTAGCGGTTTTTATTAAAATAAGCCGTATTCTTTTCGATACCGGACGCATAGCGCGGGCCAGGATTTTTAAGATTTTTCCGGAAAAACAGAATATGAAGAAAGGAAACGACATCGCGTTAGTGCAGGCCCCGCCTTGGGGCCTCTTCAGCCCTCCCCTGGGCATCGCTTATCTTGCTTCTTACCTTGAAAAAAAGAATATTTCCGTGAAAGTTTTCGATGTAAATGTGGCGCTGTTTAACGCGGCACAGGATAAGACCCTCTGGAATTTCGAGAGGAAGGACGAATGGAATAAAGCGGAGACCTTTGACATTATCAGGGATGTTTTTGACCGGGAAATATCCTCCTGTGTGGACAGGGTCATCGCGGCGGGACCGGAGATCGTGGGGATATCGACCAATCAGAACAGTCTGCTATTTTCCCTGGAATTTGCTCGGCGGCTGAAACAGGCCGGGGATGTTTTTGTGATCGCCGGAGGCGGCGGATGCCTGAACGCGCATGAGAGGGATATCTTGCGCCGGGATGGAGTAATCGACGCCCTGGTGGTCGGCGAAGGGGAAGAGGTCCTTTATGAATTTATCGAGAAATTTAAAAACGGGGTGATAGCCTCTCCGATGGAGGGGGTATTATTGAAGGGCCAGCGGGACACAGAACTGGTTCTCCGTTCCGCTCCCCCGAACCTGGACAAGCTCTTTTTCCCGACTTACAAGGAGTTTGATTTAAGCCAATACGGCAGCCCGTTCTTATGTCTCCTTTCCAGCCGGGGATGTATCGGGCGGTGTGTCTTCTGTAATGACAGGTTTTATCAGGGCAGGATAAGGCTGAGGAGCCCGGAAAAGATTGTCGAGGAGATCGAATACCACCTTATAAATAATAAGATCAGTAATTTTAGTTTTAACGACCTTTTGGTCAACGCCGACTTAAAGCACCTGGATGCCTGGTGCGGCATGATTATAAAGAAGAAACTTAAAGTTAAATGGAACGCGCAGGCGCTTGCCCGCGCGGATATGAGCGCGGAACTGCTGGACAGGATAAAAGAGGCGGGCTGCGAAGTGCTGCAGTACGGTATCGAATCCGGTTCCGACAGCGTCCTGGAAGGGATGGGCAAGCTTTTTAAGGCTGCCGACGCCGAGAAAGTGCTGCGCCTGACGCATGATGCCGGGATCCAGGCCTGGGTAAATATCATCGTGGGTTTCCCTTGGGAGATGGAGCGGGATTTCCAGGAGACCGCTTCTTTTATTGAAAGGAATCGTGGGAATATCGACCGGGTCGGATCGCTTAATACTTGCAATGTGGTTTTTAATTCTTATATGATGAACAATAAGGAGGAATTCGGGATTGTTCTTTCTGAGAAACCGGAGCTGGTGGAGATTAGCTGGCATAAGGGGGATAACTGTGATACCCTGCGCAAGGAAAGGGCCTTAAGGCTTAAGTCGGTATTGGCGAGGCTGAATCTTCCTCTGGGGCAGGATAATCTGTTTGTGGTCCCCGGACGGACACAATAAAGCTTTACAGACAGGAAGGAGGAGAAAAGATGCGAAATTTATCCGTGGCTTTAGTGTTTATTTGCGCGCTTGTGGCGGTGTTTTCATTTTTTACGCCCTGGATCAGTATTAATACTCCGGCCAGAGGGGTGATCTCGAAATTCCTGAAAGTGGAAAGCGGTTCTTCCTTGATGAAGATCAGCGGCTACCAGGTGCCGATACTCGCCAACCGCCGGGATTCCCGGTTGATGATCGAAGTGATCAAGCTTTATAATCCGGGGGTTAAAGACGCCGACAGGAAGAGCTGGCTGATTTGGGTGGTGCCGCTTTTAGCGTTATTCCTGGCTCTTGTCCACGCCGGAATCAGAGAAAACCGCTGGTTTAACCTGGCGGTGGGGATTCTGGGAATAGCGATTTATGCGGTGGGGGTTTATAAGCTGAAGACTACGAATATGGATAAGATGGTGATGAGTATTAATATCCTGCCCGGGTTATGGATGACGCTTTCCGGTTATTTCGGGATGGGAGTGGTTTGTATGACAAAATTTATCAGGCCCGGATGGTTCAAGCCCGGGAAGTAACGGTTCCTCAGGCAAATTTTTCGACAACGTGATCTGAAGAGGAAATTAGATGGAGAATAAACATAAAGGCAAGAAAGCATCGCCGGGTTCCCGGAAGAGGGCGTTCTATGACCTGCTGATAATTTTTTTAGTGGTGGCGGCCGTAGCTGTCCTTTCTTATTTTTTCAACATTTTTAAGTTCCTGGTGGATTTTTTCCGGAAATACCCGGATTATATCACATTTATCGATGAGATTATCTCGGTTTCCTTTATCTTAACCGTTTGCCTGGCGGTGTTTTCTTTTCGCAGGTGGCTTGAGCTGAAGAAGGAGACCGCCGCGCGCATAAAGTTGCAAGAGGAATTAATCAGGATAGCGGAGGTGAGGGCGGAAACGGAAAGGATCATCTCCAAGGAGCTCCATAGCGAGATCGAATATTACCGCCAGAGAGATATCGCCGCTCTGCCGCAGGCGAAGAAAAAGAAAAATAAGGGCGTTTGAAAACGGCCCCGGCCGGAGCCAAAATTTGTTGCAGCGGCGATTATCCGAAGTTATAATATCTTAAGGTCTAAGGGGTTATAATATGGCAGGGTGTCCCTTTAAAGGACGTCCCCGCGGGGAGGGTAAGATGGTGAATAAGTTGGCGGCATTGTTGTTAATATCGGGGTGTTTATTCTTTAGCTCCGGACACAGCACTTGTTTCGCTCAGCAATACCAGGCCCCCGAGGTCTGTTATGCCAGGGGAGAATTGATCAATGTGAGTTTTGTGAATTCTTCCATAACTTTAAAGGCGCTCCAGCCGGACGGGCGCCATGATGAGATTACTTTCTTTGTTACCCCGCACACCAAGATCAACAGGGGCAGTCTTTTTCTTTCCATCTCCGACCTTATGGAAGGCGACGAAATAATCGTCCAATACCGGGAACTGCCGATGGCTTTTTCCGGACGTAAGGCGGATCGTATTGATGTCAAATCCATCTGAAAAACCGAGAGGAAATGTTTCTTAAGAAAAGGGGCTGCAGGGATTGGGCGGACACCGTTGGAAAAATTTTATCCTTGAAAAGTCTGCCCGGCCGGGGCTGCAGGCCTTGTTGCTTGCGGCGCTGACGGCGGCCCTGGCAATCCCCTTTCTTAATAAAGCCTTCAATATCGACGACCCCCTTTTTATCTGGACGGCAAAACAGGTTTCTTCTTCCCTTTGCGATCCTTACGGTTTTATCCTTAACTGGTACGGTTTCAAGATGCGGGCCTGGGAGGTGATCCAGAACCCGCCGCTTGTTTCGTATTATATCGCCCTGGCCGGGCGTTTCTTCGGCTGGGGTGAAAGGGCGCTGCACGTGTTTTTCATTATCCCGGCATGCGGAGCGGTCCTGGGAACTTATTTCCTTGCCCGCCGGGCTCCGGGCGCGGCCTTTACGGCGGGGCTGTTATTGCTGGCATCGCCGGTTTTCGCGGTTTCGGCCTCATCCGTGATGTGCGATGTTACGATGCTGGCATTATTCATCTGGGGGGTGTTTTTCTGGGTAAAGGGCATAGACGGTGAAAACTCTCCCTGCCTGCTGGCTGCTTCATTCCTTGCCGGTTTCTGCGCCTTGACAAAATATTTCGGCGCGTTTTTAATCCCCCTGTTTATTTTTTACGCTTTCTTTAAGAAAAGGCGGGGAGGGGCAGCTTATCTCTTATACCTTTTGATCCCGCTGTCGATGCTCGCCTTCTACCATTTTAATACCGCCGCGCTTTACGGCCGAAGCCTGCTTTATAATGCCGCGGCATATTCTTTTTCGCAAGGCGGGAAAGCCTCCGGGGTTTTTGAAAACCTGCTTACCGGTTTTTCTTTTACCGGCGGGTGTTATATTGTTTTTATCTTCCTGGTGTGTTTCCTGATGCGGAAAAAGGAGTTATTATTTTCGGCGGCGGTTTCTTTAGCGGCGCTGGCGGTGTTTTTATTCATTAAGAAACCGTGGTTTTTGCCTCCGTCCTCTCCGGGGCTGCCGGGGTTTCCGCACTACCTGCAGTTTTGCCTTTTTGTTTTCGGCGGGATAGCGATCCTGGTGTTTTTATCCGTGGAATCCTGGAGGAACCGGAAGGATCCCCTGACGCTGTTGCTTTTTACCTGGGCCGCCGGCACGTTTATTTTTAGTGTTTTCTTTAACTGGACGGTTAACGGCAGGTCTTTGCTGCCCTGCGCGCCGCCTTTATGCGTTATCGCCTCTTTGCGGTTGGGGAAAACGCTTGCAGCTTCTGCGCGGCGGAGAATTTATTTATTGATTGCCTGCGGGATATTGTTTTCTCTGATTCTGGCGGCGGCGGATTACCGGTTTGCCGGGAGCGCGCGGCAAGCGGCAAAAGAGATCGGCGCAAAGCGCTTGAATTATCCCGGCAGGGTATTTTTTCAGGGCCATTGGGGATTTCAGTATTATATGGAAGAGGAGGGTTTTGAGGCGGTAGATGTCCGGAGGACCTCCTTGGCCAGCGGGGATTCGGTGGTGGTTCCTTCCAATAATACCAATACTTTTCCTTTGTCGAAAGAGGTTTTCTTTTTATCCGGCCGCATGGAACTGCCGCCTTTTCCGGGGCTTGCGGTAATGGACAGCGCGGCGGGAGCGGGTTTTTACACTAGCCTTTGGGGGCCGCTGCCTTTTGCCTTCGGCGCCGCCGCGGATGAAAAATATGATATTTACCGTTTTGTTCCGGCTTCCGGAGGCAAAGCGGTTTGATTTATCGCTTGTAGCGTTTTTCCGTCCGTAGTAGAATGGATTAACAAACAGGGAGCGGATATGGCGGTATATTTTATAGTGGAGATTGCGACCGCGGCGGGGAATAAAAAAGATTACGCCAAATACATCGGCAAGGTCCGTCCGGTCGTGGAAAAATATAAAGGTAAGTACCTGGCCCGCGGCGGCAAAGTTACCGCGGTCTTCGGGAATTGGGATCCCGAACGGATGATCCTGATTGAATTTCCTTCTTCGGAAGATGTCAGGCAATGGCTGAATTCTCCGGAGTACCTGGCGATCGCGCCGTTAAGGGAAAATTCTGTTTCTACCAGGGCGGTAATGATCGAGGGGTGCGGCGATGACTGCTAAAACGGGAGGAAGGCTCGGGCAGATCCGCAGCCATTTCGAAAAAGAGGCGGAGGCATTCGACCGGGTATTTTTTAAGATCATGCCTTCTTACCGCAGAATGATTGAAGCGGCGGTTGAGGCGGTTCCTTTTCAGAAAGGGAAAGCTCTAAGGGCTTTGGACCTGGGATGCGGGACAGGCAACCTGGCGGAGGCGTTGATTAAGGCTTACCCCGGGTCATCCGTAACCTGCCTGGATATGGCGGAAAACATGATCCGTATGGCCCGTGCCAAGCTGGGGAAAAAACGCGGGGTGAGTTTTTGGCAGGGTGATATCCGTAAATTCGATTATTCCGGAAGATACGATGCGATCCTGGCTTCTATGGTGCTGCACCATATCGAAAAAAAGGAAAAGACCGCTTTTTACCGAAGACTGCGCAATACCCTTTCGCGGAACGGGGTTTTTAACGTGATAGATATTTTTGTCTCTCCGGACAGGTTGATACAGGAATTTTATGTCCGGGAGTGGAAATCATTTATGTTAAATAACGGTATCAAGCGGGCACAGGTCGAAAATATGCTTTGCCGCCACCGCAGGGAAGATCGTCCGGTCTCTCTGAGTGAGGAGCTTGCGATGCTGCGCCGGGCGGGGTTTGCCCGGGCGGAAGTGATAATCAAGGAGTATAACTTCGCGGCGATCTCGGCACGCCGTTAACGTGCCCGGAGAGTTCCGGGTATTGACAAGTTTTTCGTTTTTTATAAAATGTTTTAAAAAACGGGAGGTGCAGATGAAACATAAAATCATGCTTTGGTCAATCGTGATCCTGGCGGGAGCGCTTATTTTCGAGAATGCGTATCTTTTCGGCAGGTACGGCAAAGAGAAGGAAAGGGTGGAAGTTTACTCTCCTTACCATCCGGGGTTTGTTAAAAAGCTTCCTGCCCAGGGCAGGCCGGTTTTTTATGATTCTTCGCTGCGCGATTCTTTTTCGGAAATGAACCGCATGCAGGGAAAGATGAACCGCGCTTTCCGGGAGAATATGATGCCGAACCCGCCGGCACCGGTTAATGATAAATTGTTCGGCGGCTCGGGAATGATATTCAGCAATACCGATACTACTTATATCCTTAAAGTGGCGATGCCCGGGGTGGATAAAAATGAAATTGAACTTAAGGTGCAGGGAAGGCAACTGGTAATCTCCAGCCGGAGCAAGACCGATAAGGATCAAAAAGGCAAAGATTCTTACCGCCGCGAATTGAGCTATGGTGATTTTTTGAGCTATTTTACCCTGCCGAATGACGCGCAGGTCGGTAAAATCACCTCGGGTTACAAGGATGGGGTTCTGACAGTAGTTATTCCCAGGAGCAAGAAGATAAAAAACCGTCCGGCCGCGTTTGAAGTTCCGGTGAGGTAGCCCTCGTATTTTTCTGAAAAAATTAAGGGCAACTTTATTTATCCGGCGGAAAGGAGAGTTTATGAAAAGATTGGCGGGAGCGGTCCTGGCGGGATTGATGGTTATGAATTTATACGGATGTTTTGCCTTGGTTGCCGGTACGGCCGCCGGGGCGGGGACCGCGGTTTGGCTTTCGGATAAGCTGACCCAGCAGTTCAACGCTTCTTATGATAGGACCATCAAGGCCGCCGAGAAGGCTTTGAATTCCCTGGATCTTGAAATTATCAAGGAATACAGGCAGGCGGATGTTACGCAGATCCGCAGTAAATATACCGACGGCAGGGATATCTGGATCGATGTGCGGAAAACCTCCGCTAATTCCACCAAGGTAGAAGTCCGGGTGGGGATGGTGAGTTCCGGTAAGGAAGCGGCGAGCAAGATTTTGGAGAGAATAAAATTATATCTTTAAAGAAAGGGACGCTTCATACATAACTTTATGATTTTCAACCGGATTTGAAGGAAACGGTCCCTGGTCGAACCGAGGTCTAACCGGAGGGCGGACGGATGGAAAAAAGAAGAGTGTTGATAGTTGATGATGAAGAGGATTTTACCAGGCTTATCAAGCTGAACCTCGAACAGACCGGGCAATATAGAGTTAAGACGGTTAACAAGGGGGCGCTCGCGCTGGAGGCCGCCAGGGAGTTTAGGCCGGATCTCATCTTTCTGGATATCATCATGCCTGATATCGACGGCGGAGATGTTTGTCATCAGCTGGAGAGCGACGGCCAGATTAAAGGCACCCCGATTGTCTTCCTTACCGCGATCGCTAAAAAAGAGGAAGTTGCGGCTAGCCGCGGGGCGATCGGCGGGCACCCGTTCCTTGCCAAGCCGGTGAGTGTCAGGGAATTGATCGATTGTATCGAGAGGACGGAAAGGATTTGATTTTAACCTTGGTCTTTTCCGTTTCCTGCTTTTCCGGAAGATTTTTCCAGTAAACCCGCAGAGTTTCAGAAGTCAAGAATCTTTAATCTTTTAAATTCCAGAAAACCTCTTTTTTTGTTGAGAAAAAGCGGGACACTTCGTGTGTAACCTTATATTTCTCATCTGGATATAGGGAAACGGTCCCTGGTGGAAGGAGTTATGGTTCCAGAACATTTAACCGGTAAAAACAGGAAAATTTTTGTGGCGGCCGCCGCGGGGTTGCTGCTGGCCTGCGGTTTTTATTTTTCCTTCCGTTATTATACTCATTTTAAAGAGATCCGCAGACAGCAGGAGATCTTTCGGATGCGGGAGGCCGCCTGGGAGAGGCTTAGGATCGGCCTCGGCCGGGAGATTTTCCGTTTTAAAGGGCAGGCAGGTATTGTCGTCAAGGATTTAAAGTTTAACCGGGAGCTTTTTTACCGGAAAGATTTTCCTTTTCCTTCTGCCAGCCTGGTAAAGCTTCCGATTATGGCCGCTTGTTTTTCCGCCGTCCGGGAAGGCCGCCTCGACCTTAGCCGCCAGGTGGCTTTAAAGAGCAGCGATAAGTTTGGCGGTTCGGGGATGCTTAAAAGCGTGCGGCCCGGCACGGTTTTTACGGTAGAGGAGCTTATCGGCTTGATGATCTATGAAAGCGATAATACCGCCACTAATATCCTTACTACCCTGCTGGGGATGGATTATTTAAACAGCGCTTTTGTCTCCCTGGGGTTGACAAATACCAACCTTTCGAGGAGGGTGGCGGATTTCCGTTCCCGCGACCGGGGGATTGAAAATTATACTACCGCCGAGGATGTTTCTTCTATCCTGGAGCGTATTTACCGCGGCACCCTCATCGACCGTGAGGTTTCCGAGCAGTGCCTGCGGATGCTTAAATTACAGCGGGTCAACGACCGCCTGCCGCGTTATCTCCCGGCGGATATTACCGTGGCCCACAAGACCGGCTTGGAACGGAATGTCTGCCACGACGCCGGGATTATTTTTTTCTGCGGCGGGGATTTTTTGGTCTGCGTCCTGACCCGCCATAATAATCCTCATTCTTACGCGGCGAAAAAATTCATCGCCCGGGTCGGGCTGCGGGTTTACGATTTTTCCCTGGAAATTTCAGGGCAGCCCGCAAAAAACACCGGGCCCCGGCGCATTGGAAAAAGGCGGATGGATTAAGTGCTTGCGGCGGGTTTTTATTTGCAGTAAAATAAGATGTTTCCGCGGAGAAAACCGCTTTAAGGCGCCCGTAAAATTGATAGACAAAAGCGGGGTTATTGCTAAAATATAAAATGAAAGGGTTTTAATCCTTCGCGGAAATTCCCGGAGGTTTTTCTGCCCGGAGTTCAGGCCGGCAAGGCTTCACAAAGGAAGGCAGTTTATGCATCAGGTACAATTGCTTTTTTTTCTTATTTCGATCGCAAGTTTCTTAAGCGCCATGATCCTCATCCGTTGGTCGAGGCTGCCGCTCGGGGTAAAGGTGAAAGAAGAATATGCCCGCAGGAGCAAGAAGTCTTCGGCGGCAGGCTTCGAACCCGAGGATTCGTTCCGGCAGGCGGTTTTTAAAGAAATGAGCCGGGTCCTGGATTCCAGGAAACACGGCAAGGAATTTACCGAGGAGTTATTCGAGCTTTTTAACCAGGAATTGAATAAAAAGATCAAGCAGAATACCCGGGAGGTCAGCAAGATTTACGAGGATATTATTGATAAGAATTTCCGGGAAGAGGAGGTGTTGAAAAGTAAATATAATCACGCCTTGGCGGAGAAGAAACAGGCGGACGCGGTTATCCGCAGCGTGGCCGCCGGGCTTCTGGTTCTGGATGCCCAGGGCAAGGTGGTGATGATGAACCCCGCTCTGGAAAATATCCTGGGCGTAAGTAAAAAAGATAATTCCGGCAAGCCTATCAACGGAGGGTTGCAGGATGAGCGCCTGGCTTCGCTGCTTAAAGGTTCCGGCAAGGACGGCAAGGAGATCCAGCTGGTGAGCGAAGGCGAAAAGACAGGGAAGACTATCCGGGCCAGCAGCACGATCCTGGAGAATGAGGAAGGGCAGACGGTAGGCACGGTTTCTATTTTCAGCGATATTACCCAGCAGAAAGAACTTGAGCGGCTGAAGGATAGTTTTGTCGCCAATGTTACCCATGAATTACGTACTCCGCTGGTTTCGATCGACAAAGCGATCGGGCTTCTTTTGAATAAGGACGGAGGAGATTTGTCGGAAAGCCAGCAGCAGTTTCTTTCCATCGCTTCCAGAAATTGCAAGAGGCTGGGTCTTTTGATCAATGACCTTCTGGACCTTACCAAACTGGAAGCCGGCAAGATGAATATCAAATTGACGTCTTACCCTATCGGCAGGGTGATCGACGACTCAATCGAAGAATTGACTGCCTGGGCGAATACGAAATCGATGTCTATGGTCAAAAATATCCGCGATGGGCTGCCGGAAGTGAATATCGATCCTGCCCGGATCATCCGGGTCTTGAATAATCTGGTGGGCAACGCGATCAAGTTTACCCCCAACGGCGGCACCATTACCGTGAGTGCCGGGTTGTATAATGATAGGGAGATAGTGGTGATGGTAGAGGATACCGGAGTGGGGATATCCAAAGATGAGCTTTGGAAGGTTTTCAGGAGATTCTATCAGACCGAAAAAAAAGTGTTCACGGATGTCAGCGGCACCGGAATCGGTCTTTCTATCGCCAAGGAGATTGTGGAATTGCACGGCGGCAAGATCTGGGTTGAAAGCGACAGCGGTAAAGGCGCGAAATTCAGCTTTACCCTGCCTTTGAGCAAAACTTGAATTCTAAAAAATAAGGAGATTGATAATGGACGGAACGGGTATCAGGGTATTGGTGGTTGACGACGAGGCGGATTTCAGGAATCTGATGACTTTCTGGCTGGAGTCCAAGGGATATAAGGTTATCACCGCTCCCGACGGTAAAGCGGCGATCGAGCTGGTCAAGCAGAAGAAGGCGGATATCGTATTTATGGACTTGAGAATGCCGGTGATGGACGGGGTCGATGCCTTAAAGAGTATCAGGAGCTTTGACACCGTCACCCCGATTATTATTATCAGTTCGTATATCGCCGACCCGAAGATCCAGGAGGCCCGGAGCCACGGCATGAGCGGCGTATTTTACAAAGGGGCGGATTTCGACGCCAGCCTTCCGCTGCTGGAGATGGTCTTGAGGACGCACCGGAACTTAAAGAAATAATTTCAGCAAATTTTGAAGAGGCGCGGTTTATACGTTCGCCGCATTTAAGAGCTATCGGCTCAGTATCAATCTAAGAAGTAAGCCCGGTTTTTAGGGCGGGGTATTCGGAGATTGATTTGAAGAAAAACGCGATAAATCTATTTCTCAGGGTTCGGCCCGGGAGGGCCGGGTTCCCTCTGTCCGCCGCCCCTTGCGGCGGTTTTTTATTTTCCGGGAGAGCAGGGAAGTTTAAGCTGTATTTAATCGGCGGGGGTATCTATGCGTAAATTCGTTTTGTTATTTCGTTGCCGGGACCGCAAGGGTATTATCGCCCGGATCTCGGATTTTATTTTTAAAAACGGCGGTAATATCGTTACCGCCGACCAGCATAGCACCGATCCGCAAGGAGGGTATTTTTTTATCCGCGTGGAGTTCGTGATGGAGGAAGAAGGCTTCGGTTTACGCGGCCTCGTGGAGGCCTTCGATCCGGTGGGCCGGGAGTTTGAGGCGGATTGGAAGATTTATGACTGCGCAGAATCTTTGCGCATGGGGGTGCTTGTTTCCCGGCCGGACCATTGCCTGGAGGAGATACTTTATCTCTGGAATGCCGGGGAGCTGAAAGTGAAGATACCGTTCGTCTTAAGTAATTGCGAAAAAAACCGCAAACTGGTAACCGGTTACGGCATCCCGTTTTATTACCTGCCGGCGGATAAAGATAACCGCCGGGAGAATGAGATCCTTTCTTACGCCTCCGGCGCGACGGATTTTCTGGTCCTGGCGCGTTATATGCTGGTGCTTTCTCCGGAATTCCTTGTATCTTATAACAAAGATATTATCAATATTCATCACGGATTCCTGCCTTCTTTTAAAGGCACCGACCCTTACGGCCAGGCGCTTGAGAAAGGAGTTAAGGTGATCGGTTCCACCGTGCATTTCGTGAACAACCTGCTGGATGAAGGGCCGATCATCGCCCAGGAAGTGGAGCATGTCTCTCACCGGGACAGCCGCCAGGACCTGATTGCCAAAGGCAGGCATTCCGAGAAAAAGGCATTGGATTACGCCTTGTCCAAATATATCGACCATCGTATTATCCGGTACGAAAATAAAACAATCGTATTCTAAAAATCGGTTTTGCTCACCGGGAGGATAAGATGCCAGAAAGAGTAGCGGTCCTGGGCGCGGGGGTGGGGGGATTGGCCGCGGCCAGCCGTCTTGCCAAAGACGGTTATCAGGTTGATGTTTATGAAAAGCTTCCGGCCTGCGGGGGGCGCAATAACCTGATATGCGAAGCCGGTTTTAAATTTGATACCGGGCCGTCTTTCGTGATGATGCCGGATTTTTTCGAGGAAATTTTTTCTTACTGCGGGCAGGATATCAAGGATTATCTCGACCTGCGCGTCCTGGAGAAAAGTTATAAGATCGTTTATGCCGACGGCAGGCAGTTTACCGTTCACCGCGACAGCAGGCTTACTCTCGGGGAGATGGAGAAGATCGAGCCGGGCTCTTCGGCGCGTTTTGAGGATTTCATCCTGGAGACCGGGAGAATCTACGGGCTGGTAAGGCCGCTGCTTTATAAATGCGTCACCTTAAAGGATCTTTTTAATCCCGCTTACTTAAGTCTTGCCGGCAGGATCCGGGCGTTTGATTCATATTGGAAGCTGGCGCGGAAATATTTTAAGAGCCGGGAGCTTTGTTATGCCTTTACATTTGAGGCGATGTTTATGGGGGTTTCCCCTTACCGGGCTCCCGCTTTTTACAGCGTGATCACTTATGCCGACCACGCGCAGAAAATCTTCCACTCTATGGGAGGGATGTACCGCATCCCGCTGGCGCTGGAAAAACTCGCGTCCAGATTCGGAGCGAATTTTCATTACGGATGCGAGGTGGAAAAGATAGAAAAGGAAAACGGGAAATTTACCCTTTCCTGCGGCAATGAACGCTTTAAGGCGGATTACCTTGTGGTAAACGCCGATTACCCTTACACGCAGACTGATCTCTTAGACCGCCGGATACCGGATTTTGAATATTCCTGCTCAACCTATCTGGTATACCTGGGCTTAAAGCGGAAACTCGAAGGGCTGGAACATCACAACCTGTTTTTCAGCGGAGACCTCGATAAGAACCTGGACCAGATCTTTAAGAAAAAGACCGTTCCGGAAGACCCTTCTTTTTATGTGCATCTCCCCACCGTTACGGATCCTTCCCTGGCTCCGGAAGGCAAAGAGATAGTTTATCTTTTGATCCCGGTGCCGAACCTGAAAAACCCGCAGCACCGTTTTAAAGATCATGAATCCAGGATTCGGAAACAGGTTTTCGATAAGATAAATAAATCCTGCGGCTGCGACCTCGCAAAGCTGGTTGAAGTGGAGCGCCGGTTTTACCCGGAGGATTTCACCGGGCGTTATAATATCAAGTTCGGCGCAACCTTCGGCCTGGCGCATAACCTCCTCCAGAGCGCTTTCTTTCGTCCCGCCAATAAAGACCCTAAACTCCGGAATTTGTATTATGTGGGCGCCAGCACCCAGCCGGGGGGAGGGCTGCCGGTAGTGATCGCCGGATCCCGGATCGTCGCCGAGATGATTAAAAGGGGCGGATAGACTCTAATTTTTTGGTTACTTCTTTAATGCTTGATTCCGGGGTGGAAGCCCCCGCGGTGATCCCCACGCTTTCGGCGCCCTTCAGCCAGGATTTTTTAATTTCTCCGGCGGAATTTACCCGATAACTGCGCGGATTGATAGAATGTGATATTTCATAAAGCCTTTTGGTGTTGGCGCTGGTTTTGGATCCGATAATAATGACTACGGAGTTTTCTTTGGGCAGGTTTTTGATCTCTTCCTGTTTTATGCGGGTGGGGTTGCAGATAGTGTTGCAGAAAGAGACCTCCGGGATAAATTTACGCAGTATCTCCAGAATTCTTTTGACGTTATCCATGTTTTGAGTTGACT
>Ga0172380_10003847_pt1 | contig 20047 bp, 13 predicted proteins | sample Leawe162metaG_FD_119747 | JGI IMG/M metagenome (GOLD analysis project Ga0172380, IMG submission 119747) | Leachate microbial communities from a municipal landfill in Southern Ontario, Canada - Leachate well 162 metaG | ecosystem: Engineered > Solid waste > Landfill > Unclassified | place... | reverse complement strand
GGGAACTGACCAGTCTCCAACAAGGAGCAAAATGCTGACTGGAAAGCCGGATGCGGGAAATCCGCCTGTCCGGTTTGGAGGGAGGGGCGGGGAGTTGCATCTCCGCTCCTACCCCGATCTTTCCAGGCGCTTGTCCCAAGCACCTCCACAACAAATGCAAAAGGCCGGGCCTCGCGTTCGAGGCCCGGCCTTTTGGTGTCAGTCCACTCAGCCCTGCAACCCGCGCCGACGGCGCAGGTTCCAGAGCATGAACGCACCGCCGATTCCCATCAGCACCCAGGTCTGGGGCTCGGGGACGACAGCAATGCTGATGTTGTCAAACTGAGCAGTTTGACTTGCAGTCGTAGAATAGTTCCAGAGCATACCAAAACTCGTCAGCGTGCTTGCCACGAAAGTTGAGTTATTCGCACTACCAAGACTTGATAGGGTTCCGGTTGTTGGATCAGTGAAGCTACTTGCACCATCATCACGTCCGAGCAATGTCCAAGTGTCAGTCGTCGTGTCAAATGTGACACGGATGCTCATGTAGCTATTGCCAATGTCGTTCAGCGGAGAAGTTGCTGAAATCACATCTGTGAGATTGGAGTTCAGCTCAAGGCCACCCGTGAAAGATACCAAGCGAACGGGATCCGTTGAGCCTGAACCTCCTAGCACAACCGCATACCCGTTGCCTGTCGTGATGTCACTTGAAGTTGAGCCCAAGACAAAGGCAACACCATAGTTTCCACCATCGAACCCGGAAGGGTCGGTTCTTATTTGTTGCGTATTAAAGTTCCATGTGACCAAGCCTGGAGCATTGTTGAGGACTTGGGTGTAGGGGGATAGAAAAGAGCTGGTTGCACCATTAAGATACACCCGTCCACTTGCATTCGCGGTTCCACTAGCATCGTTCGTCAGCACAACAGTGCCCGATGAAATCGATGCTCCTCCATCACCCGCCGTAACAGTTGTGATCAGACCGGTCAAACTTCCACTGTTTGAGTATACCAGTGTCTGCGCCTGAGCCCCCGCCAGCGTTGCCGCCGCGAGGCCGATGATTGCGAGTATTTTTTTCATGTGTTTGTATTTCCCTGTTTTTTATTTTTTACGTCTTCGTTGAATTCGAAATGGTTTGCGTGCCTTCGGCACGAATGCGAAATGTGGAATTCGGAAATTCGAAATTCCGCGAACAAACCAAGTCGACTTTTGCAAGAGCGAAGGAAGGAATTTCGGGGCCTCCCCTCTTCCGGACCCGTCCCAGAAGCGACCCTGGACCGCCAAACAACTGCGGCTGCGACCGGAGTTTGAACTCCGACAGCACTTATGTCAGCTGGCAGACTGCCACGTTTCCCCCTCCCGGCAACGGGGGATTTGTTACGTTTTTGTAACAAATCTTTGCCGGAAGTTTTTGCACAGCACGCGAGTCGGAAAGCAATCCGCATGCCAGCGCGCAGGTGTATTCCAAGGTATTTTATAACCTGGGGTTGCCTGGGCGCTGCCAATTATGCGCATCCGCCCAAGTGGGCCGCCTTTCCCTCCGAGACACAGGTGTAGCCCGAAAAATATCGCCCCCTTGTGTTTATTCCGAATTCAGCGATTCCTCACGCAGGGTCGCTGAGATTGCGGAGAAAAGCGGTTTATCTACCCTTCTGGCCTTCCACCGGGGAAGCCAGGTTAGGACCGATCACATCTTCAGCGCGAGCAATGCCGCGCCGAGCGCCCCTGTCAACAGGGGTTGCGGCGCAAGGCCAACGGGGTGCCCCAGCGCCTTTTCGAGCGATTGCGCCATGCCGGGCACCAGAGCCACCCTCCCCCGTAAAGCAGATGGGGGGCACCAGATTTCTTCCCGCCATCGGCCCACACGCCGGCTGATGGCGGCCTGCACTCCGGCCACGATATCCGCGGGATGCCTGCCCCCGGCGAGAAGGCCGACGATCTCGGTCTCGGCAAATACGGCGCACATGCTGCTGATGGATGCGGGGCACCGGCTTTGCAGGACAAGCGCGCCGAGTTCGCCGAGCGGAACTCCCAGACGGGTGGCGACCACTTCCAGGAAACGCCCGGTCCCGGACATGTTTGACAGGCGATCCACCAGCTCCCGCGCCAGACGCCGCTGCCCGACCCCTTGGTCGACGGCTCCGGAATTCAAAGCGCCCGCCAGGGAGTCGCTGAGAGGCGGCACTTCGATCTCCAGCGTGGGCATCCCGAAGTTTTCCTGAACGAACTGCCGGATGATGTTCCCTTCGCGGGCGCAACGGCTGGCTCCGGGAATGCGGGAGATCACGAGCGCCTCGGATCCGAGCCGTTGCATCTCCGCGCCAATCAGCCGGGCCCGATCCGGTGTGGGACCAATCATGGGATCAGCCAGGGCGACTCTTGCCAGCACCTCAAGCGGGGGGAGATCTTCGGGAATATCCACCAGCGCGTGGCCAAGCATAAAGTCCGTGCCGCACAGCCCCGCGCTGCAAACAAGCAACCCGGGGATCGGAAAGTGCGAGCCCGTCACGAGCGCCCCCAGCGCAATAAATGGAAAAGCATGCAATGCGCTGAATTGCGCCAACACCCCCCCCGGCATGTATCCCGCGGACGCCGAATTTCAGGCGGGAGAACAAGGCGGTTCCGCGGGGGGGGCCGGCACGGGAAAACGCCCGCGCCGCGTGTCAGGATTGCCACTCGCGGGCGAAGAGGAGAAAAGCGAGAAAGAGGAAAAGAATGGCCATGCCGAATTTGACGAGGGCGGCGTGGCGCTGGAGGATGGCGGTGAGTTTTCCGCTGGTGAGCCCGAGCAGGGCCAGGACGAAAACGATACTGAGCGGCAGGATGAAGGCGAGATTGTAGAGCGCGAGGTAGCCGGCCGCTCCGCTCCGTCCGCTTTGCATCATGTAGAGGATCGTGGGCGCATAGACTTGGCCGGTGCAGGCGAGTTCCAGAAGAGAGATGAAAGCGCCGATTCCAAAAGCTCCAAATACGAAGCCGCGCTGTGGCACATTCCCGCGGATGACCGACCGGATGCGCTTTTTCAGAAAATCCGGGAGTTGGAGCGACATGTCCTGCAAGCGGCCGCGCAGGCAGCGCACGCCGTCGCGGAAGCTCAGCACGGCGATGAGAAGAGCGAAGAGTCCCATGACGGTGTTGAGAACGAATGCGGCCTGGCGGAAAACGACGAGGCGGGCCACGAGTTCCGAAAGCCCCAGGCCCAGCAGAAAGTAGGCGGAAAAGACGCCGGCGACATAGGCGATCCCGATGAGGGCCATCTCGCGCGGCGTCTTCCGGGCGACCTGCAGGTAGGAAAGCAGGAAAATGATCGTGGCGAAGGCGCAGGGGTTGAGGCCGTCGAGAACGCCGGCGGCAACGAGGACGCCCGCGCTGATTTTCGCGTATCGCCCGGCGATGGCTGTCCCGGCATCGACGGCATCGGGGGCTTGCGCGAGAGGCCCGGTGTTCTTGGCTTGGAGAACCAAATCGCCGAGGCGTTCCTCGCCAATGTCGTCCTTCACCAGAAACCCGGCGGACGTGAAGATCGCGGGGGCCACGAGCCGCAGGTTCTCGGGCACTCCGAACCGCCGGGACAGCGTCTCGTTGAGTTCCATCGATTGGTTTTTGTTGATGTTGAGCTCGGTGACACGCAGCTCGGGAAAACTTTCCGAGACGCGGGCCAGCATGCTTTTCACCCTGGCGCAGTGGCTGCATCCCGGTTTGGTGAAATACACCAGATCGACGGGTCCGGCAGATACCGGGAGGGGGGAGATTTTCGGAGGAGGCGTGGCGGCAGCCGGAAGCGCCACGGTTCCCGGCTTCGGAGTCCCGGGTGCCCCGCCCGGAAAGCGCCCGGCGGCCGACCGCGTGGCGCGTTCATCGCGGGAGCCCGCGAGCAACGGGACGAGAGCGGAGTATTCCTCGGGCATCTGTCCGGCCTTTTCGCGAAAGACGTTTGCGATGGGGGAGGCGAATTGCCTGCCGTTCGGATCCTGCTGGACCATCGCGACGAAGGCCGCGGTGTTGAGCGGGGCGAGGTTGCTGAAGAGGCAGAGGTGGGCCATGAGCCGCACATCGGAATCGGGGTCGTCGGCCAGCCGCCGCACGAGCGTTTCGTTCCCGGAACCCAAACCACGGTTCGCGGGAGGATGCGCGTTTTGCGTGTACGTCGAGTGGGATTCGCTTTCCGAAAAGAGGGTTTTCCAGGGAAAGTTTCCATCGGTGAGCAGGCCCGGAAGAACGGCCCGGACGTAGGGCGAGGAGTCGCCCGCAATTCGGTCGCGCAATTTTTCCAGCGAGGAGGGTTCATTTTTCCCGAGGGAGAAAAGCGCGGCCCGGCGCACCCGGGGATTGCCCGAAGTCGTGAACGGCCCGACGGCATCCGCACAGCCCGGCCCCCAGACGTTTCCCAGCAGCGAGAGCGCAAAGATCCGAAGGGCGGGGTCCGTCGCCGTTTTGAGAGCGCGCAGGAACCGCGTTCGATATTCGCCGCCGGAATCATGGTAATGGCTCTGCAGGCGGTAGTGCATCGCTTCGTGGGGAAGCAGTCGGGAGCCCGGCTTTTCCAGGATGTCGAGAAGCAGATCGGCGCAATCCGGACCCGCATCGTCCTCGAAAAGCGAGTCCACCGTCTCGCGGCGCACGGCGGAATCGGGGTCGTCCAGGAGTTGCCCGAAGATCGGGCGTGTTTCGCGGTTGCGCTGGACGGCCAATGCCGTCGCGAGGCGGAGGCGCTGTCCGGGCGTCAGGTTTTTCAGGTTGTCTTTGAGGGGGGGGATGGAGGCCGGGTCGGCGAGTTGCGCCAGCAGGATCGCGGCATCGAGGCGCTCGCTTTCGTTGCCGGGATTCAAGGAACGGATGGCGGCGGCGAATCTTTGCAGAGGGGTGTCCGGGGGCTTCTCGACCGGGGCGACCGGGCCGGTATCGAAGCGGGAAGATTTCGCCGAGGGGAACTCCTGAACGACGGCGGAGCGGGGGATCGAGGCGGAAAAGAGAACCGTCTGAACCTTGCGTGGATTCCCGGAACGGAGCGCCTCGGTGAGCACATCGAAATTGGCGGTTTCCTGCAAACCCCGGGCGGCGATCAGACGCAGGGCCGCGCAGGCGATGTCCTCGTTTTTATGCCGTCCGGCCCAGCGCAGGAGCGGTTCGGTTTTCTTGTCGGCATCGGGCAGGGACCCAATGACAGCCAGCACGGTCTCGGGGGGGGAATTTTCCAGGGCGTCGAGAAAAGATTGTGGGATCGGGAGTTCCATCCGGGAAAAACTCTGCGCGATCGCGGGCTTCAGCGCGTCCTGCCCGACGAACAGCTCCCCCAGTTTTTTTTCGGTCCCGGGGATGCGCATCTCGGACGCGGCCCCGACGGCGGAAATCCGCACAAACTCGTCGGGATCGGAGAGGAGGGCTTTGACGTCGTCATGGGCGTCGGCGAGTTTGAGCTTGGAAGCCGTCTTCAAAGCCGCCACGCGAACGCGCCACCGTGGATCCTTGAGGCAGGCTTGCACGGCGGTGCCCGATCCTTTGGCCTCCATGCGGGCGAGACTTTCCAGCGCGGCGACCGTGAGATCTTCGTCCGGATTTTTAAGAAACGGTTCGAGCAACCGCGCCGCCGGCTCGCCGCCGGTATCGCCGAGTTTGCGCAGGGCGACATGGAGGACATTGGTATCGGATTCCGATCCCAGGTGGTTTGCGATGACTGGCACAGCCAGGTTCCCGCCCGCCCGCAAGATGCCATCCACGGCGGCTTCCCGCTCGAGAGGCTCGCGGCCCGACAGAAACGACTCGAGGATGGGGAGGGTTTTCGCGCCGTGATTCGACACGGCGGCCATCGCCTGGAGGCGCACGTCGAGGTTTCCAAAAAGGAGGCGGTGCGCAAGGGCTTCGGCATCCCGGACCCCGAGGCTGTCGAGGATCAGGGCGAAACGAAGTTCGCGGAGACGGTTGCGCTGCTCGGGGGACAGGCCGGGATTGAGGGTCTCGAAATGCGAAAGCGCTTCGTCCGCCCCATCGCGCATCAGGGCACGGAAGCCGCGGCTGGAGCGCACATCGTCGTCGCTCAGCAAGTCGTTGATACGGCTTGCGGCGAACTCGGGATCCACGGATGCGTCTCCCGGCGTCCGCGCGCCTGCCGCCCATGCTTCCCAGCGGCGGAGGGCGTCGGCATTGGCGGCGGGAGTTTCGGCCCAGGCGTCGAAACCGAAATTCTCCCCCGACTGGTCTTCGAGCAATTGCAGCGCTCCGAGCCGCACGGCAAGGAGGCGGTGGCGCAGCAGCGGCACGAAGAGCGGAGCGGGCGGAGGGGGCTTCGCTTGAACGGCCTCGTCCACCAGCGGGCGCATTTTCTCGTCGGCCATCAGCATCACGAAGTCCGCGATTTCCTCCTGGTTCAAACCGGAAAATCCGTCCTTTCGCACCTTGCTGATGACAGGCGGGGTGGCGATGACGCGGTGCCCGGAATTTCGGGAAAGCGTCGCGCTGTCGGGGCCTGGCGGGGCGGGATCGCCGGTTTCAAGCAGGGCGAGAAATTTTTCCCGGTCAAGAAATCCTGTCCAGTGTCCCGCCGGGGCTCCAGCCGGGGTGAGGACGACGAAGGCCGGCGCCCCGCGCACACCGTGGCTCCGGGCCAGCGCCTGTTCCCCGATGAGGTCCACTTTGACGATCTCGAACTTGCCGAGCTTTTGCTTCACCTCTTCCTGGGAGAGAACCTCGGTTTCGAATTTCCGGCACCATGAGCAGCCCTGCATTTGAAAATAGAGGAGCGCGGGACGGGACAGCAATCGCGCGCGCTCCAGGGCCTGGTCCGCCGGGGATGCCGCCGTCGGGGAAGCGGCGGGAAACGCCGGAGGCCTGGTCTGGAGGGAGCAGAACCCTGTGCCGGCAGCAACAAAAAACCAAAGGAAAATGGCGGAGCGGAGATTCATGCTCCGGTCAGTAAAGCAGGGCGTAGGCGAGGATGTTCACGTTCATCTCGAGCGAATTCTTGATCTCGTTGCCGCCGCAGCAGCAGCAGCCGGGGGAGTTGGCCGTATTGTTGAGGCCGTGCGGGGAATAAACCGCGACGATCTTTCCGCCCCTCTCCATCGCGAGCAGCCCGGGTTCCTCGGCGGGAGCTTTCAGGTCGAGCCGGTCAATTTTGTAAACCGTGCGAAAGATCGGGCTGTCCTTCGGCAACGGCTTCCACTCTTTGCCGGGGAATACCGCCCTCATCTCCCGGCGGAATGCCTCGTCGAAATTCTTGCTGGAACAGCCGGCGGAGGCGAGGAGAAAGCCGCCGTTTTCGAGGTAACGCTTGAGATTTTCGCGCTCCTTGCCCGCGAGGTGAAAATCCGCCTCGCCGGTCATGACAGCGAAAGGGTACCCGAACACCTCCTCGGTTGCCAGTTTCACGCTCTTGAATCGCCGCTCGGTGGTGATCGTCGTCTCGCGCTGCACGGCGCTGAGAAACTCGTCGCTGAAGCACCGCGAGGTCTGTGTGCCGCCGTAGATGAGGATCGCGCACTGGACTTCCGCCGCGCTGAGGACGGGCGAAATCCCCAGGACGGATGCGAGCAGGATGAGAAAGGATCGGGTCATGGAGGTGTGGGTGGATTGGAGAAATATTTCCGCACGGCGGAGCGGTATTTTTCCGGAATTTGCTGAAGGGAAATCGAGGCGGCAGCCGTGGTTCCGGTTCCGGTTTTTTCGATTTTTGCCTGGTTGTCGGAGTGGAGTTGAGGGGCCTTTGAGAGTCCATCGCGGATGCTTCCCAGGCTGGTGATGACAGGACGCGGGGGGGGAGTGAACCGGGTGCGTTGAGGTCCGAAGACCGGAAGTTCGAGCGTCGAGAATCCCTGCGTGACATAGCCGTCGTCCGCCGGTCCCCCGCTGCCCAGGGCCCCGAGGCGGCCGCGGGCCATCATGCCCGCGAGACATTGGCCGAGGGTTTTTCCGAGGGCGTGGCCCTGCGGAAACAGTTGCTGGCAACTTCCCCTGCAAAGTCCGGCAAACTGGTTCCCGCTATTTTCGGGAAGAAGGGCGGCGAGTTGCTCGTGGGCTTGACGGGCGGCCCGGGAGGCTCCCTGGGCATCGGTGTTCTGCGCGGCGGTCGATGCCCGGCCCATGTTCTTCGGCGCTTCGCATTGCTCCAGGCGGGTCGCGAATTCGGCGGCATCGGCCTTGAGCTTGTCGTAGCCTGTGTTGTCGGGAATCGCTTCCGCGGCCTCGCGCATCTGGCCGGGCAACCGCCCGGCCAGCTCGCGGAGTTGATCCTGAAGCTTCGCGGCGGAGGCGAGGGCGCCGGCATCATTTTCACCGGACAGTGTCATTCGGTCGACCCAGTTGGCGAGTTGTCGCTGCTGTTCGACAAGCTGCATGAAGTTCGCCGCCTGTTCGAAGAGCCGCCCGACGGAATCGAGTTCCTGGCGGCGGGCGAGCATCCCGTCGAGTTCGGAGGACTCTCCATCGAACTGCTTGCGGATCGATTCGATCTGCTTGTCGAGATCGGGCTGCGAGGGATTCAACTGTCCGAGACGGTCCGCGGCGTTGCGGGCGCGCGCGGCACTTTCGGCAAGCGCTTTTTCCATGACCATCTCCATGTCGAAAGCGGGAAAATCACGGGCCAGTTGCCCGAGCGCGTCGGCGGCATCCCGCACGGCTCCGGTGGATTTTTCGAGCGCGCCCGCCTTGTCCTCCTTTGCTTCCTGTGCGCCGGCAAGTGCCCGGCGCGCGCGGTCGAGTTGCTCCTGGATCTTCTGGAAGCGGGCCAGCAGTTCATCGAGCGAGACGCGCCCGACGAGCATCTTTCCGTATTCCTCTTCGCTGATGATCTCGATCCGCGAGACATCCGAGGTTTGGATACCGGTCAGGGAAGGGTTCTCATCGCGGCCCTCGATGTAGAGTTCGATCACTTCGCCAGGCTCGACTCCCAGCGTGGAGAGATCGAGCCGGGTTTGAAATTCGTAAGTTTTGTCCCCTTTCGGCACGGCGAGTTCCTCCGGGCACTCGCGGAATCCCTTCAGCGTGCGGACAAAGTCCACGCGGCGGATTCCAAAATCGTCCTGCGCCCCGCCGCTCACCGGCACGAGCGTCCGGGGGGTGGCGAGCGCGTGCGATCCGGGTTCGTGGAGAGTGAGGCGGGGTTTGTCGTCGGGGAGAACCGACTGCTTGATCTCAAGCGGGGCCGGCGACTCCGTGCCCTGGACGTCACGGATCCGCACCTGCAGCGTTGCAGGTTCGAGCATCGGCCAGTCGAACCGGACGGTATGAACTCCGGCCGGCGTGGCGGAGAGGGATTTTTCCTCGCCGTGCGGGGAGAGCGGCTTGATTTTCATTTCGCCGCCGGCGAGCGGGCGGTTGCTGGTGATGCTCAGCGACGCCGTGGCCCCATGAACCGCCTTGATTTCCTCACGACCCAGCACGATCTCGCGAACGGGTTCGCGCGTGTAAGCCGGAGGGCTGATCGTCAACCGTGCGAGCGAGAAGCGCGGTTCGAGCAGGAGGCGGATCTTGTGCCATGTGCTGCGCGCGCTTCCGGCGGCAAAGCAAAATTCGACGGGGCGCGCGATTTTTTCGATCTTCTGGGTGAAACGATTCTCCGCGCCTCGAAAGCACTCGCTTTCCTCGGTCTCTCCCTCGTGGCGGGTGAGCACGCGCACCGGGACGTTCACTTTTCCTCCTGTGATGCGCGCGGTGACTTCGATGTCCCCCCCATAGGCGACCTCGGGTTTCGAGGGGGACACCTGGAAATCCAGCATGCTGTAGGGCGGGATGTCGGCGAAGGGGGCCAGCAGGCGCGCCGCGAGCGTCGGCACAGCCTGGGGCTTGAGCAGCATGAGCAGGAAAACCGCCGCGAGGATCGCCCCGACCGCCAACCTTGCAGCCCGCAGGACCCTTCGCGGACGGCATTGTACCGGCGGCAGGTCGAAGAATCCGAGTTGGGCGTCGGCAATGCTCTTGCCTTTCAAAAAACCGGACGGTCCCGACTGGACCAATTCATAGGCGCTGAGCAGCGAGCGGTGGGGATCGTCCAGCATGGTGTCCGCAATGACCGCCATCTCGCGGCGGCCGATCCGGCGGATGGGAAAGTATTTGAACAGAAGGCGGCCAAGCGCGGCCAATGGCAGCCCGAGCCCGATGACGAACCGGGCATTTTCGGGAAGCGGCAGGAACAAATCATAGACGGCGGCAATGGCCAGGGCGAGCAGGAGCCAGGCTCCGGTGCGCAGGGCGAGGGCAACGACGAGCCCCCGGCGCCACACACGCAGGCGCTGGTCGAGTTCAAACTCCACCGGATGAGTCTTGGCCATATCAGATCAATCCGTTCCTCCGCCTAAGCAACCACTCTCCCGCGAAAAAGCCCAGCATCGGGAGCAGCCACATCCAGTTATCCCAGGAACTTTTCCATTCCGCGGTGCCTTCGGTTTCGCGTGGCGGAGGCACGAGGTCCTCGAACATCGAGGCAAGCTGATCGCCGCCGAGCAGCCGGCCGCCGGTTTTTTCCGCGAGGTCCCCGAGGTAGGACGGGTCGGCGCTGAGCTCGCTTCGTTCGCCAGGCGGCGCCATCGAGAAAATCGTCGCATGCAGGGGCTCGGACGCCTCATCGGTTCGGAGCTGGACAGTATGGAGACCGGGCTGGTCCAGAGGGAAAACCGAGTCCCACTGGTCCGGATTGGCGGCGCTTGCGGTGGGATCGAGCGTGGCGATGTCCGCGCCATCGCGCGAGACCGCCAGCCTCGGGACGGCATTCTTTTCCGTGCCGGGGCGGCGCATCACGCGGACGCGCACGGGTTTTCCCACCTCGATCACCTGGTGGCTTACCTTGAGCGCGAAATTCCGGCCGGGCAGAAAATCCGAATACGAGACGACCCAATTGAAGAGCTGGAGCCAGAAGTCGCGGTAGAGTTGCGCCGCCTCGGGGAAGGCGGGGAAAAAGCCCCACCGCCAGAGGTCGTCGCAATTGACGGCGACGACCTGCCCCTCGCCGAATCTCCGGCTGACAATCAGGGGGAAACGCGATTCGCGCTGGCCCTGCCAGGCCACCCCTTCCACCAGCACCTGGGCGAACGGCTTCAGCCCGGTGCCCGCCGCGGCTTTGTGCAGCGGGGGAAGCTTCTTCCAGATCGGGGCGTTGCGGCCGGGCAGATCCGCCCCGAAGAGCCCGGCCTCTTCGCCGGTCGCAGTGGGGCGCCAGTGGAATTCGCCATCGACCGGCGTATCCCACGTCATCGGGAAAAGCGGTTCCAGCGCCGGGATTCCCGTGGTGACCGGATTGCCCCGCGCCAGCACGAGGGCGCCGCCGTTTTTCACCCAATCCGCCAGCAGTGCGGCTCTCGCCGGATCAAAAAACCCTTCGACGCTCCGACCCAGAATGATGAGATCGTAACCGGCCAACTCGGCGGCTTCGGAGGGAAACGCGGCGCGCTGAATCATGGAGAGGTCCTGCTTGCCTTCCGCCGTCGCGAGGCTGAAGAATCGCTTCTCGGAAAGTCGGTAAACCAGCTCAAAGGCATAGTTGCGCTCTCGCTGGAGGAGCTGGGCGATGAACTTCGAGTCCCAATACGGGCTGCCCTCGACCAGCAACACACGGATCGTTTCATCGAGAACCTGCACACCGAAACGCGAGCGGTTGTCGAACGTGTCCTTTTCGTTCTCAAGGGCGTCGGTCTCGATCCGGAAATCCTGATAGCCAGGCGGCAAACCCTTCAGAACAAAAACCGCCTGCGCCGGTTCGTCCGGAACGAGCCGGACGGTTTGATTTTGCAGGACCCGTCCGGACGTTTCCACGAGGCGGAGTTCAACGCTTCTCCGGATGTTGGAGCTGACGTTCGCCTGGATTTTGAGTTCCTGGCCCTTGAACACCGTGTATTGACGGCGTCCTGTCTGGACGGAGACATCGGGATTCGCCACCGGCCCGCCAAGGGGGACGGCGAAAATCCGGACCTCTGTCGAGCGCGCGGGGAGGATGGCGGTTTCTGCCGGCGTGGCGGCGACTTGTCGTCCATCGGACAGCAGGAGTATTCCTTCGAGTGCCGGAGAGCCCGCGCTGTAGCGGGAGACCAGCGAGGCCGTTGCGCCGGCGATATCGGTTGCCGGGGTTTCCGCGGCGGGGGATTCCCGGGCTTGCAGGGGCCGGACGGCAGCGCCGTCGAACGCGTAGGCGGCAATTTTTTTCCCATGTGATCCCGCCAATTTCTCCGCCGCCCGGGCGAGGTTTTGCGCGGCTTCCAGGCGTGAACCGCCGCCTGCGTCAGGCGTGGCCATGCTCGCGCTGCAGTCCACCAATACCGCCCATTCGGTGTTGCTTTCGGCGGGGGGAACAATCCAGTGGCCGGGGTTCAAAAATGGCAGGGACAGCGACGCGATGCCACCGATTCGCAGGGCGCAAATGCCGGGACGCGCGCTCCGTCCGCAATCCGCGCTTGACCGCCAGGCAAGGCCCCCCGCCAACAGGGCCAGCGCGCCGAGGATGAGGATCACGTTCTGTATGGGCAGAAGCGGGTTCATGGGGCGGCGGAGCGGGCTTTCCAGACGACGAGCGACTCGGCGAGAAGGCAGAGGCAGGCGAACCCCAGCAGCCAGGGCCAAAGCGGAATGCCCTTGCGCAACGACGAGACGCTCTCGTTCGCCGCCAGCGTCATGACCTCCGGTCCCGCCATTGCCGGGAGGTCCTGCGCGCGAAGGTCGGATTCCGCCGCGGGAAAGTTCACCGTCGAGTAGCCTGCGGACGAGCCATGAACGAGCCATTCGTAAAGGCCAGGACCCAGAGGCGACTTTGAGCGGAAAACCGGAGAGCCCGCGCCGGCGCGCCCGACCGCGATCTCGCCGGGCGGGCTCGTGATGGCCACCTCTTCATCGAGGGTGTCGCCGGGAAAGTCTCTCGAGATTTTTGAGCCCGACGGAAAATCCCCGCCCGCCATTGCCGACGGGCCCCGCCGGCCGGACAAGACCAACTCGGCGAGGAAAGGAACGAATTCGGCCCGCTCCGCCCAACGGGGTTCGCTTTTTTCCAGCGACACATTCCATAAAATCACCCGGCCCCATTCCGCCACGGCCGGGACGCCATCCTGATAGGCGAGCAGGGTTCCTTCGTCGGGCCACGACCCCGGGGACAGTTCCAGACGTTCGGAAAATTTTCCGCCCGCGGGGTTGCCCGCATCGCCGCCGCCGAACAGAGCGAAAACGGGATGTCCGGGATTGGCCACGCGGAGGCCCATCGTCCCTTGCAGGGAAGATGTCCGGAAGACCGCATCGCCCGCCGCCTCCCGGCCGGCGAGAGCGAGCACATCGCCCAAAGGCAGGCCCGCCGCCGGCGCGCAGATCACGCTGCCCCCCTCGGCGAGAAAAGTTTGGAGGGCCTTCCGGTTCGCCCCGTCCCAACCCGCGAGCATCAGGACATCGGTGTCCGGCGGTTCGCCCGGCTCGACCGGTGTGACAAGAATCCAGTCCACGCTTTCCAACGCCCGCGCCCAGCGCCTCGCGGTCTCCTGATCCGTCCCGGCGATGCCGACCGAAAGGTGCGGCCGGACATCGAGGACGAGGCGGCGCGTGTTGTCGGAGGGAAAATCATCTTCATCGAGCGTGAACTCCATCGCCTGCTCCCCCGGTTTCGCGAACCGGCAGGCGAAAGTGACGCTGCCCTCGTTCCACGGGGGCAGGCGCACATCCCGGCTCTGAGTCATCTCGCCGGCACGCAGGAACACCCGGCGCAACACGGGCTGGCTGGAATAATTCGCCACCCTCGCGGTCAGTTCGACATCCTCGCCCACCAGCACCTTGTGCGAAGAGGGAAGGATCTCGATCAGCGCCTGGTTGGCGACTTCCCGCGATCCCGCCGCGATGAGAACGAGCCGTGTCCCGGGAAGATCCGGCAGAGAAAACCCCTTCCAGTTCGCCGCCTGAAAATCGGAGAGGACATGGATCTCGCGCGCGCCCCTGGTCCCTCGCAGCAGAGCCTCGGCCCGGCTGAATGCGCCCGGCAGATCGGCGGTTTCGAGCGACACCCGCGCCGACTGCAGAGCCTGTTGGAGCGCGCTTTTGTTCACCGCAAGGTTGGGGAACTCCGGCACGGAGCCTCCGCGCACCCACACGATGTTCGCCAGGTCGCCCGATCCGAGGCCGGCCACGATCTCCGAGGCTCGGGCGCAGGCGGCCGCGAAGCGCGTGCGCGAACCCTCGACCGCGGACATGGAGGCCGACGCATCGATGAGGAGGATCACATTCTTGCGTTCGCCCTCTCCGGCCAGCGGATTTGGCGCGAGGAGAAGCGGTTTCAAAAAGATCCCGATCAGGCCCGCAAAAAGAAGCGTTCGCAGCAGCAGGATCAGCCACGAGCGGGGTTGCCGGATGCGCGCCGTCTTGCGGACGATCGACTCGATGAACCGGATGGAGCTGAAGGGCACGGATCGCGGCCGGGCGCGGGCAAAAAGGTGAATCAACACCGGAACGGTCACCAGGGCCGCGAGGGGCAGAAGCGAGGGGTTCGCCAGGGTCAGATTCATCGGGGACGATTGGCCAGAACGTCCAACAACTGAAAATAATGTGTATCCGTCCGGGCGAGCTGGTGGTGGATCTGGCGCTGGCGCGCGAGGGTGCGCAGGTTGCGGAAATGGGCCTGCATGGCCTCGCCGTAGCTCCGTTTGAGGTCGCGCGTGTGTGTGACGACCCGTCGCCGTGTTTCCAGATCGAGAAAAGAGACCAGGCCGCGGTCCTGAAGTTCCAGCTCCTCCGGGGCGGCGATATGGAAAAGATAAATGCGGAACCCCCGGTGCAAATAGGTCGCGAGCGCCTCGAAGATCGCTCCCGGATCATCCAGGAAGTCCGAGAGGATCACCAGGGAGCCCCGCTGCCGGAAAAGGGGGAAGATTTTTTTCAATGTCGCGGAGAGCGAGGTCGGCTTTCCGGGACGGTTGTCTTCCAGCTCATGGAGGATGCGGTGGAGGTGGCCGGACGTGCTGCCCAGCGGGGCAAAGAAGCGCACGCCCTCGTCGAACGTGCAGAGCGAGACGCGATCCTTCCCGCGGATCACGAGGTAGCACAGCGCGGCGGCGAAGAACGAAGCGTAATCGAATTTGCTGGGATTTTCCCCGAACCCCATCGAGCCGCTGCTGTCGAGCAGCACATAGCAATTCATGCTCGTCTCCTGGTGAAAATTCCGCAGATACAGGCGGTCCGAGCGGGCGAACACCCGCCAATCCACACGGCGCGGATCGTCCCCCGCCGCGTATTGCCGGTAATCGCGGAACTCGGTCGATGCCCCCCGGTCGTTCGAGCGGTGCCGTCCGCTGAAATAGCCCTCGACCAGCGCCTTCGGGGCGAACTCGTAGGACGCCGCGCGGCGCATGTCCTCGGGCTTGAGGAATTTGAAGGCCGTGGTGCCTGGCGTTTTCACGTGCCGGACAGGAGGATCGCTCAGGCCACTTTCTGCGTGGAGAGCAGGTGGCGGATGATGTCGTCGGACGTCACTCCTTCGCCGGTGGCGTTGTAATTCGGGATCACCCGGTGACGAAGGACCGGCAGGGCGGCATCGCGCACCTCCTGTACCGAAGCCGAGGTGCGGCCGCGCAGCAAGGCGAGCGCCTTGGCGGCCAAGTGGAGGGTTTGCGAGGCGCGCGGGCCGGCTCCCCATGCGACAAGACGCTTCACATGATCGTCGGCCAGCGCGGAATGCGGACGGGTGGACTGGACCAGACGGAGGATGAAATCCACGGCGTGATCCGGCATCGGGATCTCGGTCACCGCATCCTGCATTTCCAGGACCTGCCCTCGCGTGAGCACTTCTTCCGGCCCGTCGGCGGAGGGGGTTCCGGAGTGGAGCACGATGGCGCGTTCATCGTCCATTGAGGGATAGTCCACATTGATGTGAAAGAAAAACCGGTCGAGCTGCGCCTCGGGCAGCGGATACGTGCCTTCGTGCTCGATCGGGTTCTGCGTGGCGAAGACCGTGAACGGCTCCTGCAATGTCCGGGTCACTCCGGCCACGGTCACCTGCCGTTCCTGCATCGCTTCGAGCAGCGCGGACTGGGTCTTCGGCGGCGTGCGATTGATCTCGTCGGCGAGCAGGAGGTTCGCGAAAATCGGGCCTTCGGAAAATTCGAAGCGCCGGACACCGCCATCCGCCGCCTGGAGGATCTCGCTGCCCACGATATCGGTCGGCATGAGGTCCGGCGTGAATTGGATGCGGTGGAAACTCAGCCCGAGCACGCGCCCGAACGTGCGCACGAGCAGGGTTTTGCCAAGCCCCGGAACCCCCACGATGAGGCAGTGCCCCCGGCTGAAAAGCGCGGCCAACATCATTTCGACGGTGTCCGCCTGTCCGACGATGACCTTTGAGATTTCCCGCTTCAGCCGGGCCACATGCCGCTGAAGCTCGTTCCATTTTTCCGTGTCGATTGTCATGCCAAAATCAAGAGTTGCCAGCGCCCTCATGCAAGCCGTCCTTGGCCCTCTTTGGCGAGGTATTTCCATGCCTGCGGCGAAAAATGTGCCGCCCGGCCCGCCGGTTGACCCGGGACCGGAAACGGGGAACCCGTGATTCGCGCGCCCAATTCCATCGGGGAAGGGGATTGCCAAAGCGCCGGCGGACGTTCAATGTGTCCCCCTCTTCCGTGACCGATCCCATTGCGCATGGTCTTCCGCATCGCGAGCCGTTTTTGTTCGTGGACCGCGTGAGGCATCATATCCCGGGCAGCGAAGCCGTCGGGGAGAAGACATTTGCAAGGGAAACCCCGATGTTCGCCGGGCATTTCCCGGGAAACCCGATCGTGCCGGGCGTCATCCTGGCCGAGGCCTTGGCCCAGGTGGCCGGGATTGCCGGGTCCTCGGAAAAAGGCTTCCTGCTTTCGGCGATCCGGGCGATGAAGTTTCCCTCCCCGGCAAAACCCGGGGAAACGATCACCCTGCGGGCAACGAAAACCGGCTCGCTGGGCGGGCTCTTCCAGTTTTCCGTCTCCGCGGATGTGGATGGCCGGATCGTTGCCGAGGGGAAAATCGTGCTGAACGAGCTATAGCTCCACGAATTCCGAGTCCTGCCGGGGTGGCTTTCCCAGCAGGAACAGGCGCGCCGGAATCACCTGGTTCAACCAGTCCAGGTGCGGGGGCAGGACCCTTCTGCGGTTTTTCCATTCCGCTTCCACGAGCAAAAAATCCGGGGCGGTTTCCTGGACGATGTCGCAAAGCGTGAATCCCGTGTTCGACTCCACGGTGCGCAAATCCACCTCCGGGGCAATCTCTTCCAGGGCCTCGCAGAGGTGGTCGAGCGCCGAGCGATCCTCCTCGTGCCCAAGCGCCGCATCCCGCGCATGGGCGAACGGACTGTCGGCGGCAAGGATGGAAATGCTTGTGGGCCCTATGGAAGCCAGGGCCGCCCTCGCGAACTGCCAGCGCGGACGGTGGGCTTCGGTCATCAGGCAGGCCGTGGTCTTCCCGCCGGAGATTGCCATGGCAGGGCAGGGGATCAGGAGAAGGTCGCACGGCGCGCGCTGGAGAAGCTCGCGCACCACATCGCCCGTGAAATTCCGGATGTCATTCGTCCGGTCCATCGCGCCGGCGATGACGAGATCGAAATATTCGCTTGCGGCCGCGTCGACCAGCGCCTCAGCCGGGGTGGGCCCCTCGCACCAGTAAATATCGACTTCCTCGCGGCCGAGTTCCCCGAATGCGTCGTGGAATTTCCCGACTTTTTCATCGGATCGTTCCCCCGCATGGAGGACGCTGAGCCGGGCGCCGAACTTCCGGGCAATACGGTCGGCTTCCGCAATCACCGCATGGAATCGCGGAGAGAAAGTGGCAGCAACAGCAAAGTGAGGTTCAGGCATACTGCAGGGCCAATCTCGCGCGAACCTCCACCGGCTTCCAGCGGAAAATCAGACTTTCGAAAGATTTATGATGTTTTGGAATTGTTGCCCGGTGAGCGGCATCACGCTGAGGCGCGACTGGCGGAGCAATCCGATGCCGGCCAGCCCGGGGTCCGCTTTGATCTGCGCGAGTGTCACGGGGGACTTCAGCGGCGAATGGGGTTTCAAATCCACACAGGACCAGTCGCCTTCGGTCGCGGTGGGGTCCGGATAGGCGGATCGGACGACCTCGGCGATGCCCGTGACGGATTTGTCGACGACGCTGTGGTAGAAGAGCACCCGGTCGCCTTTTTTCATGGCCCGCAGGTGGATGCGGGCCTGGAAATTTCTCACCCCCGTCCAGGCGGTTTTTCCATCGCGCACAAAATCTTCCCAAGAATACGCCGTGGGTTCCTGCTTCACGAGCCAGTGGTTCATGGGTTTTGCGCGAGGTGGTTGAGAATGTTTTCCGAGGTGGTGTTGCTGATGAATTCCCGCGACTCGATGCTGTTGTAGGCATTGTGCGGAGTGAAAACCACCTGCGGCCTCCGGAGCAGGGCGTTGCTGGAGATGTAGCGGGAGATCTCTTTCATCCGGCCGACAGGCATCGAGATGCGGTCGTTGTCCCCGCCGGAACCCCGCACCCGGTCGGCGATCTGCGCGCCCAGCAGGGCGGTTGCCCCTCCGTGGAAAACGCCCTCCTCCTCGATGACATCGAGCCCGGCTCCGCCGACCTGCCCGCTGTCGAGGGCCTCGATGAGCGCCTCGGAATCGATGAGGCGCCCGCGGGCGGTGTTCACGATCAACACGCCAGGGCGGCAGCGGGACAGGGTTTCCCGGTTGAGGATGTGGTGGGTTTCCTGGTTGAGCGGAATGTGCAGGGTGATCACATGGGACTCGCGGACGAGGTGTTCGAAAGAGGTGTACCGGAAGTCCAGGAGCTCGGTGTGGATCGGGTTCGGGGCCGCGTCATAGGCAAGGACTTTCATGCCGAATGCCCCGGCGATGCGGATCACGTGCAGCCCGACACGGCCCGCGCCGACAACTCCCAGCGTGCTCCCCCGAAGGTCCATGCCGCGGAATTTCTCGTGGGTGAATTTTCCGGCGAGCGCGGCCTCGGTGGATTCGCGGATCCGTCGCGAGAGGGCGAGCATGAGGGCGAAGGTGTGTTCGGCCACGGTGTTTTCACCATAGCCGCTGACATGGGTGACTGCGATCTGCCGCTTCGCGCAGGCCGCCAGGTCGATGTGGTCGGCTCCCATCGAGCGGGTGGCGATCATCCGCAGGGCGGGATGGCTGTCCAGAAAGGCCTCGTCGATCCGCTCGGTGATGAAAATCGAGACGATCTCGACATCGTCCGGCACCTCGCGCAGCCCGGGCTGGAAGGAAACGTCGAAGCCCTCGAACTTCTCCGAGAAAAATTCCTCCTCCTCCGGCTCGGTGGCCACGAAACAAATTTTCCTGCTTTCCATGAAAGTGATTGGCAGGACAGTATGAACGGTCGCCCGATGGAAACAAGCACTGCCAGCAAAGGACTTTTCCTCACATTCGAAGGCTCGGAGGGTTGTGGGAAATCCACCCAGATCCGCCTCCTTGCGGAAACCCTGCGGTCCCGGGGACGGGACCCGCTGCTGGTGCGCGAGCCCGGTGGAACGCCCTCCGGCGAGGTGATCCGCCACCTCCTCCAGCATGCCCCCGAGGGGGAGGCGCTGACTTCCGAGGCCGAACTCCTTCTCTTCGCCGCCAGCCGGGCCCAGCTCGTCCGGGAAGTGATCCGCCCCGCGTTGTCTGCGGGGCGCATCGTGATCTCCGACAGGTTTCTCGATTCGACGACCGTCTATCAGGGCGTTGCCCGGAAGATCCCCCCGGAAGTGACCGCCCGGATCAACGCCTTCGCCGTCGGCGTCTGCCTCCCCGACATGACATTCCTCCTCGATCTCGACCGGGCCACGGCTCTCGCCCGCATGGGGGGGCGCAACCAGGATGCGGACCGGATCGAACGCGAATCCGAGGATTTTTTCAAAGCCGTCCGCCGCGGGTACCTCGAACTCGCCGCCCGCGAAACCCACCGCATCCATGTCCTCGACGCCTCCAGGTCCCCCGCTGAAATCGCGGCGCGGATCCGGACGCTTCTCAGCGAAGCCGGATGCATGAACCCACGCGCCAACCAATAGCATTGGCGATGCCAACCTATTTCGGAAAACGAAGTTCAGTAAAGCTTCTCGGCTACGAACAGCTCGTTTTTGGCGGCGGACTTTCGCCGCTCCCTGCCTCCCGGCGCTCTC
>Ga0172380_10003846_pt1 | contig 20051 bp, 22 predicted proteins | sample Leawe162metaG_FD_119747 | JGI IMG/M metagenome (GOLD analysis project Ga0172380, IMG submission 119747) | Leachate microbial communities from a municipal landfill in Southern Ontario, Canada - Leachate well 162 metaG | ecosystem: Engineered > Solid waste > Landfill > Unclassified | place... | reverse complement strand
ATAGAGCACCCGGTCGGCGTCCACCTGCGGCAACAGCCCCACGGTCATGGCCGAATCCAAATCGATATAGCTGCCAAAAGCGCCTGCCAGGATAACCTGCTCGATATCGGTGATGGCCAGCCCCACCTGCTCCACCAGGGTGGTGATCCCCGCATAGATCGCCGCCTTGGCCCGGATGAAGTTTTCGATATCCACCTCGCTGATGACGATATCGTGCTCCGCGCCCGCCTCTTCCTTCCAGACCAGGACATACTCATGGCCGCTGCGCCCTTCCCGGATCCGGTCCGTACCGAGATCCCGGCGGAATTTGCCGCTTCTGTCCACCACCCCCTGCTCGAACAGGGTGGCGATGATGGCCAGCAAGCCAGAGCCGCAGATCCCCACCGGCGGCTTGTTGCCCAGGGTGATATTCATCGGCTCAAGGGTCTGGGGGTTGATGCTGAAATCCTCGATGGCGCCAATGGCCGCCCGCATCCCGTGGGTGATGCCGCCGCCTTCAAAGGCCGGACCGGCGGAGCAGGCCGCGCACACCAGCCATTCCCGGTTGCCCACCACAATCTCCGCGTTGGTGCCGATGTCGATATACAGGGTGACCAGCTCGGTGCGGTACATGCCCGAGCCCATGACCCCGGCCACGATATCGCCCCCCACATAGCTGGAGATGGACGGGTAGACCAGGGCCACGGCGGAGTGCGGCAGATGAATGGCCAGATCGGTGGCCCGGATGGGCGGCAGAAAGGTGGTGACCGGCACATAGGGGGCGCGGCGGATATTGTCCGGCTCCAGCCCGAGAAGCAGATGGGTCATGATGGTATTGCCCGCCAGGGTGATGGAGGTTATCTCCTCCCGGCTGATGCTGCCCTTTTCCCCGTTATCCCCTGGCCTGGCCGTGGAGAGCAAGGTGTCGAGGATACTGTTGATGGTCCCCACCACCAATCCCTGCATGGTGGCCAGCCCTTCCTTTTTCTCCGCAAAGATGATCCGGGAGATCACATCCTCGCCGTAGCCAAGTTGGCCGTTATATTCCCCGGCCCGGGCCAGAACCTTGCCGGAGTTGAGATCAACCAGCACCCCGTAGACCGAGGTGGTGCCGATGTCAAAGGCCAGGCCAAAGCTGCGGTGGGTCCAGTCGCCGCCCTGGATGTTGGTGAGATAGGATTTGCCCGAAACATTCACCGGCCGGGCGCAGGTAACGGTGATCCGGAAATTGTCTTCCCGCAGGGCCTTGCGCAGCATCCGCAATACGGCAAGATTGAAGACCACCCGATGCTCATTGTACTGACTGCTGAGCAGATGGATAACCCGGCCGGCATCGGCCATGTTGTCCGCTGCGGTTGGCGGAGGAATTTCCAGACAGAGCTTCACCACCGGCGGCACAAAAATACCTTGCTCCCGGAGTTCCTCGATGTCGTACACATGCATCCGGGCGCGATGCCTGAGCGGCACGGCGGTTCCCAACCCCCCGCTTTTTAGGCCCGAGGATTCTGGCACCCGGATGACGGCATCGCCGGTAATTGTCGCGGTGCAGGCTTGGCGGTAGCCGGTTTCTTTCTCCTGGAGGCTGAATTTCTCGCTCAGCCCCCCGTCCACCTCGCCCTTTTCAATGATAACCTTGCATTTGCCGCACACCCCGCTGCCGCCACAGGAGGCATTGATGTGGATGCCTGCCTCCCGGGCCGCCTTGATAATCGACATGCCGGGACCAGCCTGCACCTTGCGGCCACTGGGCTCAAAAACGATGGTGTGGGTCGCCTGCGTGCCTGCTTCGTCCATCTCTGCCCCCTCTTGCCTGGCCGGTTGATCTGCCCTGCTCTTGGCTCGCAACTCATGTCGCTTCTTTTTATCCTATCCAAGGGCGCGGTTTCCCGCAATGGCCGTTTGCACTTCCCGCCTCAGCGCGCCGGCCTGAAAACAAAAAAGGCCTCCGCCTTGCAGCGGAAGCCTTTTTTGAAACCATCCTTGCGGGAAGGTTATTTTTTGGCCTTGCAGCCACACCCGCAACCCGAGGATTTCTCCTCTTTCTTGACCATGCACTCGCTGCCGCCGCAATCCGCGCATTTTTTGGGTTTGCACCTGGTCTCTTTGGTTGCCCCGCATTTTTCACATTTGAATACCGCCATTGTGTTGCCTCCTCTTCGTGAGTGACCGATTATTGTTGGGCAAGCCGAGCCGTTCGTCTTGCCAATTGCCGTAATCCGAACCGTTTTCCCTATGAACCGAACAATAACGCCCCGTCCGCGGGGTTCCGCAATAATTTCCTCGCCGGGTCGCGGCAGGTACATTATTCTCTTCCTGAAAGATAATCCGCCCTCTTCGCGCTCTCGGCATTTTTATTATTAAGAATAATTACTATATATGCCATTTTCTTCGCTCCCGCAATACATAATCAGAGGTACAGGTATGAATATAAACAATGACCGCCTTGCTCGGATATTCACCACCATGTGCGGCATCGACAGCCCCTCGGGCGAAGAAGCGCAATTGGCCCGATTTCTCAAGGACCTCTTCGCACAAGAATATCCCGACGCGATTATCGTCGAGGACGATTCAGCCACGGAAACCGGCTCTGATGCCAACAACCTAATTATCCATTTCTCCGGCAATCTCCCGGGTGAAGCGATCTTTTTCAGTTGCCACCTGGACACGGTGGAACCCGGCAGAGGGGTGCGGGTCGTACGGAATGGCACCCGATTCTCCAGCGGTGGGGATACTATCCTCGGCGGGGACGACAAGGCCGGGATAGCGATACTCATCGAGGCCATCCGCGCCATCACGGAGGCTGGCCTCCCCCATCTCCCCTTTGATCTCGTTTTCACCACCAGTGAAGAGATCGGCCTGCGCGGAGCCAAGGCTCTGGACATCTCCCTGCTCCACGCCCGAGAAGGCTACGCCCTGGACAGCAGCGGGGTGGACCTGCTCATCATCGGGGCTCCGGCGGCCAATCATTTTCACTTCATCGTCACCGGAGCGGCAGCCCATGCGGGCCTGCACCCGGAAAGGGGCATCAATGCCATCCAGCTGGCAGGCCGCTGCCTTGCCGACCTGCCCATGGGGAGGATTGACGAGGAAAGCACCGCCAACATCGGCCGTATCACCGGCGGCACCGCGACAAATATCATCCCCGAAACCGCCCTGGTGGAAGGAGAAGTCCGAAGCCACTCCCCGGAAAAACTCGCAGCCATTTCTCAACAAATCGAGGATACGGTCCAGTCTGTCATTGCCAACTGGACGCCCGCTCCCGGCGCACAACTCGGGGCTGAAGTCCGCCCCCGGGTGGACTTCCACCTCCGCCAGGAATACCCTGCCATGCACATTGACCGCACAGCCTCCGTCCTCAAGCGGGTTGACAAAGCCGCCGCCCGCCTCCACCGGGAAATCCGCTACGAACGCGCCGGAGGCGGCAGCGACGCCAATATTTTCAGCGGAAAAGGGTTGCCAACCGCCATCATCGGAATCGGCATGGACCATGTGCACAGCACCGAAGAATCCATCGACCTGAGGGATATGGCCCGCACCGCCGAGCTGATCTCTGCGCTACTAACTACTCAGAATTAAACAATAAAATGCCACATGTTCCACGTGAAACATGTGGCATTTCCCCGCCACGCCGCATAGCAAAAAAGAAGGCTATCGGCGCAAAAATTAAGAGCCCACACCTTACAGAGTATGTTACTATGGCTCTCAAGGTGGGCCTGACCAATTCCTTTACCCACCTGTGCAACCCGCGACGGAAAATCTGGCGGAATTTAGTCAGAAACCCACACGCAGTGGAGGTTTTTCAGCATGGGAGATGGTGCAAAAATTGTGGCTTTAGCCAACCAGAAAGGCGGTGTGGGGAAAACAACCACCGCGATAAATCTGGCCGCCTCGGTGTCATTGCTGGGCAAGAAAGTTCTTGTGGTGGACTCCGACCCGCAGGGAAATACCTCCAGTGGTCTGGGGGTCAGCCGCGCCAATGGCGGCACCCATCTCTATCACTGTTATATGGGGGAGGCGGAAACCCCGGAGGTTGTCCAGCCGGTGACGGGACTGAAAAAACTTTCCGTCCTCCCCACCCACATCGATCTGATCGGGGTTGAGGTCGAACTGATGACCGCGGTAAAACGCGAGCGTTACCTGGGCAATGTCCTCGCCCCTGTTCGCGGAGAGTATGACTACATCTTCATCGACTGCCCCCCCTCCCTCGGGCTGTTGACCATCAACGCCCTCACTGCGGCGGACACGGTTCTCATCCCCCTGCAATGCGAATACTTTGCCCTTGAGGGATTGAGCCAATTGGTTCGCACCATTCGCCTGGTCAAAAATTCGTACAATCGGGCTCTTGCCATAGAGGGGTTACTGCTGACCATGTACGACGGCCGGAACAAGCTGACCCACCAGGTGGTTACCGAGGTGAAAAACCATTTTCAGGGCCGGGTCTACGACACGGTGATTCCCCGCAATGTCCGACTGAGCGAGTCCCCAAGTCACGGACAGGCGGCCATTGTTTACGACAAACGCTCAACCGGGGCGCAAAGCTATCTGCAGCTCGGAAAAGAGTTCCTGCGCAAGCAACCGAAGGTTGCAGCAAAAGAGGGAGTGAAACCATGAGCAAAAAAACAGCCTCGGCCCTCGGCAAGGGCCTTGACGCCCTGTTGCCTTCCGGTGACTCCGAGGGCCGGGAATACTTCTTATGCCCCATCGATTTCATTGAGCCGAATCCGGATCAGCCCCGCAAGGATATTAATGATACGGCGCTGGCCCAGCTTTCCGCCTCGATCCTTGAGAAAGGCGTCCTGCTGCCCCTGGTCGTCTGTGAGCATGGCGCTGAAAACCGTTACCAGATCATTGCCGGAGAACGGCGCTGGCGGGCCGCTAAAATGGCAGGGCTCGACGAGGTGCCGGTTCTGGTGAAAGACGTCGCGCCCCTGGACCGCCTTGAGTTGGCCCTCATCGAAAACATCCAGCGTCAGGATCTGAACCCCCTGGAAGAAGCGGAGGCATACCTTCGCCTGGTAAAGGAATTCAACCTGACCCAGGAAGAGGTGGCGCGCCGGGTGGGCAAGGAGCGGTCAACCGTGGCCAATGCCCTGCGGATCAACCAGCTCCCCGACTTTGCCAAGGAGGATCTGGTGCGCGGCACCCTGAGCATGGGACATGCGCGGGTACTGCTCAGCGTGGGCGATGAATCCGTCATGCGCGAGGTCAGAGACGAGATCGTCGAACAGGGGCTGACGGTGCGGCAGGCAGAGGCGCTGGCTCAGAAACAGAAGAAAAAAATATCCGGGGCCAACAGCGGCGCAAAACGTCAGCCCCGCAAGTCGGCCAATGAATTGCCGGAATCCTACTGCAAATCGCTGGCCAACGGGCTGATCAATTACCTGGACACCAAGGCACGGATCATCCAGAGCGGCACCCGGGGAAAATTGGAAATCGAGTACTATTCCCACGATGATCTGGAGCGGGTATTGTCGCTCATCCTCCCAGTGCAAAAAACAAAATAATCATTATTTACAGATAGTTACCATGAACCAATGTGAAGAAGAGGCCGAAATTGCCCGGCAGGAACAACTCACCCCGGAAATATTCCGCCTGACCCTGAAGGCACCGCAAATCGCAAGCCGCGCCCTGCCAGGGCAGTTCGTCATGGTGCGGACCTCCCCCTGTTACGACCCCCTGCTCCGGCGGCCCTTGTCCATTCACCAGACCATCGGCGGCGAACAGATCCAGCTCCTTTATAAGGTAGTGGGCAAGGGAACCCGGATGCTCGCCGCACTGGACCCCGGCCAAAAGCTGAACCTGACCGGTCCGCTGGGCCACGGTTTTGATTTCTCCGGCCAGCGGGCGATCTGTCTGGTTGGTGGAGGGATGGGCATTGCCCCCCTCTATTTCCTTGCCCGGGAGATCCTGCGCGCAAACAACCCGCCGAAATGCATCGTGCTGCTCGGCGGACGCACCGCAACGGAGCTTGGCCCCCTGCCCCAGGATTTCAAGGACATCGGCGTAACGGAAACCCATCTTGCCACCGACGACGGGAGTCTTGGCCACCATGGCTTTGTGGCCGAACTTCTCCCCCTGCACCTCGACTCCGACCCTAATTGGACGGTATGCACCTGCGGCCCCCACCCAATGATGAAGGCCGTGGTCAACCAGTGCCGGAAACACGGATGGCAATGCCAGGTTTCCCTGGAAACCATGATGGCCTGCGGAATCTCCGCCTGCCTCGGCTGCGCGATCCCCCGGGCCGAACTGTCCGGCCCCTATCTCCACGTCTGTAAGGACGGCCCGGTTTTCAAAGCCGAGGAGGTGGCGTGGTTATGAACGAAGCAGATCTGCGCGTCACCATCGGTGGCCTCGTTTTCAAAAATCCCGTGCTCACCGCGTCCGGCACCTTTGGCTATGCCAAGGAGTTCGAGCCCTACGTCAATCTGCATCATCTCGGCGGCGTGGTGGTCAAGGGAATCTCGCTGGAACCGCGCCGGGGAAATCCCCCGCCCCGCATCGTGGAAACCGCCGGAGGTATGCTCAACGCCATCGGGCTGGAAAACGTCGGCCTTGACCGCTTTATCGCCGAAAAAATGGGCTATCTGCGCGAAATCGGCACCAGGGTCATCGTCAACATCCTGGGGGACAGCCTGGAAGAGTACCAAACCCTGGCGCAACGCCTCAGCGAGGTCGAAGGGATCAGCGCCATCGAGGTCAACATCTCCTGCCCCAACGTGAAAAAGGGCGGGGTCGCCTTTGGCACCGACCCGGCAATGGCCGAGGCCGTCACCCGGGCTGTGTGCGCGCACACCACCCTGCCGGTGATCGTCAAACTCTCCCCCAACGTCACCGATATCACCGCAGTCGCCAAGGCTGTGGAGGCAGGCGGAGCCCAGGCGGTCTCCCTGATCAACACCCTGCTGGGCATGGCAATCGACGTCCGGAGCCGAAGACCGAAGCTGGCCAATATCGTGGGAGGGCTGTCCGGCCCGGCGATCAAGCCCATCGCCCTGCGCATGGTCTGGCAGGTCGCTCAGGCCGTGAAGATCCAAGTGATCGGCATCGGCGGCATCACCACCACGGAGGATGCCCTGGAATTTCTCTTGGCGGGCGCAACAGCCATCGAGGTCGGCACCGCCAACTTCGTCAATCCCCGCGCCAGCCAGGAGATCGTCGAAGGACTTGAGCGTTACGTGACGGAGAACAAGCTCTCTGGAATCAGCGAGGTAATCGGCGGGATTATTCTCCCCTGATTTTTTTGTTGGTACAAGAACACCCTTCGACAGGCTCAGGGCGAACGGAAAAAACTCTGAATGAAGCTTCCGCTCATCCTGAGCCTGTCGAAGGATCACCGGATTTATTTCGCGCCAAGCGGGAAACTTCTTTCCAGTCACCGCGCATCATGGCTTCCTTCTTCTTGCGATTCCACCCCTTGATTTGCATCTCGGCCGACAAGGCTTCTTCACGCGTAATACACTCCTGCGACCAAACTAGCTCCACCGGCAAGCGGGTTACGGTGTACCCTTCGCATTCTCCGGTCTGGTGCTGCCCGATGCGTCTTTCAAGGTTGTCGGTGTGACCGGTGTAATAGCTCCCATCGACGCAACGAAGAATGTACACCCAAAACATGAAGAGCCTCTTGAGACTGTTTGCAGGTGCTTCGACAAGGCTCTCCTGAGCTTTCCGAAGGGCTCAGCACGAAGGGAGACAGCAAGGAATTAAAGAAGATTTCCGTTCATCCTGAGCCTGTCGAAGGGTGGCTTTCCATCCTCTACGGGATACACAAAACCTTTCCTCACATCTCCACCGAGGTTCCACCCGACTCATCCCGGAGCAACGTTGCCACCTGAGCATTACCTACCTTAATCGCCCTGAAATCCGCAAGGGGCCGCGACAGATAATGCAGCAGCAGCGCCCGGACCACGATCAAATGGCTCACCACCAGCAATTTCTGGCCGGGAAACCTGCCAAAGAGTGATTCAACAAAAGCCCCCCCCCTCCCCTGCACCTCACCAATGGTCTCGCAGCCCTCCACGCGAAATCCAGCGGGATCGGCAAGCCAGGTCGGATATTCAGATCCAAACCGCGCCCGGATCGCCTCCTTGGTCAGCCCGTCCCAGTGGGGAATACTGATCTCGTTCAAGGCTTCATCCGCCTCAACCTGCACACCGAGCAGTTCTCCGACAATCCCGGCCGACTGTCTGGTCCGCGCCAGGGGACCGCAGAAAATCCTGCCAACGCCTTGCCCCGCAAGCATTCTCCCTACCTCAGCAAGCTGGGCCACGCCCTCGGGATGCAAAGGCTCCTGGGTGCGCCCGGCAAAAACATCATTCTTGTTTGCCGCAGTCAGGCCATGGCGGATGAGATAGATGGTGGTGTTCATGATTGTCCTTTCAAACTTGCCGCGTATCGCGGCCGCACGGATTCACAAAAAACTCTTGCCCTCCCGCGTTTCTTCGGGGTAAGCTTCACGCTTTAAACTCTACGGAAAACCACTCTTCTTTTCAATAAGGAATCCGGTCATGCCCAAACAAACCAAGCGCACAGTCCAAGTTTTGCTCACCGCACTGCTCTTCGCCCTGCACCTTGCGCTGCCCGCGATCGGCGCCGCCCAGACCGGACGCATCGCCTTTCTGCCCTTCAAGGCCAACGCCCCCCAGGACATGACCTATCTCACCACCGGCATCCGCGACATGCTTGCCAGCCGCCTGGCCTCGGAGATCGGCCTCACCGTGATAGACAAGGCTGTGGTGGACAAGGCCCTGGCCGGCGGCGGAACACCCACCCAGACTGAGGCATTTATCAAGCTGGGCAAGACCCTCCAGGCGGATTTTCTGGTGGTCGGCAGCCTCACCGCCATGGGCAGCAGCCTCTCGCTGGATGCCAAGGTCTTCGAGATGGCCAAGGGCGCGCCCCGGAATTTTTACGCCACTGCCAAGAACGAAGGCGAGATTATCCAGAGCATTGACTCCCTGGCCTGGGATATAAGCGAAAAAATCTTCGCCCACAAACGCCCGGCCACCGCCCTGGCCCAGCCTGTTGGTCAGCCCACGGCCCAAGCCCAGCCGCAGTACGCCACAGCCCATCCCGAACGCGCCTTTGCCAGCCGCACCGGCATGGGAGGCGGCTCGCCCTTCATCTATCCCAAGGGTGTCACCGGCGAATTCCAGAAAACCCAAAACATGAAACTGACCCTCCAGTTCATGGAAATGGCGGACCTCGACGGCGATGGTCAGGAGGAGGTCATTTTCGCCGACAACACCTCGGTCCAGATCTTCAAGCGTGACGCCACCCGCCTGAGTAAAGTGGGCCAGATTCCCTGCAAGCAGGGATACACCATCCATGCGATCAGCGTGGCCGACCTCAACAAAAACGGCAAGCCCGAAATCTACGCGAGCGCGGCGGACGCCAAGCAGCCCAACTCCTTTGCCTTCGAGTGGCTCGGCACCGACAAGGCCAACTATCTCTTCCAGGATGTGCGGTGGTATGTTCGGGCCATGCCTGTCCCCGGAGAAGGGATGGTGCTTGCCGGGCAGCGGGCCGATTCCGACAAGCCCGTGGCCCCCGGCATCTTCCGGCTCGATCTGGCGAGCAACACCGTAAACGCCGGGGCGCGGCTGGATGTTCCCAACAGCGTCAATCTGTTCGAATTCACCATTGCCGATCTGGACAACGACGGCAGCCGGGAGATCATCGCCATCGACCAGTACGATCGCCTCCAGGTGTTGCGCACCAGCGGCACCGTACTCTGGAAGGGCGACGAGTTTTACGGCGGGACCACCCGGTTCATCGGCGGCACCGAGGCCCTCGGCACAGCCAAGGCCAGTAGCCAGGAAGGCTCGGACCGCATCTATATCCCCTCGCGGATCATCGTGTACGACGTCAACAACGACGGCCAGCAGGATGTCATCATCAACAAGAACCTCTCCACCTCGTCGCGGCTGTTCACCAACATGAAAAACTACCCCTCCGGCGAGATCCATGCCCTGAGCTGGAACGGCATCGCCCTGTCCGAGCTGTGGCGCACCAGAAAGATCGACGGCTATATCGTGGATTATCTGCTGCGGCCCAACGGAGACAAGAAAGGGGCGGAACTGCTGGTGGGCATCATGCTGAACACCGGATCACTCGATATGTTCACCGAACAGACCTCCACCATGCTCATCTACCAGCTGGATTTCAGCAAGAAGCAGGAGCAGTAAGTTTGTAGTGACAGCTATCAGTCGTCAGCCCATCCGCGATGGGTACGCAGACAGCTTGACTATTTCACGATTGGTCATTATTATGACCAATAAAACGTGAACGTTGGAGGTCCGCTATGTTGCATATCGAGTCGTATGTGCCTATCAGCAAGGCAAAAGCAAATCTTTTGGACATGGTAAGAGATCTGCATGATTCGCAGGACACCATCGCCATTACAAAAAATGGTGTCCCGGAAGCGGTTCTCATCAGCATGGAAGGATACGAAGGTCTCATGGAAACGCTGGAGATTCTTGCCGCCCCCGAGACCATGAAAATAATGGCCGCCTCAATCGAGGATGCAAAGGGTAACAGATGGGTGGATGAGGCCGAGGTGTTGCGTGCCCTACAGGCTTAAATTCACGGAAACCGCCTTCAACCTCATAGTGCACTTCCCGCCGGAGTTGAAAAAACTTTTGCGGGAGGCGCTAACGGAACTGCAAAACAACCCCGCACTCGGCAAGTTTCTCAAGGAGGAGCTTGCCGGGTATCAGTCCTTGGCCCGCAAGCGCTACCGAATTATCTACAAAACAGACCACCGCAATAAAACAGTCTGGGTATATTTCGCCGGGCATAGAAAAGACATCTATGAACTTTTCCGTGCGCACATCGGGAAAGGATAGGCTCCGGAGGAAGATTCGAAATTTCGACCTAGGTCCGCCACCGCATCCAGCACCGCGCTATAGGCGCTTCGGCCATTTCCGCGATGTATGGTAGACACGCAAGACCTGAACCACTTCATCTTTGACACGATAGGGAACAATGTAAGGCAAACCGGGAACGATCAGCTCTTTGGTGCCGGGGACACGACCGGCTCGGCCAATTCCCTGCTGCTCTCCCAAAAGCGAGACCGCTTTGATTATTTTGACGACAACATCCACAGCCACGGCAGAGTTGTCCTCGGCGACATAGGCTTCAATCTCGTCAAGATCGAGAAGCGCCGCCCGAAGCCATTTAATGCGCATCTTTTTTTGCCTCCCATTTGGCAAGAACCTCGTCGTGGTCGACAAAAATCGCGTCAGGTTTCTCTGCTTCGGCTAAGGCTTGAGCAATACCAGCGATCTGCCATTCATTCACATCAAGATACAGCTCCAATGCTTCTTCGATGACGTAGGATTTTGAACGTTTGGTGGCGCTGGCCAAGGACTCAAGACGTTTTTTAGTGGCCGGCTTGACGCGAACTGTCACATTTGCAGCTTTAAGCATGATAAACCTCCATGTAATATGTTTGCATACATTGTATGCTCTCGCGCAACGGCTGTCAATCCAAGAAAGTATGGAGCATACGCGCAATGGAACAGACTCTGAGGGCTAATAACTTCCGGCTACCCGCTCATTCCTCTTCCGGTAAAAAAAATTACACTCCGGTAAAAAAAACTTGACATTCCCCCACAAAATTTGCTCTAAGGGAACTAAGTTCTTTTTTTTATTAATACTTATCAAAGGAGATAAGAGATGAAAAAAGTATTATCCACAGTCGCAGCACTGGGCCTGGTCGCGGGACTGGCCTCTACTGCCGCCGCCGTTGAATTCAAGATGAGCGGCAACTATCTGGTCGAGGGTGCATACCTGTCCAACGCAGGAAATGCAAATGGCGTTGATCCTTCCGTTGACATGAACACCTCCGACTCGTACTACCTGCACACCTTCGAGATGAAGCCCACCATGAAGGTCAATGACAAGGTCTCCATGAACGCCACCATCCGCCTTGCGGACGACACCTTCTGGGGCAGCCAGACCGACGGTTCCACCGCTACCGACAAGGATACCGGCAATGCCACTGGCGATGTCGAGGTTTGGCATCTGTACATGGACTATGCCTCTCCCATCGGCAACACCCGCTTTGGCCGCGTTCCCGCCGGCACCTACGGCACCGCCTTCCGCGATTACGATAGCCGCGCCGACCGTATCGCCTGGTGGCCCAATTTCGTGGAAAAGCCCTGGACCCTGCTGTTCTATATCGACAAGGCAAAAGACAACGATGTTACTGCAAACGCGCAGACCGCCTATGACTCCGACAAATATGTCGCCCGTGTGTACTACAAGAACGACACCATGGATCTCGGCCTGCACTATGGCTACTACAGCGATTTGACCAACGACTCTCCGGACGCCGCACCTACTCCTGACGTTTACGCATATGCGGACCATAAGCATGAAGTGAGCGCCTACGGCAAGTTCAAGATGGACAACTACTTCATGAACGCCGAGTTGACCCACTTCTTCGGGGACCGCGATTACGACCAGTCTGCAAACGCAGCTGCAGGCACAAGCGCTGTTCTTGATCGTGACTTCGACTCTTGGGCAGGTATGTTGCAGGTGGGCGGCAAGTTCGACGCCCTGACCCCCAGCCTCATGTACTTCTACGCTTCCGGCCAGGATGTTAACGAAACTGCGGCCAATGGCGGTGACATGGAGAACGCCCTCGGCACCACCGGCACCGGCGATCTGTTCGAGCCCCTGTACATCCTCACCGGCCGCCACACCGGCATGCTGAACAACGATCTGTTCGACGGCTACACCTCAGAGATGAGCTCCGCTGGCGTACATGCCGTTGTACTGGCAGCCGACTACACGGTTTCCAAGGATTTGACCCTGCACGGCGCCATCGGCTGGGCTCAGGCGGACGAAGAAGAGATCACCGGCCAAGCCAATCAGGATGACGAGTATGGCTGGGAGTACAACGTAGGCGCGGCTTACAAGCTGCTCGACAACCTGACCTACGAGGCGCACTTCGGCTATCTGGATACTGGCGACTACTTCGAGTATGGCGTCAATGCAGCTGATACCGAAAACATCTACCTCATGACCCATTCTCTGTCCATGACCTTCTAAGAGTGCCCCATGCGTTTCGCATAGCACCTTAGTTGGAAGCTGTTCACATCAAGCCCTGCCGGGATTTCCGGCAGGGCTTTTTTTTTCGTTGTTTCGCTGAAGGCTGATAGCGGACAGCTTGTAGCTGGCAGTTCCCAGCAACCAGCCTTTTATCTTCCAACTTCGCCTGAAAAGGTGTAAAAAAAGACATAGTAATGTAGATAAATTCATTGAGGCTCGCGCAAATTGTGAAATTTGAATGGCACGGGACAAAGGCAACCACGAATCTGCGCAAGCATGGAGTTTCATTCGATGAATCCGCAACAGTCTTTGCCGACCCTCTTTCACATGCCTTCCCGGACCCGGACCATTCAGACGACGAAACCCGCTTCCTGATTATCGGCATGTCAGAGGCAGGAAGAGTTTTGGTTGTCTCCCACACAGACAGGGGAGAGACAACCAGAATCATCTCGGCACGAGAAGCAACACGAAAGGAGCGAACTTTTTATGAAGAAAACTGCTAAAGCATCCGATGAATTGAGGCCGGAGTATGATTTTGCTTCAATGCCGGGGGGGGTCCGTGGCAAGTATGCAGACCGCTATAGGCAAGGGGCTAATATCGTCAAGCTCGATGACGACGTTTCCGCCATCTTCCCTGATGCAAAGGCAGTCAACGATGCCCTTCGCTCTCTCATCCGGCTGGCGAAGAACAAGGTGAAACACGCCTGATATGCACATTATATTAACTTACCCATGTTGAGGTGCCCCATGGCAACACAAAAATCCCATCTTACCTATAACGAAGTTGTTGCCTCTGTTCCCTTCCTTGCCCAAGAAGAGCAGTTGGGCCTCCTTCAGGTTCTTTCTTCTGTTCTTACCAAGACTGTGTCCGCCAGCAGCACTCAAAAACATAGCCTGCTTGAACTGGAAGGGCTTGGGGCTGGACTCTGGACCGGGAATGTCGAGGAATACATCCAGACGGAGCGTGACGCATGGAACTGACACGGCTGCTCAAAGGCAAGACCGTATTTATCGACACAGCCCCATTCATCTATTTCATTGAGAAGAACAGCCGCTATCACCAGATCGTTAAGCCGGTCATCTCCCTACCAAGCCAAGGGCGTCACCTCCACCATCACCTTGCTTGCCTATGACTATGACCCACAAACACGGCTGCTCTTGCTGCTGGGCTTGCATGAAAATTTCTACCGGGACTTAAAGCGATAGCCACTCAACAGGCCGCCGCCCAAAGACTCTCCCTCCCTTGACTTCTCACGCCAATTCGGATAAGAATACCTGTTTTTCTGCTATTTTTTACTGATTGACGCATTTTCCCGGCGGAACCGCTCGGGTGTTTTTATCTTCGGCGCAGGTGAGGCAAGCGATGACCATACAGGCCCTAAAAGGCTTTAAGGATATTCTCCCCGACGAGGTTGGGGTCTGGCAGCATATCGAGGCGACGGCCAGGGGTATCTTTCACCGTTTCGGGTTCACCGAGATCCGGGTGCCGATCTTGGAAAAGACCGAGCTTTTCGCCCGATCCATCGGCGAAGCCACCGATATTGTCGAAAAAGAGATGTACTCCTTTACCGACCGCAACGGCGATTCAATCACCATGCGGCCGGAGGGCACCGCCTCGGTGCTGCGCGCCTTTATCGAGCATGGCTTGCAGGCAAAACTTCCGGTGCAGCGCCTCTACACCATCGGCCCCATGTTCCGACATGAACGCCCCCAGAAGGGGAGGTTGCGCCAGTTTCACCAGATGAGCGTCGAGGTGTTGGGGTTGGATCATCCCCGGCTGGATGCCGAGTTGATCGCCATGGGCTGGCTGATTCTTGAAGAGCTTGGCCTGACCACAAGCCTGCAGATCAACTCCCTTGGGTGCCCGGCCTGCCGCCCCGCCTACAAAGAGGCCCTGGTGGCTTTCCTGGCCGAACGCAAGGAGCATATCTGCGAGGATTGCCAGCGGCGCAGCCTTACCAACCCGCTGAGGGTGCTGGACTGCAAGAGCAGCCATTGCCAGGAGCAGTATGTGAACGCGCCAGCCATTATCGACCACCTCTGCGCAGGCTGCGGTGAGCATTTCCAGCAAACAAAAGCGAGCCTCGATCTCCTGGCGGTTCCCTATGCGGTGAACCCCTTCATGGTCCGCGGCCTCGATTACTACACCCGCACCACCTTTGAGCTGATCACCGATGCCCTGGGCGCCCAGAGCGCGGTGGGGGCTGGGGGGCGTTATGACGGCCTGGTGGAACAGCTGGGCGGGGCCAAGAACATGCCCGGCATCGGTTTTGCCATGGGCATGGAGCGACTGGCCCTGCTGCTGAGCCAGCAGAACGCAGGAGCCTGCCCCGAGGCCGCCACAGACCTTTTTGTCGCCGCCCTGGGCGAGGAGGCCGCAGTCCGGGCCTTTCCCCTGGTGCACCTGTTGCGGCGCAAAGGGCTACAGGTGGCCATGGACCTTGAGGGCAAGAGCCTGAAGAGCCAGATGAAGCAGGCAGACCGGGCCAAGGCCCGCTTTGCCCTCATTTTGGGCGAGGAAGAGCTTGCCAAGGGCGAGGCAGTGCTGCGCGACATGACCAGCAAGGAACAGCGGCAAGTGTCGCTAGCAGGCTCGCAAGAGGCCTTGTGCGCGATGTTGATTGCGGCTGTCGCACAGAGAAAAAATTAGAAGTGCAAAAATGGCAGTATTGTCCGCTTAACGAGCATGATCCAAAAGTTCCCTCTCCCCTCGCGGGGGAGGGTTAGGGTGGGGGGATTTGCCAAATCTGACGCGATCTGCAACGTCACCCACCCCCAACCCCTCCCGTCAAGGGAGGGGAGTATAATGCACAAATAACCCGGCAGCGCTGAAAAATATGCTGTCTATCTTGGTTACGCATCCCAGCGCTTCTGCGCCTTTGCGTTAAAAACCTTTTTTCATTTTTCACTACCAAAAAGGAGCAGTCCTATGGAATCCATGGGAGGACTCAAACGCACCCACCACTGTAACGCCCTGACCCACGCCGATGTCGGCAAGGAAATCGTTCTCATGGGCTGGGTGCTGCGGCGCCGCGACCATGGCGGGGTTATTTTCATCGATCTGCGCGACCGCTGGGGCCTCACCCAGGTGGTTTTCAATCCCGAGATCAATGCCGAGGTGCATGCCAAGGCGCACGGCATCCGGAGCGAATGGGTGCTGGCCATCCGGGGCATAGTTGAAGCGCGGCCCGACGGCATGGTCAACCCCAAATTGGCCACCGGCGAGATCGAGGTGCGGGTCTTGGAGCTGCGCATCCTCAACCAGAGCAAGACCCCGCCCTTCCCGCTGGATGAGGAAACCGAGATCTCCGACAACCTGCGCCTCAAGTACCGCTACATCGACCTGCGCCGTCCCAGCATGGCCGAGAGCCTCATCATGCGGCACAAAGCGGCCCAGGCCATCCGCACCTATCTCAACAACGAAAATTTTCTTGAGATCGAAACCCCGGTGCTCACCCGCTCCACCCCGGAAGGGGCCAGGGATTATCTGGTGCCGAGCCGAGTCAACCAGGGCAAGTTCTTCGCCCTGCCCCAGTCGCCGCAGCTTTTCAAACAGCTCCTGATGGTGGCGGGCATGGACCGCTACTACCAGATCGTCCGTTGCTTCCGCGACGAGGATCTGCGCGCCGACCGGCAGCCCGAGTTCACCCAGGTGGATATGGAGCTTTCCTTTGTCGAGGAGGAGGACATCTACGCGGTGGGCGAGGGCTTGATGCGGCTGTTGTTCAAGGAAACCATCGGGTTGGAACTCAGCCTGCCCTTCCCGCGCATGACCTATGAAGAGGCGATGAACCGCTATGGCTGCGACAAGCCGGATACCCGCTTCGGCTTTGAGCTGATCAGCCTCACCGAGGAGGTGCGCAATTGCGGCTTCCAGGTGTTCCGCACCGTGGTGGAAAAGGGCGGCATGGTCAAGGCCATCAACGCCAAGGGGTGCGCCCATTTTTCCCGCAAGGATCTGGACGACCTGACCGGTTACGTGGCCAATTTCGGGGCCAAGGGGCTGGCCTGGGTCAAGGTCAAGCCCGAGGGCGAATGGCAGTCCCCCATTGCCAAGTTCTTCTCCGACGAGGAGCGGGCAGGGATGGCCAAAACCCTGGGCGCCGAGACCGACGACCTGCTCTTTTTCGTGGCCGACCAGCCCAATGTAGTGCATCAGGCGTTGTCCGAGCTGCGGCTTGAGCTGGGCCGCCGCCTCAACCTCATCGACAAGAAGCAGTTCAACTTCCTCTGGGTCTGCGACTTCCCGCTTTTGGAGTACGACCATGAGCAGAAACGGCATACGGCCGTGCATCACCCCTTTACCGCGCCCAACGAGGAAGACATCTCCCTCATGGACACCGAGCCGGGCAAGATGCGCAGCCGGGCCTACGACCTGGTTCTGAATGGCACCGAGATCGGCGGCGGCTCCATCCGTATCCACCAGAAGGAGATGCAGGAAAAGGTCTTTGCCGCCCTGGGTATTTCCGAGGAGGAGATCACCGACAAATTCGACTTCCTGGTCAAGGCGCTGGAGCTTGGCGCGCCGCCCCACGGCGGCATGGCCTTTGGTCTGGACCGCTTGATGATGATCCTGCTGGGCCGCGACTCCATCCGCGATGTCATCGCCTTCCCCAAGACCCAAAAGGCGACCTGCCCGCTCACCGACGCCCCCTCCGCGGTGGCGAGAAAGCAGCTCACCGAGCTGGGGTTGCGACCGGATTGGAAGGAATAGACAGCTGTAAGCTGATAGCTGTCAGCTTACAGCTAAAATGTCCTGGACCATCTCCCGAATCTGCGGCTCGGGGTCATCGGCCAGGGGCTTGATATACGCCAGCGCCTCGGGGGTTCCGATGATCCCCAGCAGGTTCACGGCCTCGCCGCGCATCCACGGGGTTTCCTCGGCAAGGATCGGGAGCAGGGAAGGGATAGCCAAGGCCACCTCCTGCTCCCGAATCCCCTTCAGCTCTTCAAACAGCACCGCCATGCCCATCCGCACCATGAAGCGCTCGTCGCGCAACAGCTCGCCGCTGAGCGCGTAGAGGGAAGTATCCTGCTTGAACATGGCCATGATGTTCTCCACATGGCCCATTTCCAGAAAATCACCGATAACCGTAATCAATTCCGCTTGTTCTTTTTCGTGCATGGGTGTTGTCCTTGGAGTTCGCGGGATCGCGGCTGAAGCCGCTCCTACGGGGCAGGGTATATCTCTTTGTAGGAGCGGCTTCAGCCGCGATAATGGAAAAGCTCGTCAGCCGCCGGACTCGGGAATAAGTTCCTTGAAGGTGACAACCGAGGGGAAATTCTCTGAGTGGGCAACCGGTTTGCGGCTGCTGGGGCGGGCGATAAAGATGAGAACCCCCATGCCGTAAATCCGGGCGGAGACCAGCACCTTTTCGGTATCCTCGGCCAGCATGGTCCGTTCCTTCTCATAGCCCAGCATCGCTTCCAGCCCTTGCCAGAAGATGGGATTCTCCTTGGCCATCCCCACCTCCTCCGCGCAGACGATCCGGTCGAAATAGCCTGCCAGCGCGGTTTTTTCCATCTTGATGGCCAGGGTCTTGCTGTGGGCGTTGGTCACCAGATAGATCTTCTTGCCGGACTTGCGGCAAAACTTGAGAAAAGCAACCACATGGGGATGCACCCCGATGAGGTGGTTGATCTTCATCTTGAGGGCCGGGATATCAAGACCCAGCTCGTTGGACCAGAAATCCAGGTCGGTCCAGGCCAGGGTGCCCTCCCGCCCCTTGTACCGGGCCAGCAGCTCCTGCCTTGCCCCGTCGATGGAGAGATCGTGCTCCAGGGCATAGTGCTCCGGCACATAATGCTCCCAGAAATAATCGTCAAAATGGCGGTCCAGCAGGGTGCCGTCCATATCGAGCAGGACCGTGTCTATTGCCTGCCAGTTCAAGAGTGGTGTTTGTGTCATATGCACTTCATCAGACCCAGGAGTTCCCTCCCCCCGGAGTCTGCGCTTACCTGGCGGGGGAGGGTTAGGGAGAGGGGGAAATAGCTATGAAATAGGCAGGTTGCGACTTCACCCACCCCCCGGCCCCCTCCCGTCGAGGGAGGGGGAGTCAATTTAGCGGCGTCTTGCAAGAGGCTTACTTTTCCAGATCCCGGTGGTACAGCTTCACCGGCCATTTCCCCCCGCTAAGATGGCGGAGGAGCTCCTCGGCCACGGCCACGGAGCGGTGTTTCCCGCCGGTGCACCCCACCGCGATGGTAAGGTAGGCCTTGCCTGCCTGTTCAAATTCGGGGAGCAGGAAATCAAGCAGGGCGTGCAGGTGAACGAGAAATTGGCTGCCGCTGGCATTGTCCAGGGCATGACCTGCCACCGCTGCATCCAGACCGGTTTTCTCCTTGAGTTCCGCCACATAATAGGGGTTTGGTAAAAAACGGACGTCAAAGAGCAGATCCGCCTCGCTGGGCAGCCCATGCTTATGGCCAAAGGAGAGGACATTGACCCGCATGGCGGCAACCGGGGAGGCGTCGTGCAGCAACAGCTTGTGCCGTAACTCGGTGGGGGTGAGGGTACTGGTGTCGATCACCCGGTCGGCCAATTGCCGGAGTCCGGCCAGACGCTTCTTCTCCGAGAAGATCCCGTCCTGAACCAGACCGACCTGGGCCAGGGGATGGGCGCGCCGCAGCTGGCTGTAGCGGCGGAGCAGGACCGTGTCGTTGGCCTCAAGAAAAATGATCTGCACCAGGGTGGTCTTGGGTTTCACCTCTTTGAGCACCCCGGCCAGGGCCGGAGCAAGCTCAACATCCCTGGCATCCATGACCAGGGCCAGCCGGTGCGGACCGTCAGCCCGCCGGGCCATGCCGTCGAGCAGGGGCAGGAGGAGAAAAACCGGGAGATTGTCGATGCACAAAAACCCGGCATCCTCAAAAACATTGAGGGCGGTACTCTTGCCTGCCCCGGAAAGGCCGGTGATGATGGTGAGGGTCAGGGGATGGCTGTTGGGCTCATGCATGGCGTTGTGATACGGCGCGGGGGGAGAAAGGCATCCGGGTCAGCTCAGCTTGGGTTT
>Ga0172380_10003845_pt1 | contig 20060 bp, 16 predicted proteins | sample Leawe162metaG_FD_119747 | JGI IMG/M metagenome (GOLD analysis project Ga0172380, IMG submission 119747) | Leachate microbial communities from a municipal landfill in Southern Ontario, Canada - Leachate well 162 metaG | ecosystem: Engineered > Solid waste > Landfill > Unclassified | place... | reverse complement strand
TTGCCAAGTAACATTGTGGCTCGTCTAGCTGGGGCGAGCTTGGCGCAACTGGAAACCTGGGGGGTTCAGGTGCTGGATGCGAAATCGCTGGATGAGATATTTGGCGAGCAAAAACCTCATTGATTCCGCGTAGGACGTAATCATTATTGCGCCGAAGGAACACAAAATACGAATGCAGGTCAGGATTTACCCTGAAAACCGCATTTGCTTATACAGCATTTTCAATCAAAAACAGCCCCAAAAAAACATCAATTAAATAATGGTTTATAAGCGATCAAGGTAGGACAGCCAGTTACCCAACTGCCCCCTCATGGATCCCTGCGTGCGGAATTCCCGCACAAGGCTCTTCAACCTAGAAAGCTCAGTTGATCGCTTGCCAGGATATACAACTTAGTGGTTCTAAACAGTTTTTCCATGTGTTTCGCGTTCACCCGTTTGGTGAGAGTAGAATATTCGTCCGCAGGTCGAAAGGCGTTGGCAAGAAACAGGGGGCATGGCTGCTGTTTGGCGCTCGTTTAATGGCTTTCATTCCGCCATTGTTGTTATGTTTTCCATTGATATATATGAATAAAAATCTGTTTCTTGAGATATCTTGCTAATCAGCACCTAGGCTAAAGCCTGTCCCCTGACAACTGCCCGCGCGGAATTTTGTAGCGGTTATAGCTCCACAGGTATTGCGCCGGTTGTCTGCGGATCAGGCTCTCGATTGCCGCGTTAAGGAAGCGCGCCGCTTCCTCCGGCTGCTCGGGCAAGCCGTCCGGCAAGGGTTCTTGCCATAAGTCGAAACCTTCCCCGCGCGGCAGCCGCTCCGCATAAATCAGGATCACCGCAGCTCCGGTGCTGCGCGCAAGGCGCGCTGCCAGTGTCATGGTATACGCGGAGCGACCGAAAAATTCCGCCCATACGCCCTCGCCATTTCCCGGCGTCTGATCCGGCAGTATGCCCACCGCTTCGCCGCGCTTCAGCGCTTTGAGCAGGGCTTTCACTCCCCGCATATCGGTTGGCGCCAGAGTGACCAGCCCACGCTGCCGTCCCGCCTCCAGCAAGGGTTGCAACCAACGCAGCTTGGGCGGACGATAAAGCACGGTGACCGGATGATAAGCCGCATAATTCAAACTGGTAATTTCGAAGCAACCCAAGTGCGGCGTGAGAAAAATGATGCCTTTGCCGCGTTTGAGGGCAGCTTCGACATGCTCCCAACCGTGGCAGCGGCGCACCAGTCGCAACACTTCCCGCTCCGGCCTGAGCCAGATGGGCAGGAGTTCGATGGCGCCCTTTCCGGCTTCGGCGATGGCCTGATGCAACAAGCTGCGGCAATTTTCCGCGTCGTTGCAAACCCCGCTTTTTTCCAGATTCTCACGCAGTCGCGCCGCATAGCGCGGCGATGCGTAATACACCAACCATCCCAGCAGCGCGCCCAAGCTATGCAGCCAGCGCAACGGCAATCCGGCAAAAGGAGTCAAGAGGGTTTTCAGCAAGGTGGGATATACAGTCGGATGGCTTTAATGGATAGCCTATTTTATCCTAGAATAAAGCTGTTTAACCGCAGAGACGCTGAGACGCAGAGAAATCAATGAAAAGGGTGAAACCATTCAATTCTACAACCCATTGTTTTCCTCAGCGTCTCTGCGGTAAATTGGTAAACTTTCAAAATCACAACAGCACTATTTGAATTCCTTGACGATATGTTGCTGGCGGCGGCTGACCGGCAGTTTTTCGGTAAGCCCTTTAAGCAGCAGCAGCCAGCCGCCTTCGCCGTCTTTCTCGAAACCGGCGATGGACGCCCTTGCCACTAGGCAGCCGCGATGAATGCGCACGAAGCGTTCGCCGAACTCCCGTTCCAGTTGGTTTAGCGTGTCCTCTACCAGGTATTCGCGTTGCAGGGTGCGCACCGTGACGTATTTCATATCCGCCTTGAGATAGACGATGTCCTCCACCGGCGCCAGAAGGATTTTGCCGCGTTCCGCCACGTTCAGGTAGCGGCGCGGCTGCGCGGCAATTTGCCGCAGCGTGTCCGGCGACGGCGTTGCTGCGGCCTTGCGTAGCGCCGCCAGCAGGCGTTCGGCGCGCACCGGCTTGAGCAGGTAATCTATTGCATTAACCTCGAAAGCCTGCACCGCATGGGCGTCATATGCCGTGACGAAAATCACGCGCGGTGCTTGAGCCTGGTTCAGCAAATGCTGCGCCGTTTCCAGCCCATCCATCCCCGGCATGCGGATGTCGAGCAATATCGCGTCCACCGGATAGCGCTCGATAAACGCCAGCGCCTCCATGCCGTTCGCAGCCTCGCCGGCGACCGTCAGCGGCATTTCCGCCGAGCAATCGCCCAGCAGTTCGCGCAAGCGGTGACGCGCCGGCGCTTCGTCGTCAACGATCAGGATGTTCATGTGCTACGGGTGTGTAAGGGATAATAATATGTATCCGGTAAGCGCCGTCGCCGACTTTGACGGACAAGCTGGCCTCTGCGTCGAAATGCAGTTGCAGGCGCTCGCGGATATTCGCCAGCGCCATCCGGTTGCCGGCGTGGTGATCATTATCCGGGCGATAGGGGTTGGTCAGCACGATATGCACTTCGTCGCGCTTGCGGTAGATGTCGATGCGTATCTCGCCGGGTTCCGCAATCGGTTCTATACCGTGGCAAACGGCGTTTTCCAGCAACGGTTGCAGCACCAGCGGCGGGATTAGCGCGTCCTGCGGCATTTGCCCGATATGCCAGGCGATTTGCAAACGCTCGCCCAGGCGCAGTTGCTCCAGAGCCAGATATTGGCGGCACAGCGCGATCTCATCCGCCAACGGGCTGAGGCTGCGGTTGTCGGCCATCAGCACGCGGAATAGGTCGGCCATATCCATCAACGCCTGCTCCGCCTGCTTGGGATTGCTGCGGATCAGCGACAGCACCGCGTTGATGCTGTTGAACAGAAAATGCGGGCGGATGCGCGCCTGCAAGGCTTGCAACCGCGCTTCGCCAAGCGCCGGGGAAAGTGCTCGCCCGCGCAAATGAAAATAACCCAGCAGCGTCCCGACGACGATCAGGCAGAGCAGGCTATAGCGCTCCAACGCCGTCGCTTCGCTGCCAAACAGCCGACTAACGGCAGCCGCCGCCAGCGCAGTGAGCGCAAGCTCGATAGCCATCACCGCCGCAGCTCCCCACGCGTAAGGCAAACGCGCCAACCGGGACTGCACGGCATAAAGCACAAGCAGGCTGGCGAGTAGCACCGGCTGCACGATAACCGACACGTCTATCAACTCGCGCCAGAATATCCCCGCGTCGCCCGCCTTGAGCAACGCAGCCACCGCGCTCATCGCATTGACGATCACCAGAATGCGCAACATTACGCCCAGATTGCGGAAATCCGGCAACGCGGACGGGTAGGCAGCGGACGAGTAGGCAGGGTTTTGATTTATAATCGACATACCCTCATTTTGGATAAGCGCGCCCTATCATGCAAGAAAACTCTCAACCCGGCAAAACCTGGTCGGGTCGTTTCAACGAACCGGTGACGGAATTGGTCAAACGCTACACTGCCTCGGTGGCCTTCGACCGGCGTTTGGCGGAATACGACATTCAAGGCTCGCTGGCTCATGCCGCGATGCTGCACCGCGTCGGCATCCTGAGCAGCGACGACCTCGCCGCAATACGCCGGGGGCTAGAGCAAATCCTCGAAACAATCCGCGCCGGAAACTTCGATTGGTCGCTCGACCTGGAAGACGTGCATATGAACATTGAGCGCCGCCTCACCGATCTAATCGGCGACGCGGGTAAGCGCTTGCACACCGGAAGATCGCGCAACGACCAGGTGGCGACCGATGTGCGCCTGTGGCTGCGCGCCGAAGTGGACAACCTGTTGCGCCTGATCGCCGAATTCCAGACGGCGTTGCTCGACTTGGCCGAAGCCCACGCCGACACCGTGATGCCCGGCTTCACCCACCTCCAGGTCGCGCAGCCGGTGACTTTCGGCCACCATCTGATGGCCTATTTTGAGATGACCAAACGCGACGCAGAGCGCCTGAGCGACTGCCGCAAACGCATCAACCGTCTGCCGCTGGGTGCTGCAGCGCTGGCCGGCGCCAGCTTCCCCATAGACCGCGAGTCGGTCGCGCGCGAACTGGGATTCGACGGCGTATGCGAAAATTCGCTGGATGCGGTATCCGACCGCGACTTCGCCATCGAATTTTGCGCCTGTGCGGCGCTACTGATGACCCACCTGTCGCGCCTGTCCGAAGAACTGATCCTGTGGATGAGTCCGCGTTTCGGCTTCATCGACATCGCCGACCGCTTCTGCACCGGCTCCTCCATCATGCCGCAAAAGAAAAACCCCGACGTGCCGGAACTGGTGCGCGGCAAAACCGGGCGCGTGAACGGCAACCTGATCGCGCTGCTGACCCTGATGAAAGCCCAGCCACTGGCCTACAACAAGGACAATCAGGAAGACAAGGAACCCCTGTTCGACACCGTGGACACCCTGCGCGACACGCTGGCAATCTACGCCGACATGATGCGCGGCATCACGGTGAACAAAAGCGCAATGCGTCAGGCAGCACTGCAAGGCTACGCCACCGCCACCGACCTCGCCGACTACCTGGTGAAAAAAGGCCTGCCGTTCCGCGACGCCCACGAAGCCGTCGCGCGCGCGGTGCGCCACGCCGACGGCAAAAGCTGCGACCTGGCCGACCTGACACTGGAAGCGTTACGCGAATTCTCCAAATTGATCGACGACGACATCTATCAAGTGCTGACTTTGGAAGGCTCGCTGGCCAGCCGCAACCACATTGGCGGGACTGCGCCGGAGCAGGTCAGGAAGGCTATTGGGCGGGCGCGGGTATGAGCCTAGGCTATCGAAATACAGCGTTTTTATTGAATTTCAGCTTCCCGGTTTTTGGCTAAACCAAGAAACGTCACAGCCTGCCTTATTTTTAACCTAGAAACCTCCGTTGAACGGGCTGGAGTGTGCGGTTTTCCGGGTGCAGGGCATACCCGACGGCCTTCGGCCTAGGCACAAGAGGCGCAACGACGAAGAATGGTTTGTTCCATTCTGAGAAGTTGCAACGCTGCCATGCGCCCGGAAAACCGTGCAATCCAGCTCGTAGCGCTCTCAAGAAACAGCTTTTTTTTAGTCATATATACCAATAAGAAAAGTAACCATAACAACAGAATTGAAGCCGGTAAACAGCCGCCAAACAGCAAACGTAAGCCCTGTTTCTTGCCAACGCCTTTCGGCCTGCGGGCGGATATTTTGCTCTCACCAAACCGGTGAGCGCAAAATATATGACATGGCAAAAATGGTCATTTAGGCGAAAATAACGTAAATGCAGTGCCACTTCAACTTTTTTTGATGTGTAACGCATTGATAGGTATAAATATTTTTTATACATGACAAACATGGGCTAATCAGCAAACCCAATATGAGCCGTTATTTTTTGCGAGTTACCTTAGTAAAGCGACATGACGAGCTATTACTACTCCGCGACCTCCGCGTCTTCGCGTGAACCCCTGTCGTTTTACCTGCTCCGGCCTCTATGACAAGGTATATAATCCTGAATTCCTTAGTTGAATGGGCTGGGATGTGCAGTTTTCCGGGTGCAGGGCATACCCGACAGCTTGGCAGCTCCGTAGGCTGTCGGATATGAGCACAAGGAACAACGCGGTGCTGCGCCCGGAAAGCTGTGCAATCTAGCCCGGATATTGCATAAATTGACGCGCGCCCTCGCTTGTCTTTTGATTGATATGAAAGATTTTGTTCAGTAGGTCGTATGAATAACTACGACGCTCCTTCTCAAAACTTCACGCCCGCTACGCTGGCTACATCAATCAAAATCCTGCGCGATCATCACGCGAATTTATGCAATATCCGGGCTAGCCAGTCGCGCTCTCACCAAGCGGGTGAACACGGAATGCATGATAAATCTGTTTAGAACCACCATGTTATGCATCTTAGCCAATGGTCAACTAAGGAATTTAGGATAATGGCACACCGGAATACGGGATCGTGGACGGATCGAACCGCGATATCCGGGGTGGTGCATATGGGGAAACCGAGTTGCATTCCGTGACGCCGGATCGGTTTCTCAAAGGCGGCTTCATATTTTATCGATTCTACCCGCTTCAAGTGATTTCTGAATGCCATGTCAAACAAACCCGATATTTCTTCTCTTCTTGAACCCCTGTTGCACAGGTTGGCGCCCGCATGCCTCTCGGAAAATTTCGTGATCGAGGAATTCGGCAGGCGATTTTCCTCGCTCGGCTGGAGCCTGAGGAGTGTAAACCTTGCCCTTTCATCCGATGAGCATGCTGCGCTGATCGCTGCGGGCATCCTCAATCCAGAGGCGCTTGATGTGTCAGGCATCGCCAGAATCCACCTGCTGATCCAGGCCTTGCAGTTGCTGCCGACAGGCGAGCATGCCGCATTCATCGATGCTTGTTTCCGTAGCGGCGACAATCTGGAGCGAGAGGCGTTGCTCAGAGCGCTGATGTTGCTACCCTTGCCCGAGCGATTCATTTCCACCACGCTTGATGCCTGTCGCGTGGCGGTGCAAACCACTTTCGAGGCCATTGCTTGCGAAAATGCCTATCCCGCCACCTATTTCGGAACCGATGCATTTTGTGCCATGGTGTTGAAAGCGTTGCATCTCGGCGTGTCAGTGCGCCGGATTTGTGGGCTTGCCGCGCGCTGCGACAGCAATCTGAAGCGCATGGCGGCAGCTTTCGGCAGCGAGCTGACGGCGGCGGGCAAAACGACTACACCGGATATTTCATACATTCTTGACCTGGAGGAGACAACCACATGATGATCGATCCGCACATTCATATGACTTCCCGCACTACCGACGATTACGAGGCGATGCAGGCGGCCGGCATCCGGGCAGTGGTGGAGCCGGCTTTCTGGGCAGGGCAAAGTCGCAACCATGTCGGCAGTTTCGAGGATTATTTCCTGATGCTGCTTGGCTGGGAAAAATTCCGGGCCAGCCAGTTCGGCATTCGCCACTTCTGCACACTGGGGATCAACCCCAAGGAGGCGAACCGGGCCGATCTGGTCGATGGTGTTTTTGCGTTGTTGCGCCGCTATCTTTCCAAGGCGGGCGTGGTGGCAGTCGGAGAAATCGGGTACGACGAGATGACGTCGGCTGAAGAGAAAATCTTTGGTGATCAGTTGCTGCTGGCTCGGGAATTCGGCCTGCCGGCGCTCGTTCATTTGCCTCACCGCGACAAGGTGCGCGGAACCGTGCGCACCATCGCGCTTGTCCGCGAAGTGGGCATTCCCGATGAGCAGGTGTTGATCGACCACAATACTGAAGAGACTTTGCCTCTGGTTCTGGAAACCGGCTGCTGGGCAGGACATTCGATCTATCCGAACACCAAGATGGACGAGAAACGCATGGTCGATCTCGTCAAGCGCCATGGGGCTGAACGCATCATGATTAACAGCGCTGCCGATTGGGGCATCAGCGACCCGCTCAAGGTGCCGAAAACCGCTGCGGCCATGCGCGATGCCGGGATTGCGCCGCAGCAGATTCATGCCATCGTATGGGAAAATCCGATTGCATTCTTTGCCCAGAGCGGACGGATTGATGCCGCGATGCTGGAACAACCGCTTCAAATCGACCAGCGCGAGGCCTGGGAGGGAAATTCGGTGTTGCGCGGTCAGGCTGCCAGAATCGAAACGTGAAACGTCTGCTGGTATTGAATGTCGTTGGCCTTACCGAGAATCTGCTGCGCTTCGCCCCGAACCTTGCGTCCCTGTCCAGGACAGGTTCCTGTCGCCCGGTCAAGGCGGTGTTGCCGGCGGTGACCTGTTCGGTTCAATCGACTTATCTCACCGGACTGATGCCGGCGCAGCACGGCATTGTCGGCAATGGCTGGTATTTTCGCGATTTGTCCGAAGTCTGGTTCTGGCGCCAATCCAACCGTCTGGTGGCGGGCGAGAAGATATGGGAAACGGCGAAAAAGGTTGATCCGTCCTTTACCTGCGCCAATCTGTTCTGGTGGTACAACATGTACTCCAGCGCCGATATTACGGTCACGCCGCGCCCATGCTATCCGGCTGACGGCAGGAAGATTCCCGATATTTATACTCAACCATCCGAGTTGCGGGCAAATTTGCAGCATCGATTCGGCCGGTTTCCCCTGTTCAATTTCTGGGGGCCTACCGCCAATATCGTATCCAGCCGCTGGATCACCGATTGCGCGCACCATGTCGAAGCGCATTATCGCCCGACGCTGAATCTGGTTTATCTACCCCATCTCGACTATGATTTGCAGCGGCTGGGGCCTGACCATGCGGCCATTCCGGCGGCGGTCGCCGCCATTGATGCGCTTTGCGGCGAATTGATCGACGAGGCCAGACGCAACGATACCTGCATCGTGGTGCTTTCCGAATACGGCATATCGCGAGTCGAAGGTGCTGTCGGCATCAATCGCGCATTGCGTCGAAACGGATTGCTTCGCTTCAGAGAAGAGCTGGGGCGGGAAATCCTTGATCCCGGCGCATCGGATGCTTTTGCGGTGGCCGATCATCAACTCGCCCATGTTTATGTCAAGAATGCCGGACGCATTGGAGAAGTCGGCGCAATGGTTGCAGTACTTGACGGTGTCGAGCGGGTATTGGATGCCGAGGGAAAGAAAGCGGCGGGGCTCGATCATCCCGATTCGGGTGAACTGGTCGCCATCTCGGCAGCGGATCGCTGGTTCAGTTATGCTTGGTGGCTTGATGAAGACCGGGCGCCGGATTATGCGCGCACCGTCGATATTCATCGCAAACCTGGCTACGACCCGCTCGAACTGTTCATTGATCCGAAAATTTCGGCGCCCAGACTGCGGATCGGTTTGAAACTCGTCCAGAAGAAATTGGGGTTTCGCACTCTGATGGATTTCATCCCGCTGGACGAACGCCTGATCAAAGGCTCCCACGGACGCCCCCCGGATGACCCGGCCAACGGAGCCGTTTTCATCAGTTCGGAAACGAATCTGTTGCCCGAGGGTGCCATACCGGCAACGGCGGTGAAGGAGATTCTGCTATCTCATATGTTTAACGGATGAATCCCTTAATTAGGTGCATGAACTCCACGGTCGTATAGGGTTTTCCGTTGGAACAGACGAACAAGTGACCATACCGGGTAACGAAGTCGGTGAATACCGGCCCGGTGACATGGGCGTGAAAAGCTTCCTTGTTGCGGTAAACTTCGAAAAAAAGCACCGATGCAGGATCGGCAGGCGGTAACGATTGCAGTTCCGGGGTATTGCGTATCGGTCGGTGTGGCATGTATATCAACGTGTCCGGCTCGTTTGCGTAGACTTTGGCAACCAGTTCGATCAGCGCCAAGTCTACCTCGACTTCGCAGCCTGGTTTGATGAACCATTCGGAGGTCAGATGCAATGCATTCGCGGGCAGATTGTTCATAATGTTTCCTTTCCTGATGGGTTGTTTTTGCGAGGCGTGGAGGTTCTATGTTCCGGGAACATGCTTGTGCAGCATCAGCGTCAAGGCAAATGCCGCAACTGCCGCCATGGCGAGATATGGCTGCCCGGCTTCGGCTATCAGCACGGCATCGAACAGGGATAGTCCGGCGATCAGCGCGCCTACTGCGCGGCGAATATCCAGCGCATTCCTGAAAAGCAGCATACGCAATGCATAGCCGGTCCAACCCAGAAATACGAGCAGGAATGGCGCAGAAGAAAAATTCGCATTGGCGGCAACCCAGATGAGGGGAAGCGCGAACATCAAAAGCGGCCAAGCATTGCCGAATTCAAGCAAATTTTCCTTTTTTGCCGCATAGGTGAGTCCCGCCACATAAAATAGCGCGAGCATCGGTATTGCGATAACCATGGCGCCACCGGCAATCGAGGCCAAAACATAAACCAGCGTCCGGCACATGCCCATCAGAATCGGGCTTGCAGGGTTGTTCTTGTGGCGAATATCGTAAAGCAGGATGAATCCGCACAGCACCAATGCGCTTGCCAGTGCCTGCACGCCAAGGAAGACGAGCAGGGCAAGTCCCGTCGCCATCTGGATATAACCCGCGATAAAAACATGAGCGGCGCTCACCTGGCCTGACGGTATCGGGCGATCCGGCCTCAGGGCGGCATCATAATCCCGGTCGAATGCGTCGTTGAGGAACATGCCCGAAACATATATCAGCGAGACCGCAGGAATCAGTATCAGCAGCGTGTATACATCGACGCCGGCTCCGGCTCTAGCTCCGCCGGCAAGAACCAATCCCGCCAGCAGATTGCTCCAGACCGTCGGCAGGTTGGAGACGCGCCCCAGGCGCAAAACCAGTTTCCAATTGCTCAGGCCAGTTGCGCCAGCACCCATTTCATTTCCTTTGCAATCGAAGTGGCGAGATCGAATCCATGATGATTCCTTCCCAGTACGTCCCAGGTGTAGGTCTCGATTTCGAGATGCGGCGCAACTGGTTGATGCCGGTGCAGCGCGAGTACATCAGCCACGGCCCGGGCCGTGGTCGAGCACTGTTCGCCGGGTTCGGTCCAGAGTGGAACGTGGTAGTGGATACGCCATTCTTCGGCGAGCCGCGCTCGTTCATCGTCAAGCGCGTCGGGCAGATCGTCCCACCAGGCGATGCTGTTTCCTGTTCTTGCGGCAAGCTGGTGCAGATAAACGTCATCTGCAAAAGGCGCCAGAAACTTGAGGTCTGCGCTGCCGGGATTATCCACCTTGATTCCGGCGCTCAACTGGACTTTATGCACATTGATGCCCGCGCGGCGCAATGTTGATAGGGATTCGACCGGGTCTTCGAAGCCGACGGCTGCATGGCAGATGTCGAGGCAAAGCCCGATATGCAGACGCAGTGCCTCCATGGAAGAGGCGGAATCAAGCCCCGTCAGCATTGAAAAGCGTTCGGCGGCAGCCTTGCCATGAAGATTTTCGGCAAAGAAGCCCACCACATCCGCCGTGGATTCAAGCAGGCAGCCAGGCTCAGGTTCCAGCGCCAGCACCACGAGTTTTCCGGTTTTTTCGCGTAGCGCATGTAAATGCGCGGCATGACGGATCAGCAAATCGGTCATCAGTGCTGTTTCATTTCCGCCTTTTAGATGGGCGCGATAGGCGAGTCCGACCGTGCTGATGCTTCCGCTCACGCCATCGGGTAGCAGATCAGTCAGCAATTCGGCAAGCAAATCCGTGTAGGCAAGCCGTGATTCGTCGCGCCAGTCCGGCAGGTAGACCGAGTCTTTCACCCTGATGCGATGAAAGTTTCCATAGGGAAAGCCGTTGATGGTGAAAACGTAAAATTTATTGTCGGCCAGGAACGATTTGAAGCTGCGTTTTTCTTCCTCATTTGCCGCCAGGGTGGTTGCTGCCGCCTGCGAAAGCCGCAAGCCGATTCCCATCGGCTGAACGAGCGCCAGACGGCGCCTGACTTGCGGCAAATAAGCCAGCAAGGCACATTTCGTTTCATGCCAGCTTTCACCGGGATGAATATTGGTGCAGTAGGTCAAATGCCCGAATTGGCCTATCTTCATGCTGGTGCTTGCGGTGACAGAAGTTCGAGGGCGCGTTCCAGCTTGATTAAATCGACTTTGCTCACCTCGACCGAGCGACCGATGTCGGCAAGCAGGGTCAACATCAATTCGCCGCCCAGATGTTCGCGAAATTCATCCAGGCCGCGAATCAACAGCGCCCGGTCTTCAGGCGCTTGCAACAATTCATCCCACAGAACGAAACCGAGTCTTTCCAGCAAGGAGAGAATTCTTTGTTGCTGGATGGCGCCCAGTAAACCGATTTCGCCGGAATACAGCGTATCGAGCGCGATGCCCATGGCCACCGCCTCGCCGTGGCGCAATCGGTAATCGCTCATGGATTCCAGCTTGTGCGCCGCCCAGTGACCAAAATCAAGCGGTCTGGCGCTGCCATGCTCGAACGGGTCGCCACCTCCGGCGATATGCGCCAGATGTAGTTCTGCGCAACGCTTGATCATGGTTTCAGTCTCGTTCCGGGAAAACAGAGCAAGGGCATGGGCATTTTCTTCAAGCCAGCCGAAAAATTCGCTGTCGCGTATCAGGCCCACTTTCACGGCTTCGGCAAGCCCGGCGCGGCGATCACGGTCTTCGAGCGTATCCAGAAAATCGAAATCGGCAATCACGCCGAATGGCGCGGCAAAGCTGCCGATCAGGTTTTTCAGGCCGAAGCTGTTGATTCCGTTCTTGACCCCGATTCCGGCGTCGTTCTGCGCCAGCACGGTGCTCGGCAATCTGACCAGCCGGATTCCACGGTGGAAAGTGGCAGCGGAATAGCCGCTCATGTCGAGCAGGGCGCCGCCCCCGATTGCAATCAGAACCGACTGGCGGTCCAGCTTCGCATCCAGCATCCAGCGCTGAAGCCTGACGACTTCATCGCCTCCCGCCTTGCAGCGTTCTCCGCCGTCCACGATCATGGGTTTTGCAGCCAAGCGGAGCCGGTCGCCGTGGGCGCGGAAATATCCATCCATGGCCTCACCAAGACCCGGCCAGGCCGCAGCCACGCCCGAATCGATCACTACAGCCGCCGAATGGCGCCTGCCAGGCTCGCGCCTTGCGATTACGTCAAGCAAGACGGGGTTGGAAGGGGCGAAAATGTTTCTGCTGAATATGACCGGATAGTCGATACCCAGAGTAAAACTTTGAAGTATCGTTTCTTCTTTATTTTTCATTGGAACACTACAGGGTTACAGGCTACACCAATTATCCTAGAAAGCTCGGTTGAACGGAGCTTTCTAGGATTATCGAACATTCCCATGTTTGACCAGAACGGGAGAGAAGATACAAACCGCATGGGTTATGAGCCTGAGTATAACGATAAGCACGACGCGCGGGAATGCTATGCCCGCGCGCCACACTTATGGCACTCGAAACTGACGATATGGTTACAGCTTCAAACCGGCGCCGGTTCGATCATTAATGCGGACAATCGTTATCTATCCATGCGACCATCGCTGTCATTTTCGACTTGGACAGGTCTCTTGTTGCAGGCATGTGGTCGGGATTGTTGATATCGGCTGTGAATGCCGCCTTGATTTGATCCTTGTTGGAATAGACGCTGGTGTAATCCTTCAGGTTGATGAAGGACCCCGCTCCGCCCATGATGGGATAAATGACCCCGTACTGGTTGAAAATCGCCTGCATACCGTTCGTCCAGGTGACCGGAGGGCTGAACTGCGTATCCTGATAGACCTGAGCCGATATAAAGTTACCCGAGTTGCCGGGGTCTTCTTCATTGGGATCATTGATGTAATAGGACATCCCGTAAAGTTGTCCGTCGAGATAGTAGCGCGGATTTCCGGGGTCGCGCGCCGTCATCGTGAAGGAAGCAACGCCGTTGGCATTGGTGGTTACGCTTGTCGGGAAAGGCAGCGCCTCCGTCGGCACACCAAACTGATTGGATTTGTTAGGATCAGCAGGGTCGGCCACGGGCGGGCCGAAATTATCGGTGAATGACAATATATTGATTGTGGTATTAGCCATCGGGCTGCCGAATTGCGTCGCAACAAGTTGCACTGTTGCCGTTTCGCCTGCATTCATGCGGAAAACATATGGCTCCGCCCGGATATACGTTCCGGCCTGGTTTTCCTGAAGCAAAATATTGCCGGAACCATTCACGATCCCCAAGGGTGAATTCTGGACGATTTCCAGGTTGGCAGCGCTGAGCGGGAAATTCTGGATATAGGCGGTTTTGTTATAAAGGTCGTTCGATGTGAAAGAATAGTCGACTGATCCCAGCACTAACTGTTTCCCGCCTGAAAGCGCAACCAATTGCAGCGTTCCCGCATTGATGCTGGCCTGCCACATACCTTGTATGCCTATGCTGTTTCCCATGTCGAGGGCGATCATCGACTGTTCTTTATCCACAATGCAGTACGCATAGTTGAGTGTCGAGGAAGAAGAGGGGCGCAAGCATCTTGCCACCGGAAAAAGAATGGGTTCATCGGAGGAAATCACCGGGCCAATCACGCCGACAATCCGACAAGTGGTGAAGCCTTCCTGGCTCGAATCGGACTGGAAGCTGTCGAGATTGAATTTTATCGAAAGCGCATCCCCCTTGGTCACGCTCTTGAGTTCGTTCAAATATCTGGAATTCGGATTTCCCCAGGAAACAGCTTGCAATTGCGACTGGTAAAAGGCTCTGTAGTGGCTGGAACCTTTGCCCGGCTGCCATACTTGCCATATATTCATGAAAGGCGCCACAGCATAATTGCCCTGGAAGGAGTTCGGCGTGCCGGCTGCACCCAAAGCCACTCTTACCCCCCATAGCTCGGAAACCATTGGTTGTTGCGGGTCCAGATCGACGATCTTGCCGGGCCAGGGCGTATCGTTGGTATTGAACGTCATGCCGATCACCGGGTCCTGTGCAGATGTGGTGGCGATGCTTCCGTCCTGGTAGACGACTTGCGTTACGGTGCATGTGAATTTGAAATTGCCGGTGCCATTGGGATTCCATAACAGTTCGGGATTATCGAAATCCGGGCCGTAATTCTCAGGTGTGTTGTTGACCGTGGATGGGTCTGCGATACAGGTTCCGGAAAACGTCAGTCTGGGATAGTTCAGGTAGCTCATTTTTTTTCTCTCCTTGGGATACGGTTAGTTATGGCCCGGCTTTACCCGCACAGCAGGCGCAGGCGCTGCGGCAGGATCAGGACGCGGTCTGATGGCAAGCGTCCAGCTATAGTCTCTCGATTGGTTGTCGCTGGCCGCCGTTACATGGCATCCCATGCAGGTCGGGCTGTTCGCGGTCAGCCCGAAAGTCTCGATGACGGTATTGGCGACGCTACTGCTCGGAAATGGAACGCCGCCTTTGAGTTCCTGATCGGGTTGCGAAGGCCATTGCGTGGCCACCAGTTGATAATTCGACCATATCGTTTTCTTGAGCAGATTCCGGTAAGTCTGATTCATTCCTGCAGTAGAGACGCCGTGGGGGAAGTTCCTTGTCGTGTCGACCGGGGTAGTGGCGATGGGGGTGATACGGTATACAACCACCGGCGCCGGGTTTTCAACCGTCGGTGGCAATTGCGCGGGCTTGTAGCTGTAGCCATTTTGCATGGTGGCCTGATCGGGGTTGCCATTCGTGAACGAACCTGGTTTGGTGGGGTCGTTGTTGAATCCCACGTTGTCCACCTGCTCGAACGTTGACCATATCCATTGAGGTTGATCCTTGGTTTTATGCATGATATGGAAACCGATAAGCCCCATCGGCTGGATTGTGCATAGCCCTTGTTGATTGGTAGGGGTGTTCGGATCGGTTGCAAGCATGTTCACGACGTAATAGCGGCTGAAATCGTCTCCCTTTTGCATTTTTCGCCACGCCGCCTTTATTTCGACAGAGCCTGAATCGAGTGCAATCGCCGTATTGGTCTGAACATACCATTTGTTGTTGACGACCTGCGTGTACTCTTGCTTGTTGAACTTTGTTTCAAAGCGGGCATAGTTGCTGTGCTGGTCAACCACCGGCGAGTCGTCAGCAATATAAAGTCCGGCCTCGTTGGTGTCGCTTGCCACCGAATCTCCGATATAGGGCGTATCCGGCCCGCTGTTCGTGCAGGGCGAATAGGCGGGTTGGCTGGAATCCCAGTCAACGGGAACGCCGGAAGGCGGAAAGAGCTGGGTTACATCGCGGTAGGACATGAAAACGGCTGGCGTGCTGGATGGCGCATTTTTCAAGGGATAGCTCTTGATGAAAGTGCGGGCCTTGTTCGGTGAGCGCGGCGCGCCGCGTGTTGCAAGATCGGCCGGCCATGCCAGGGCGATAAAGGATTGCCATGAAAAATAATCGAAAAACGGCCTGTTCAGGGTTGAATCCGCAGACGCCGTAAATGGCGGCAAGTTATCCGGCAATGTCGAGCTGATTACCGGCTTGAGTGTTTTGTATGGATTTACGGTGGTGGCAAGCGTTTCCATTGATCCTTGTTGATAAGCGGCAGCATCGGTTGCCATGACGGCCGCCAGTAAAACGTATTTCGCTTTCTTTTTCATCATCGCTTCCTTGTGGTTAATGCGAATGCTCAAAGCCGGGCCAGCCGGAATAAAGCAGGTTGGAAATCGGTTCCTGTCATCTTAAGCCGGTTCACAATGCGTCAACATGAAGGGGGGCGCTGCAACCAACCCGTCGGGATCGGATGGATTGGCAGGATATTGCACCACTTTTTGCGCGACCAGCTTGAGTTCGTACATGATGCCAAGCGCCGCGTTCAACTGGTCGGGAGCGCCGTTGAATACATGGTCGAGCGAAGTCAGCAGCCGCTTGTAAACGTTGTAGAAATCGGCCCCTGCCACATAGGCGCCGGAACCCGGTGCATAATCGCTCAAGGCCGCGTTTGGCAGGAAATTGTGGATTCCCTGTTGGTCGAGTGCGACCGGAGCGCCTGAATACGACCAGCCGGATGGAGCAAGCGCATTCTCGACCAGTCGGTTGCCGTAGAAAATTTCGCCGAACTTGAAAAAATGCGCAAACGAACCTTCGAGTCCCCCGTAAGGGTCTATGGGGGTCTTTTCGACCGTTACGCCTTCGCCCTGAGAAACGATGGTGTGGATCACCGCCTTGGCTGAAGCAAGGTTGGTTACTTTGCCATTCCCGCATTTGCGGTTCGTGGGCGGGAACCATTTCAGGATATTGACCTGCCGCTCTTCGCGAGGGTGGGCAAAAGGGTCATCTCCGGCAACCTGGAATTCTGCGAGCTTGAGGAGGATTGCTTCATAAAAATCCCCGATGGAATTGTAGCCCTTTTCGATTTTCAACGTCGTCAGCCGATGCAATGCGGTTTCGCCGGGCAATGGCGTTCTGGTGTCGGGGCGCTCTATCCCCATGAAAACCTGGTAGATATGTTCTTTGGTGAGCGCTTGTAGCGAGACGCTCAAGCCCTCGTCAACGTTCATTGGCAACTGCGTCGGGAATTTGAGGCCAAGCCCCGTTTTCAGTATCTCGGGGTTGCCGCCAATGGAAATCAGGAGGTTGCATGCAAGCGTTAGATGCAGCATTTCTTCAAGCGCAACGGATTGCACCAATGCCCACGCTTCCTGGTTGGCGCCGGCTTTGACCGAGAATGCGCCGGTAAAATAAGTAGGCAGCGTGGCGAGTTCCAGCGTGAACGCCGATATCAACATGTCCTGAACAACACTGATGTCTTGCGCCTCGCGCAGGCGTTTCATGACTTCCGGTTTGATCAACAGCATAACTGTTCCCTCTTTAATGGTTTGCGAATGGTTTGCGACCCGAAACATGTAATTTCGGGCAGGATTGATACTCAACGTTTTGAACGCAGCTTGCTGGACGTGACCGAATCGAGACCTGCTTCGATCTCCTGCGGACGGGGTTTGCGAATAAACCCCATCGGGCAGCGTCCGGTATAGATTTGCTGCGTGTCTGAAATTTGCCCGTTTGCCGCCATGACGCCGGCAAAATAGCTCAACAGCATTTTCCGTTTGCTCGACGACAGATCGCGAGTGACCGGCATGTAGTCCGGGTCGTCGAAATGCTTGTTGAAAACGAAATGCAGAATGCGCGCATTGGTGTCTGCCTGCGCCTGTTTCGAAAAGTCGAACAGGCCATGACTCATCACCGGATAAAGATTTGCATATTGCTGCAAGATGGGTTGCACATCAGCCCAATTCGGCTTTTCAGGCGCATCGAAGGTGCTGAAGACCACCGCTACCACCTTGTCGTAGGTCTGCTGCACCGCCGGATTTTTCCCCGCGAAATTGTAGGATATGATGTAAAGCTGACCATCGAAATATTCCCTCGGAGTTCCCATGACTCTGGGTCCGTGAATTTTGACCTTGACCTTCCCGTGCTTGTCGGTGACGGGGCGTTCAGGGACCAGCTTAACTACTTGCGCCGGAACGTTGTTGACCGGAAGCAACGCTTTGGGGGTCATGTCGGCAGGCTCGCTGGCCGGCGTGTTGCCGTAATCGAGCACAGGACTGCCGAACCAGAATTCGAGTTCCGCATTCTCCATCGGGATACCATACCGGGCAGCATGAAATGTCGTTTCAGACTGGTTGGCCGACGCATCATTGGGGTCCAGCCTGAAAGCGAATTGGTCGGGTCGTACTTCGAGTCCGAGCAGCGCTTCTCTGATACAGACCGAAGCATTTCCTCGTTCATCCAGGATTTGTATCAGCGCCAGAGGATGATCGTGAATCAACGCACGAGCCGCATCGGGAATGGCAAGCGACTGTATGCCGGAGAGATTGTTCTGAAGGGCTTCGGAGCAATCGAGCGCACCTATCATGCAGTAACCGTCAGGCCCGATTTGAGTATCCTGCGCGGTCAGCGGATTGGTGAGCACCGCAAATTCCAGCATGCCGAGGTTTTGAATCCTGAAATCTGCATCCGTGGGCAGGGCATTACTGAAATCAAGTTGCAAGGTATTGGTCGATTTATCGATGATCGATGAAAAACAGGTGATGCCATTGCCGCTTATCATGTCCTGCGCTGCGTTTTGCGTCGTAGGCATGAAACGCCTTCCCAGAATGAAGGAGTTCGGTTCTTCGGTATAGGCCGGGCCGATGACGCCGACGACTTTGCCATACATAAATTTCGGATCGTTCTTGTCCCCCGTGAAGGCATAGGTGGTCAGGCGGATGGAAAGCTGTGCGCGCTCGGATGCCTTGATCAGTTCCTTGAAAAAAGGACTGTTCATTGCGTCCTCATGCCATTTGACGTCGGTCAGCACCGACTGGAACATGGCCGATGCTGCGGAGTCTCCCGGAACAGGCGCCGGAGCACGACTGAACCAGAGATCGCGAAACGGATTCGGCTGGTAGTTTCCCTGCATGACAACTTTCCCGTTCTCATCCGCCAGGGAAACCGAAAATCCGTAGATGCATGAAGCCAACTGCCAGTCAGGATCGAGATCGACCAGTTTTCCCGAAGGTCGGTCGGGAGAATTGCCGACCACGCAATTCAATGCAGCATCAAGCGCAGGATCGGTGACCGGGATTCCGTCAGTGCCGAGCAGCGTCTTCACCTTGCATCCGCTCAAGCGGAAAATGCCGGTTCCGATCGGGTTCCACCAGCCGTTATATTGCGATCCCTGTTGAAACTCCTGGAATTCCGGCTCGAATGTCGAGTTGTCGAAATGCCTGGGATCGTTGTTGACAGTCGATATATCCGCCTGGAATTCACCGGAAAATGTCAATCGAGGAAAGTTCAAATAGCTCATTGCGCCTCCTTAAATTTTCGAGTCTTCAGCACGATGCCGGACCCCTGAACAAATTTACTGTTTGTGATAATTCCAATTATGTTATTGTATGAATGGGTTGATCTGGCGCATCGCCCGGAAAGACGCGACGGTGAAACTTCAGTTTGCGAATTATCAGGTTAATACTGACACAATAAAAATTTCTATGTAAGTAACATCATGTATAGAGACCGGAGTTAATAAAGCGACATGCCCTGCCATCTCTTCGCCTGCGTTTTTTGCATCTCTGCGCAAAAGCCTCTCGCTTTATCCTAGAAACCTCCGTTCAACGGAGGTTTCTAGGTTCAAATACAAGGAGATGGAAATAGGCCGCATAAGCAGAATGGCAAAAATGGTCACTTAAGCGAAAATAACGTAAATGTAGTGCCACTCCAACTTTGCCAATATTGCGTGAACGGCTGGCCGCCACGGCGCAAACGGCGCAGATCGCCGGCGAGCAACTGCGCGCCGAACTCGACCAGGTGTGCAATAAGGAAGAAGCCGGCAAGAACGCCGGCACAGCCCGCGAGAAAGCGGCGAGGTGGGAAGAAACCGTTGATCTGATAAAAGCGCTCAGCGAGCGTCAGGAGCCGGCGTCGGATGCTGCCGCAACTGACGCAGCTGGAGCGGGGCATAAAGCCGTAAAAACTTTCTGCCAGTCAAGCAGTAAAACCGGGTTAGCGTTTCTTTCCCGAGTTAGGTGCTTAATCCTAGAAACCTCCGTTGAGCGCTTGCCAAGTTGTGTAACATGGTGGTTCTAAACAGCTTTGTCATATATTTTGCGTTCACCCGTATGGTGAGAGCGCTACGAGCTGGATTGCACGGTTTTCCGGGCGCATGGCGGCGTTGCAACTCCTTGCAATGGAACGACCATTGCGCGTCGTTGCGCCTTGCCCTGC
>Ga0172380_10003844_pt1 | contig 20066 bp, 16 predicted proteins | sample Leawe162metaG_FD_119747 | JGI IMG/M metagenome (GOLD analysis project Ga0172380, IMG submission 119747) | Leachate microbial communities from a municipal landfill in Southern Ontario, Canada - Leachate well 162 metaG | ecosystem: Engineered > Solid waste > Landfill > Unclassified | place... | reverse complement strand
GTTGACGACGAAGACCCCACGGCTGGGGTCGCTGTCTGCCAGTTCTTCGCCGTCGACCTCGGGGCTAAACGTCGCCGAGACTCCATTGCGAAGCGTAAGCGTAACGGTCGCGCCGTTCTCCCCGGCGACTTCTACCCCGTTCGACCTCACCGAGAGGACGTAGTCGCCGTTGCGAGCAACGTAGAAAGCTTGATCCCCCGTGACCGTCACCGGCAAGGTGACGGTGCTGGTGCGCGCAGCGTCGCTGTAAACGGTGGGGGTATCGCCACCGGAGCCCGTGAGGTTCAGCACCCAGGTGTGACCGTCAGGGTTGAGGACCGTGAGCTTGCCGCCTTGGCCCGCGAAGTACGGCATGGATCAGTTCCTCCGGGTCAGGACTGCGGGATGACGGCGTACTGGATGGCGTAGGTGCTATTGGCTTGGGAGCCGGCCGGTGCCACCCCGGCTGAGATGGTGAACCCGGTGGTAGAGGCACTAGCCCCGTAGGGGTTCAGGTTTGCGGTGGCGACATTGGTGGGGTTGATGACGACGGTTGGGGTCCGCTCCAGTGGGCGGGCGAACGTGACGGTTACCTGCGCCCCCGTCCCCGGGGTCGTCCCGGTACCCCAGGTCAGTTGCCCCCGGCTATCGGTGGAGATGGCGTTCAACACCGGGGCCGGCGGAGTTGAGCCAGCGCCCCCACCGGCCGCTACCGCCGGCTGGGTGCCGAAGACCGCCGTGTCGATAGTTACGGTGGAGGGGTCGTTTCTGCGTCGCCGGACATGGGCAACGTCCAGGCGGGTGTTCCCGCCGCCGTCCACCAGGGCGCTCGTGACGCCCCACAGCTCACCAGAGATTGACGTGGAGGAGCTGTTGGTCACGCTTACCCCGTACTGCGGAACCCACGCCCCGGTGTCTTCGTCGCTCTGGCCTACGGTTTGGACTAGGCCGGAGACGAACACCGGGCACCCCGAGCCGGAGGAGCTGCCCGCCACGTGAAACCCCGCGTAGCTGCCTCCGCCGGCGCCCCCATTGGCGCCGTCTCGGCGGGTCAGGATGTTGGAGAACGCCAGCGGCTGAGTGCCGTTGGCGGTGACGTAGATTCCGCTGAGGGTGTTGTAGTCGGTAGAGCAGGCAGTGAAGGTGGCGCCACCCACAGTGGCGGAACCGTCGATCAGGAATCCGTTGCCGTCGTTGAAGACGGCGCGGCAACCGATGAAGTGGTACTCGCCGGGGTTACTGATGTGGAAGCCGTGCTCCTGGCAGTCGACAGCGAGTAGGTTTGCTGCGTCGCCGTCCGTCAGGTTGACGAAGACGAACCCTTGGCCCACCCCTGTCGACAGGTTTCCAGCGGAGTACACCGAGACCATGTCGAAGTAGATACCTCGGGGCCAGCCAACGGCTGAAGCGCCGTTGTCAGTCTCAACACCGTTACCCGACACCTGCGAGATGTCCACGTGGGACACGTGCCAATCGCGGACGAGGCCCTCGAAGAAGATCCCCTTCAGGTAGTCGGACCCCCCGGGGCGCACACTGTTGCCGTCGATGCAGATGTTCTCGATGCGCCCACCGTCGTTGTCCAGCGCTTCACTGGTCAGTGACTTGTCTTGGATGTGAACGACCGCTTCGCCCGTGAACGAGCTGAGCGGGCGGATCTGGCAGTCAGCTCCCGCGCGGTAGTACCACCGGGGCCGGTGGCTTCCACGGATGGTCTGGTTACGTCTCGGCGCTACGGGTCGGGAGACCCGGTAGATGCCGGGTGGGAAGTAGATGACTCCGCCCTCGGGGCAAGCGTCCTGCGCCGCTTCGATGGCGTCCGAGTCGTCCGTGACGTTGTCGCCCGCAGCCCCATAGGCGGTAACGTCGAAGTGCGCCACCCCCTCGAAGTTTGGGGTGTCGTCGACACTTGGCGCGACCGTTACGCTGGCGCCGTTCGCCAGCCGGAACGTCGCCGGGTTGCCCTCGGCTGTGGCGATCTCGACACCGCCCTGGGTGACGGAAACCGTGTACTCGCCGGAGCGGGCAAAGTACAACTGCTGGTCGATCGTCGTGGTGAGCGGCAGAGTGACGGCACTGGACCTGGCCGCGTCGCTGTAAGCCGTGGCAGCCCCGCCACTGCTGGTGACGTTGATGGTGACAGGTGAGCCCGGATTGACGATGCGCACCGTCCCGCCATTGCCTGCAAAGTAAGCCACAAGGGTTCCTTCGAGAGATGGTCTCGGGTAGCCGCAAGCTCGCCCCCAGCTACAGCGGAGTAGTGCTGTAGCTGAGAGCCAACCAGGGCTGGAAGGGCTGAGACTCAGCCCATGTAGACGTTGGCGACGCCACGCCAGGTGGTGCCGCCGTCGATCGTGACGAACCGGAACTGGTCGGTACGACCGGCAGCCGTGGAGATGGTCGGCGCCGTAGCGGCTGGCCACTTCACCGAGGCGGGCCAGGTGATGGTCCGCGAGCCCGTGCCGTCCTGCGTTGCGAACAGGATCAGTTCGCACGCAACACCGGAAACCGCGCCGCTGAAGGTGAACGTGGTGTTCCCCGTCAGCGTCCGGGCATGGACGTGAGCTGTTGCCAGGCTCAGGTCCACGGTGCCCGTGGTGGTCGCCACGGTCGAAACCGTGGTGAAGCCGCCGTGAGCGTTCGCCCGGTCCTTGGCGGCGAGGTCAGCGGTCTGACCTGCCGCACGGATGTAGCGGTTGTCGTTGCGCAGATCCACCACGATCGTGGAGCCGTTCGCCCCGGCGACCTCCTGCCCTGCCACCTTGAGTGACAGGGTGTAGAGGCCGTTCGGGATGACGTACAGCGCGACGTCCGTCGTGGCGACCGAGCTGACCGGAACGGTCTGCGAGGACGTACGAGCAGCGTCGTTGTACACCGTGACCGAACCCGTGACCGGGGTGAGGTTGACCGTGATCGGCAGTGCGAGGGGGTTCTTGATGATGACCCCACCACCACTGACGTACGGCATCAGGCCGCGTAGCCCGAGCCGTGCTCAACGCGGTAGAGCGCCGCCTGGCGGTAGACCTCGTGGCCGAGGACGCCGGTCCAGCCCACCGAGCGCGAGCGCTTGAGGGGGCTGAGGTGGTCACCGATCACCGAGTGCGGCTCTTCCCACACAGCCTCAGCCAGGGCGTCACGGCCCAGGATGGCTGTGCGGTACGCGGCGGCGCTGGACGCGCCGTCGTTGGCGACCTTCGCGCGGGGGGTCTCGATGTAGCGGACCCCCTCGAACATCCCGATCTCGCCCTTCCAGATGTTGCCCTGGGAGGCGTACTGGTGCGGCGTGAGCCAGGCGCCAGTCGAGGTGCTCGTGCGGAAGTCGGCAGAGGCGTGCGGGTGGATGAAGGCCACGTACGCCTCACCGTCGTACGTCTCCACCGAGTTGGCCCGGAGCTGCGCCACGACGTAGCGGGCAGCCTTCGGGTTGTACAGGTCGGTCGCCGCAAGGGTGTTGACTGCAACCGGCGAGGCGTCGATGTCCGAGGCGTTCGCCGTCACGCGGTTGGTGCCCGCGTAGAGCTTCGCCGCAACCAGAGCGTCGAGGGTGTCGACCATGTTGCGCTTGAGCGCCTCCATGATCGCGGACTCGATGCCGGAGAACGACGTGAGTCGAGCCAACTTGCTCGACTTCATGTGCAGCCCGTACTCACCGGGAGCGATGTCCACGTAGGTCGGGTTGCCCAGGGCAACGGCGTCGGGGTCGTCCTCTTCGTCCAGCGTCGAGGTCGAGACCGCGATGTCGGAGTAGAAGAACATCCGGACGGGGTTACCGGGGATGGGGACGTCATCGGGTCGCTTGTCGATGACGTTGCGGAACAGCGGAGTCGAACGAAGGTTCCACGCGAATGCCTGGTCAACGGCAGTCGTGATGGCGTTCGAAATCGCTGCCACATTGGTGTATGCGTCAGCCATGTCGGCCTTTCAGGGGAGGAGTGGTTAGCCTCCGAGTTCCTCCCGGACCTTCGCGCCGGTGGCAGCCCACAGAGCTTGCACGTCGCCCTCGGGGACATCTGCATAGCTGGGGCTGTACGAACCGGCGTTGGTGCCGCCTTCGAGGCGGTTGAGCGCCTCGTCTGCGGCGGCGTCCTGGTCGGAGTCGGAGTTCTGGCCGGTGGGCACGGTGCCCTTGGCCTCGGGTGCAGTTGCCCCGCCGAACAGCGAAGACATCTCGGTCAGCCAGGACTTGGCGCCTTCAGCGTCCAAGCCCGGGGGAACCTTCTCCACGAGCGCGGGATTGAACCCGAGGTCGCGGACCGTCTCCTTGACGGTCAGTTGGGTCAACTGCGAGGAAAGGGCGTTCAGACGATCTTCCATCTCCTTGTTGCGGCGCTTCTCGGCCTTGAGGGCCTCGCGCACGGGCAGAGGGCCGTCGCTCTCGTGCTCGTTCTGGAAGTCTTCGTCGTTGTCCCACTCGGTCATGCGGTTCTCCCTGAGTTACCTGATGAGGTGTCGCAGGCCAGACGCACCCTGGGGAGGGGTGCGTCGCTCCTGCTCCCGGTCTTGATTCGCTGGGGCGGGGCCGGTCGGTCCGCCCCAGGTCTGTGGGGTGTTGCGTTGCGCGCTGTGATGTGCTTACATGGGCACAGGCGCCAGTGGGGAAGCTGGTAGCTCAGCCCCGCCGGGCTACTCCTAACGGGGAGCACTCAACCGGCGGGGCTTCGCCCCCTCTTGCTAAGGTGTCGCCATGAACGGCTTCGGCACGGCAGCCTGGAAGGCTGTGTGGTACCTCGCGGCGATCGTCGCCGCGTGGAACCTCTTCGAGGTCTCGCCCGGGTGGGCTGCGCTGGCAGCCCTCGCGGCGTTCGTCCTCATCGGCACCGAGTACAGCATCCGTGAGAACGCGCGCATCAGGCGTGAAGCGAAGGAGCGGGGACTAGATGGTCCCCGACCTTCGACTCGAGAGTGAGCCCTGCGACAAGCCGCTAGAGCCACCGAAGGATGCTCGCTCTTTCGAGGCGAGCCCCTTCTTCTTGACGTTCGCAGCCTGGGCACCGCTGGTGCCGAACACCGAATCGACCAGGTCATCGTCGCTGGTCTGCTCGCCGTAGATCGCGCCGAGCCTGCGGTAGTCCACCGAGCCGTCAGCCGCCTGGAGCATTCCGGCGTTGATCTGACCGCGTGTAGCACCAGTGGCTACAACATCCGTGAGGGCGCCACCGCTCAGCGATAGGCCGTAGGCCTGGGCCGAGCCGGCTGCCTGTGCCCGCGCCATGTTGTTCTGGACCAGTGGCACAGCCTTCGTCGGGTCGAGGATGGCGGCGAGCATGTCGCCCTCGGACCACCCCAACGACCGCAGGCCGTTGCGGTACATGTCGTCAGCCTGGAAGAGCTGCTCCCGCGCCAGGTCGACGCGGGACTGCACCTCGGCGGGGCTGACGTCGTAGGCGATCCACTTCTGGAAGTCCTCGTTGGTGTCGTAGAACCCGCGAGGAAGGCCAGAGGCCGCGAGGGCCTGACGGTAGGCGTTCTCGTTCGCCACGTACTCAGCGGGGCTGAGTTCGGCCGAGGGGCCGAACATCTTCACCCGGTCAGCGTTGGCCTTGAACCGCCGCTTGTACTCGTCGGTGTCGCGCAGCTTCAGCGCGAGCGCCGACCCCTCGTACCCGTCCTGGATGAGACTCAGGATGCGCGGAGCCAGGGACTTCAGCCCGTACTTCTCGAACTCTGCGACCAGCAACTCGTAAGCGTTGCGGTCGGCATCTGAGAGGGGCGCTGGGGGCTTGGGAGCCGCAGGCTTGGGGGTGGCAGCCGGTGCTGGCGTTGGGGGCTTAGCGGGGCTCTCAGCGGCCTTACGGGCGTTACGCTGGCGAGCGGCCAGCCACTGGTCCGGGGTGGGTTCTTTCTTCCCCTGCTCGCGCAGCTCGAGCACGCGCTTCATGTACAGCTCGCGCTGCCTGGGGGTCAGCTCTCGCTGAGGGAACCGTGGCTGCTTCTTCTTCGGGGGCATCAGAAGCCCCCGAACCCGAAGTCACCCAGGACTCCTGTGATCGTGTCGGAGAGCGTGCTGCGCGCGTTGTTGGTCTTCAGCCAGCGCGAGTCCTTGCGAAGGTCTCGCTCGAACTGCCAGAGCGGCTTCACCGAGGGCTTCCCATCTACGGTCTGGGCCTGCAACGCCCGACGCAGCGTCGGGTCGTCGAGGCCGAAGGACTCGCCGGGGATCTCCAGGAGGTTCGACATGGAGTTCATGTACGAGCCTGCGAGGTCCATGACGTTCTGCCCGTTGCGGATCTCGTCAGCCCACGCCGGGAAGGCGGAGGCTGCCTGGTTCCTGATCCAGCCGATGGCGTCGTCCTCGGTGGAAGTGCCGGCGATGATGGAGCGCGCCTGGTTCAAGATCCAGCCGTCGGAGACCTTCACGCCGTTGGCCGCTGCGGTCTGGCGCAGGTTGTCCTCGGTCTGGCCGGCCGCTCCAGTGAGGGAGCGGTCTGTGCCCTTACCGGCGAAGCCGATGTACTGGGAGAGCTTCTCGGCCTGCGTGGCCGCGTCCCATCCCAGGTTCATGCTCCGGCGGGTCAGCTTGTCCAGCGTCTCCTGCGAGGGGTTGGCGCCCATCTGGGCAGCCAACTTTCGCAGGGCGGTCTGGGCGTTGTTGAAGTTCGCCTTGTAGGTGGTGGGGTCGGTGAGGCGAAGCGCCTCGTTCTGGCGCCATGCCTCGGTGTGGCCGAGGTACCACTTGGTCTTGCGGAGTTCGATGTTGAACTTGTCGCCCGTCCACTTGTTGGAGCGGGCTTTCTGGAACAGCGCCTTGAGTTCAGAATCCGAGTTGATGACGGCCTGGCCCCAGCCGTAGCCGTCCTTCCAGTCCTCAGAACCGGCAGCGGTGGCGCTGTAGCCGGCAGCCCCAGCGTCCGTTCCACCCACGTAGGCGCTGCCAGACTGCGTGCCGAACTTCTTGTACCACTCCTGGAAGGCTCCTGCGTGCTCTCCGCCCGCGTAGCCGTCCTTGTTGATGTCGAAGTGGTACCAGTCGGTGCCGCCCTTGGTGAGCTTGAAGGCGACCTTCGCGTTGGTCAGCGGGTCCAGCAAGTCGTCGTTGGACTTGAGACCGAACTGCTTGCGGCGGGCCGGACCCATCGCGCCCAGCATGTTGATCTGGAACAGGCCGTAGGACTGGTCGCCCGTGTTCTGGTTGCCGTTGAAAGCGTTGGGGTCGCCCCGGGACTCCCGCATGGCGACGGCCCACGCAGTGCGGAGCCCCTCACCGGAGAAGCCCGCCTGCCGCAGTAGGTCGACAAGCTTCCCACCGCCGGTGCTGGGGCCGGTGGTGTTGCTCTCGCTGAAACCCGGAGCTACAGAGTCACCGTGCCCGTAGAACTGCGGTGGGGTCCAGCCGACCCGCTGGCCCCACGAGTCGACCTCACGCAGGGGGCGAAGGGCGACACGCCCATCGGACATGTTGGTGTAGACCTTGCCGTTGCCGGCGTAGGTGACCACATGCCCGGCGCGTCCAGCGCCGGTGTTGTAGAAGATCAACGCACCGACCGGGATGTCATCCCCGGAGCGCTTGTCCGGGGCCTGACGCCACATGTTGATGGCGGTGCGCTCACCGGGAACGCCGGACCAGCCGTAACCGTAGGCGTTGGCGACGAGGCCCAGGCACTTCGAGGTGTAGCCCCGCGTGCCGTTGCGGACTGCCTTCTCGTACCACGCCAGCGCATCCTGTACGCTGCGAGCCGCCATCAGACCGGGCTGTCAATCGCCTGGAGGAAAGCGTTCATGTACGTGCTATCCCTTTGGTAAGCGTCATATCCGGGCTGCTTCTCGGCGAAGTTCTCGGCGAGTTGCCCGGCGTCGACCCCACCAGAACTGGTGGAGGTCTGCCTCTGCCCGACCCCCTCCTGACCGGGGTCGTTCGTCCAACTGGTTTCCTGCGGGTTGTCCTGCTCTGCGCCGTTGAGCATGGCGAGGAAGTCCTGAACGTCAGCGTCGTTGGCCCTACGGCCAAGGGCGCCGGTGAGGGCGTTGTTCAAGAGCGCATGAGCCTCGGTCTGTGATGTCAGGCTGACCGAGGAGCTGGTCCCCGAGGTGGGGCCAGCTCCCCCACCGGAGGCTGAGTTCTCACTCTGAGCGGCCTTCGCCAAGTCGTTCAGCACATCCCAGGGGGTGCGCTTGATCTTCGCGTCGTACAGCCCGGCCGAGATTGAACCCACCTCGAGGTAGTTCTCGATCAACTCCTGCTCGGTGGGTTCGCGGCCGATGATGGCGCGGACCTTGCTCTTCAGCTTGCGCTTCTCGGCCGGAGTGAGCTGGTAGTACATGGAGCCCCAGCTCGTGCTGGGGACCGTCTTGTCGGCGCCCGGGAAGCCGCGTCCGGCGGAGAAGACCCCCGGCCCTTGGCCCGTGTAGACGGTGGAACCGGCCTGCTGTGGCGTCACCGGCCCAGCCGGGGCGGCGAGGCCATACTTCTCCGCCAGCGAGGTACTGCCACCGGCTGCCACGGGCATCAGGGAGACGTCGTCGTACCCGTCGCCGTCGCTATCAGCCACCCGGAACCTCCGTGAACTTGTCGGACTCCAGGTAGCGGTCGTAGATGTAGGCAAAGCCCGGGTCGGCTGCCTTCAGCTTCCCGGCCATCTGGTCTACGAGGTTCGCCAAGTCCTGGTTGGCTACGGCATCGAGCGTGCTGCCGTAGCCGGCAGCCGCCCGCTCCGCGAGCAGCGCCATGACGTCGTCCCTGAAGGCCAAGTACTCCTGGATCGCCTTGGTCTGCGGATCGGCGGCGTGGTCACGCATGTAGGTCTCGTCCGTGAGCATCGCCCGGAACGCCTTGATCGCACCGGACGCACGGCTGGAGCCGTTCGTCTCCCGGTCCCGAGCCCACTCGGGGATCTCGGTTCCCAGCTTCTGCGCCATCTGCCGCTTCAAGTCGGCCAGATCCTCAGCCCCGGACTGCTGGTAGGAGTGCAGGCCCCGCTGGTGCAGGACCGCATCCAGCTCATCGGTGAACTGCGTCCACTTGGTCCAGCCGAGCGATACCCGGTTCTGGTCCCACGCTTCAGCCGCGCCCTTGGTCTCGCGGAGGTTCTCCCCGACGCCAGGGGCGATCTCGGTGTTGAACTGGTAGGCGTAGGCGTTGGCATCGAACTCGTACCCGCCGGTCGGGTCGTTGGTCGCCAGACCGACGAAAGACCTGTCGTCAGGGTCGATCGTGGCGAGCTTGCTCACCAAGCTCGGGTACTTCTTGAAGTTCGACACAGCCTGCGCCGTCGGGTCCACACCCGCCTTCGAGTCGGACAGCGAGGATGTGACCCAGTAGAAGTCATCCCCGTAGTCCTCGTACCAGCGGGCTGAAGCCTCAGCGCCGTAGTCCTCCCTGTACTTGCGGTACAGGTCGAACCAGGGCTCGAACGGCGACTCGTATCGAGGGGACACCGGGAGCGTCAGGGCCCCGGTGATCCGCATCATGTAGAACTGCTTGGTGCGGTCCTCGATCTCCTCGGGGGTCGGCATCGTCTCCCGCTGGTGAAGCTGGAACTTGCCCACCTCGGTGAGATAGATCGACTGGAACGTGGAGGCGTAGTTGCGGTCCTCGGTCCCGCCGAGCATGTTCTTCAGTTGCCTACCCCAAGCCGGGGGAACCGCCTCGAGCGGGTTCTCCCCGGGGCCGAAGTCTCCGAAGATGTACTTCGAGACCCCGGTCCAGATCTGCTGTCCCCGCTCCTCACCCAGCGCCTTGGTCAGCCAGCCCGGAGCATCGGGCTGCCAGCTCCCGTACAACTTGGAGGCTGCCACCGTGATGTAGGGACCAACGCCCGGCATGAGCGGCGAGAGGTAGCGCACGAACTCCGGGGCATCCGCCGGCATGTTCGGGTTGCCGAACATGATGGAGGTGATGCTGTTCTTCGGGATGCGAGCCGTCGACAGCGAGTCAGCCCCAGGGATGGGGATGACGATGTCGCCGTTCTCGTCGGTCAGGCGGGCGTTGTCCGGTGCGTTCCATAACTGGATCGCACGACCCACCACGGCGGGGTTCTGCCAGATGAGTCGACCCCACACGCGCAGCGCGTTCTGCTGCGCCATGAGGAACGGGCTGAACGACTCGATCGCACCGGCCAGGTTGGTGTACCGGTCGATCGTGTAGAGCGTCTCCTTCGTGTCCCGAAGGGCACGACGGTGCGCCGAGTTGATGGCCTGCTGGAGCATCTCCGCAGGCACGGTCTCGTCCGGTCCGCGCACCAGCGCGGCCACCGAGGTCTCCAGGTGGTCGCGGTAGCGCTGGGCGTAGAACGGCCGACGAATGAAGGCGTCCTCGGGGACCACCGACAGGAAGTGGAACAGCTTCGAGGTGGTGTCACGCCAGTGGTCCATGAAGCCCTTGGAGGCCAGCTCGTTGGCGAGCTGAGCCCCATGCACCGGCACGAGCCGCTTGCCGCTCAACGCGGTGCGCACCTGCCCGATCGACACGTCGCCCTTGAGCACGCGCTGACGCAGCGCACCGTCCGGGATGAGCGCGTCGAGGCGCTCCTGCATGGTGCGGTAGTGCTGGATGGCGGCTTCGTCGCTGTCCAGCTTCAGCATCGTGCGGACCTTACGGCCCTCACCGGAACGGACATACTTCAGGTACTCGGCCTCGTCCGCGCCCGACAGGACCAGCCTGGCGGTCTCGGACTGGCGGACCTGGTTGTTCAGTACCCGGACAACTTCCTCGAAGTAGTTGTCGTGGGTGGGGTCGACTCGAGCGCCGAACTCGTTCATGCGCTCGCGGAGACGCTTCTCCTGGTTCATCACCGAACGCCCCAGGGCGGCGTTCATGGTGGACTGCGCCGAGAGGTTCATCTCGGCGATGGAGGCGTAGCGAGGGTCACCGAGAGCCTCGGGCAGGTTGATGCCCTTGACCTTGAACTCGCCCGTAGCGCTGCGCTTACGGACGTTCCACTGGTCGACCCGATCGGCCATCGTGCCGAGCTTCGTCTCAGCTTTGGTGATGGCCTGGTCCATCTCGTCGATGGAACGCTGGAGATCGTCCATCTCGGGGGTGTGGCGCGGTTCCACGTCAGTGGCCGCGCGGCCCTCCCAGCCGTCGGACGTCCGGGAGCGGGAGAGCAGCGAGCGGTCCAGGAGGACCACCTCGTCCGTCTCGCGCCCCTGGCGCATGGCGAAGCCCTTGACACCGGCACGGCGGGCGTAGATCGCACCAGCGGCCTCCAGCCGCTCCCAGTTATCCCAGTAGCGACCCCACTCGACGGTGTCGTCCAGATCGTCCAGCATCCGCTGGAGGCCCGGAGGGGCCTTGCGCGGGTTGACTGCCTGGCGTGCCGCCGAGGTGAGGGCGTCGAAGTTGTCGCCGCCCCATCGCTTGAGCGCGGAGATGCCTGCCGACGCCTCGAGCGTCGGGATGCCCGCCTGCCTGAGGCCACGGGTGTCCATCTGGAAGCCCTCGAGCTTCGGCAGGTTCTTCGGGATGACACCACGAACCTGCCGGATGTTGGCTGCGCCCTCGTTCTCGACGTACACCCGCGTGTGGATGTTGCCCTCGAACTTGGAGGCATCATCCAGCGGGCTCATGTAGAGCCCGTGGGGGCGCTTGAACCCCTCGTCCAGGTTGAAGTCGCGGGTGTCAATGCGGTAGACGATCTCCCCGGTCTCAGCCGGGCGGATCTCGTCAAGCTCCTTGACGAGCAGCTCACGGCTGCGGCGCATCGTGTCGATGTCGCGGTAGCGGGCCTTCATGTAGTCGGCTTCACGGGCCGCAAGGCCACGCCTACCGCCGCTGCGACGCAGCTCCCGCTGCATCCCCACCCGACCGGCCAGCCGCTGTGCGCGGCGTCCGGTGTTGCCGGCGAACCGACCCACCGAAGCGGGGTCCACCATCTTGGTGACCGAACCGAGGAACGCCATCGAGCGCAGGTAGCCGTCAGCCACGTTGCGCTGGGCGTAGCCCACGCGCAACAGCACGGCGGGACGCCACAGCTCCTGGAAGGTGCGGTCTGCTCGCTTAGCGAAGTCCAGCCCGCTACGCCAAGCACCCATGCCCTGGCCCTGCGCCGCCAGGGCGCGGTCCATGAGCTTGAAGTCCGGCATGGTCACAGAGTTCGCCAACTGGGACTCGAGCTGCGGAACGTGGACGATGTCCCCGTTCGGCTCGATCCAGTAGTTGTCCCCGGACTCCAGGTACTTGCGCTGGGCGTCCATCTCCTTGGACTTGTACAGCTTGTAGAACTCCGTCGCCTGGTCGTCGGTGAGGCCGTGGTGCTTCGCCAGGTCGTGGGCGATCTGCTCCCGCAGGGTCACAGCCGCCATCGAGCGACGCATGTCGTCGCCCTGGTTGGCGAGGAACTGCTCGAGCAGGTACTCCTTGCGGGCGGGATCGTTCTTGTAGATCCGCACCGAGTTGAGCGTGGCGATAGCCTCACGCGACTGGTCCATCGCGGTCGCGCCCTTGGTGAAGATGCGACCCGACGGACGTTCGCCGTTGACCCACCGCACCACCGAGACGCCCCGACTGAACGGGTTGCGCTGGTAGTAGTCACTGCGCCAGCCGGCTGCACCGGCGATGTCGTACTGCGCGCGGGCAGTAGCCCGGCGGTTGCGGGAACGCTCCACCCGAAGGGAGCGGCTGGCAGTCGTCTTCGCGCCCACCAGCGAGAACGCCTGGGCCTTGGCCTGCGCCAAGAACTCATCCTGAGCGGCGAGGTCGGCAACGACCTTCCGCTGGCGCTCGATGAGCGCAGGGTCCACCGGGTCAATCAGATCGTCGAACAGCGACGTCTGGACGTCATGCAGGGAGTCGTCCAACCCCTTGGCGAGTTCGTCCCACTTGGACTGCTCACGCACGAGCTGGTCCGCCGCAGAGGCGGACTTCTCCCACAGGGCGTCCAGGGACTCCCGGTGCCCGGCGGCGGCGCCGATCACCAGATCGGACATGTCGCGGTCGGTGGACTCGCGGAGCAGGTGTGCGGTGGAGGCTGCGTCCGATGAGCCCATCGCGCGCAGGCGCTGCTCGATGGGGGCGATCTTCGTCTGGCCGACCGCCCACTCGGAGAACTCCCCGATGGCGGTCTTCTTGCCCGAGAAGCCGCCGCTCATGCGGGCGGCACGGTCCGTGGACAACTCCAGCACAAGCTGAGCTGCATCGCCCTCGGTGACGATGGGGCGGTCCAGGAACGACATGCGGGCGAGCTTCGCGCCCTTACCGGCCAGCACGAACGGGTCCAGGTACCACATCGCAATGAGGTCGGTGGCGCCTGAGGTGACGCGCCCTGCGGCGCTGTCCTCGAAGGCTGCCTTGCGTTGCGCCGGGTCCGTGATGTTGAAATCCGCATCGCCCGGGGAGACTGCGCTACGGCGCCCACCCTCAGCGAGGGCGTTGTTCTCCTCGTCGTTGCCCTGCGCCCACGGGACGTTGAAGATGCCCCCGGAGCCGGGGGTGTCCATGCTCCCGAAGATGCCCTCGTTCAGGCCCATCGCGGCCTGACCGATGGACACGTCATTGGCGTCCGACCAGAGGCCCCGCGTGGTGCCCTCGCGGTTCTGCCAGTACCGGGGGTTCGCCGCCAACAGCGGCGTCGCCACCGTCTGGTTGACCTTGTCGTACGCCCAGCCGGCAGCGGCCAGGAACTGGGTGATGACCGGCAGCGAGACGCCTGAACTCTCCGCAGCCTTGCGGGCGCGGGTGTTCAGCACCTGGATCATGCGCTCCTGCTCCTGTTGGGGAGTCAGGGTGCCCTGGGCCTGGGCCTGCTCGTAGGAGCCTTCCTTGGCTGCGGCGGTCTGCGCTGCCTGGAAGTTCTGCGCGGCGAACTGCCCGAAGTCGACGCTCACCGAGGCGACTTCCCGGTCAGGTCGAAGATGAAGTCATCCCGCTCCTGGTCAGAAGCCCAGCTCGTGGTGGCGAAGGTGAGGATCATCGGAGCGTTCTCGACACCGAGGGCATCGGTAAATGCCGCCAAGTCGTCAACGAAACGCCCCACGATGTTCTCCTCCTATGCGCCCCGGATGTACTCGAAGAGAGCCTTGACGCTCTGCGGAGTTGCCGGGTCTTTTGCCATCAACTGCAACTGGGGAAGCCAGCGCTTCATGCGCTGGACTTCCTCCGGGCGAGGGTCAGAGCCCAACGCTTCCGGCCCTGCGCCATCCCCCAGCGGGGAGCCGGCAGTGACCGGCTCGTCCGGGTTCATGGACGGGTCGCCGAAGCCGGGCATCGGAATGCCAGGGCTTGGCGAGGGTGACATCGGAGCACCTGACTGGATCGCAGTCATGTTCTTCGTGTCGCCGTAGGAGCCATCCCCCGGGATGGGGGGTGGGCTGTCGGTGCGCTGGCTCAAAGCGCCCGGTCCGCTGACGCTGGCCGGGTTCGCCGGTGGCCTGTAACCGCCACTCGCCATTACTGCTCCTCGACAAGCATCTCGATCTCACGCGCGGACTGCTCCGCGAACAGCCGCCGAGTCACTCGGTAGTTGTGATGAGCTTTCATCTCGTTGGCGACGTAGCCGAGAACTCCGGCTGTGACGCTGTACCAGGACCACCTGTACGCCGGGATGGAGATGAACCCCTCGTTGATGTAGGTGATGTCCTCGAGCTCGTCGTCATCGTCCACAGTCGTCTCCGTTGAGTTCGAGAAGCTCAATCTCCAGGATGTCGGTCACCGTCAGGAGGCGGCTGACCTCATCGAGCAGGAGGTCACACCTCCGGCAACCCACGGGTTCAACCGTTCAGTAGCAGGCGCCGAGCCTGCGCTTTAGTGATGAGCGCACCGCGCTCCGCCAGCTTCCGCTGAAGCTCTTCGCGGGTGTCGGTCAGGCCGCAGCACCCGCAAGTGCAGGTGCAGTCGCTCATCGCGGGATGGTTCCGCCGGAGCCGGTCTTCGGGCTCACAGCGGGGCCGACGACGGTGCCGCTGGTCTCGGCTTCGCCGCTGGGGGTGCCAGCGTCGATCGGCTTGGCATCGGGCTTGACGACGATCTTTCCGCCGGGCTTGGTGTTCACTGGTTCTCCTGTAGTTAGACTGCGACGCGGCGTTGCACGTTGGCTGAGAGGTTGGCCTGGCCATTGCCCTTGAGGCCGGCGACGAGGGTCTGGATGTCCGTAAGACCGCCAGGCGGAAGGCCCTGCTGCCCGGCTGCGACGCCAGGCATGAGGCCAGTTTGGTCGAGTCCCCCACCGGGGCCTTGCGGGCCTTCACCGGGAGCGCCGCCTTCGGCAGGCGCCTCAGTACCGGGGGCGGGCTGGGCCTCCGGCGGGGGTTTGAACGCTTCCAAGAGAGCGTCCTCGATCGGCTTCGTCTTACTCGCTTGGATGGCGATAGCCGCCTGCCGCAGAATTGGCAGGGGGTCGGTTCCCATCTGGACGAAAGCCGGCAGGGCCTGGAGTAGACCCAGGAAGCCCTGCGTTGCACCCTCACGCATCTGTTCGATGCTGATGATGCGCTCCTCAACGGCGGGATCGACCCCGTTGGGGAGGAGTTTGCGGGTGGTGCTCTTGGAGAGCAGCCCACCACCCATCGCCTGGAGGGCGAAGATCAGGGCACGGTTAGGATCCATGCCATGTAGGAGGCCGTACGAGACATCGACGGTGTAGTCGCCGGCGATGACGATGGACGGGGTGTAGACCAGCTTCTTCGGCTGGCCGTTCTCCTTGCCGTCGATCGTCTTCTGTTCGTTACCCCATACCTTCTCGTCCAACTCGAAGCACATCGCAAGGATGTCCTGGAGCGTGTCCGCGAAGATGTCCTGAGCGGCTGCGATCTGGCTCTGGTAGCCAGCTTGCAGCGCCTCGACGCCCTGGCCGGTGATGACGCTGGCGTCCAGGTTCCCGTCCAGGGACTCCGGGTAGCGACCAGCGATCCGCACCTCGTGCTCGAGCTGGGCGCCCTCGGTGAAGACCGAGGGGGGCAACTGGAGCTGCACCTTCTCCACTCGCCCATCCGTGCGGATGGTGGCGTTGGGACCGAAGGTGATCTTCTGTGCGTCGTGGGGAACGACCGTCGGGGCGTTCACCATCTTGTCGACAGCCTGGAGCTTGTACAGCTCGAACTGCGAGCGGGCCATCTGAATCCACAGGGCGTCGTCGAACTGCCCACGGATCTCGTCGTCCAGTCCGGGGCGGACAGCGATCCGCACCGGCACCCGGCCGAGCTTCTGCTTGCCCTGCGCCAGGACGAGGTTCTTGCGGCCGGGCAGGAACAGCATCTCGATGTTGTCGTCGTACCAGCGGACGATCTCCAGCTCTTCGTCCTTAGCCCCAGCCTTGAAGGCCGGGCTGCCACCGCTGGGGTGGCAGATGGCCTGGTAGTGCTCGGGGAAGAGCGCGGCGATCTCCTTCGCCGGCTTCTTCCACACGCGGGCGTAGGCCGTGACCTTGCCGTAGCGGTCCTGCTCAAAGTACGAACCCATCGGGTCGTCGAGGACGATGCGAGGGTGCTTGCCCTCGCGGTCGACCTCCACCCGGAACGGCAGGAAGCCGTAGGTGATGTAGCGGTCTGCACCGGAGAGCATGTTCACGCCCAGGCGTGACACGTCCACGTAGTAGTTCGCCAGGCGGGTCCGCTTGTCGGCCTTGGTGCGCTGCCCGTCGTTGAGGGCGTCCGCTGCGTTGCACGAGAAGGTGGGCAGCGGGGCGAGAACCTCAGCGATGTTCCTCGCCGCCACGTCAATGAGGTTGGCAACGATGCTCTTCGGCCAGCGCTCGTTGAACATCCCGTCGACAAGCGCCTCACCCCGGCGGACCTTCGCCACCTGACGCATCCGGCGATCTCGCTTCTCAGCGGCCTTACGGATGCGCTCAAGCCGCTTAGCGGCCATGTCAGCGGACAAGGGGAAGCCTTTCAGAACGTGAAGTTCGAGTCGCCTAGTTCATCGAACGAAATCGTGAACGTGTCTTCCCGATCACGGGCGCTCGTGAACTGGGACTCAAAGAACTGCTCGAAGTCGGAAGTCGAGGCAGTCGTGATCATTCGGCGAGCTTCCAACTCGGCGAACCAGAGGGCCATCACCGTGTCTTGCGCGAGGTTCTTGGCCTTCTTGTGGGGCTGCCAGGACAGAAGCTGCTCCACGAGCATCTTCGGTCCGGCGGTCGTGGTGTCCGGCAGCTCGATCATGTTCGAGTCCGGCTCGAACTTGTGCCCCCGGTTCTGATCCTTCGAGACCACCTGGCCGAACAGCGGGGCCATGCTCGGAACACCGAAGTCGGGGTCGATCTTGACCCCGCTCGTGTAATGGCCCTTGAGGGCCACACCCCGGGTTCGCAGGTAATCCACGATCACCGGGTCTTGGAGGATGTAGAGCTGGTTGGCGTTCTTCTCGATGACCCAGACCTTGGGCTGGTAGAGATCGGTCCAGCTCTTGATGCGCTCCTGGATGCGCACCGTGGAGGGTGCGCGCATGACATCCATGTCCAGCACGTAGCGTTTCCCGGTGCGCCGGTCCACCGCGTAGGCCACCGTCGCGGTGTCCTTGGACATCGCCGGGTCCATCGCGCAGATGACCTGGATGGCATCCTGGTTGGCAGGATGCCCGGCCGCGTCCTTGCGGAGCGGCCCGGGCTTGCGCATCCCGTTGATGCTTCCCCGGATAGCCAGCGGGTTGAAGACCGCATCCTCGGAGACGTCGAGCTGCTGGTACACCATCGCCCACTTGGACGGCCCCACCTCGTTGCGCAGGCGAGCCAACCGCTCGCCTGTCCAGCGGGGGTAGAGCCCGTCGTCGTCCTCGAGGTCGGCCTCCGAGAACGGCACATGGGACCGGGGCCAGAGGCTCTCCCAGGTCTCCGGGGAGCCGTCCCCGTAGTCCAGCACCGCCGGGAGCCCCAGGTAGCTCCAGGGGCTCTCACCGTCGGTGTAGTGGTCGGGGTTGCGCAGCTCGCGGTACAGGTCCAGCGGGGCCACCCGGGTGCCCAGCACCAGCAGCACCCCACCGGGGCCGAGGCGGGTCGCCACCTCCTGGCGAATCCAGTCCATCTGCTTCTCGTAGTCGGCGGCGTTGGAGAGCGTCACAACGTCGTCGAGGATGATGAGCTTGGCACGAGCGCCGTAGATCTGAGACCCGAAGCCCAGGGCCTCCACCGTGGGGTCCTTCTCCTGCGGACCACGCAGCTCGCTACCGAGCTGGATGCGGTCCGCACCCCAGTTCTCCGCGCCGGCCTTGAAGCCGTCGATCCCACCGAACACGCGCTGAAGCTCGGCGTACTCGGGGTGGGTCAGGCGTGACCGAATCGCGCTGAGCATCTTGCGGGCCAGCGCCTGAGTCTTCGACACCACGATGATCGAGGTGTCGGGGTTCTTGCAGATTTCGTAGACCGAGTAACCGATCGTAATGCTCATCGACTTGGCGAAGTTCGGTGGCAGGTTCACGATCAGGCGGGTGTGCCCGGAGAGGCCCTTCTCCCACATGATGCCGGGGGGCTTCCACGAGGGGTCCTTCCCCTCAATCACATCCACGATGTCCTGGATGTGCGGGAAGACCGGGGTCTTCAGGTACTTCTCGGAGAAGTGCTTGAAGTCACCGGCAGCCTCCCGCCGGTCGAAAGGATTCTCACCGCGACGGATCTTGTCGCGGATCGAGTCCACCTCGGCCGCGAAGCCCTCGGTGCTTCGCCTCTGCTGCTCGTACCACGACTGGCTCAGTCCCACGCTTTCGCGTGCTTCTGCCGCCTTGCCCGTCTTCCGGAACTCACGGAGGAACGCTATCCGGCGTTCCTCAGGTGTCTTGAACTCGCTAGCTCCGCGAGCCTTGAAGTTCGCCACCTGCCGTCCGTCCTCGTGTGTGCGCGCGCTGAGGCTCACCGAAGGTGAGCCGAAGTGCCTTCCCTTGTTGCGCTCAGGAGAGCGCTCGGAAAAGCGTTCCACCGGGTTCAGGGTGAGGTGGAACGCCTAGAGGCTTCCAAGGGCTCGCTTCAAGGCGAGCCCGACACCGGGTTCAGGGTGAGCCGAAGGCTCCAAGGGGGGTCTTTGGGAAGCGCCATCAAAGGCGCTTCCTTTGGGGGGTTCAGAGCCTTTGAGGGCTCTTCACCCCCCAGCTCTGCTGGGGTAAGTACCTGTGCTCTCCAGGCTCTTGAGGAGCCTTTCGAGCGAACGAGAAGCGTTAGCGCTCGCTTCGCTCGCTCTTATAAGGAGTCTTCAATTAGAAGAAGGGCTGTTACAGAAGGGCCGGTAACAGGTCTGTTCGTGTGACGTGCGTCACACTAGATATAACCGCAGGTCAGAGCACTTGCCTTGGCAAAATCTTTACCATCGAGAGTACCCATGACGGTACTCTCGAGAGCACTCCAGGGGTCCACGCATGTACCGGAAACGGGACAGGATCGGAGGGCAATGGGCCAGATTTTCGGGGGGATAGTAGGGGTGTAGGGGTGGGGGTGGTTTAGCATCCCCGGGTCAAACGTGGTACATGCGCATATGCGCATACAGGCTCCCACGGTGTGCGGACTTGTGTGCCAATCTGCTCCAGGGGTGCCCTGTCGGGGCACACATGCCCTGCCCTGGTGTCCCATTTATGGGATATATGTGTGACACATACATCTAAGAGCGAGGCTGACTGTCCAAGGACAGATAGCTCGATGTCAAGAAGTTGAGCACTCAAGGATACCTAGGTCTCCCATCCCAAGCCAGCTACGCAGTGGCACGCAGTCCGCAAGCGAAAGACCCTGAGCCGTCTCACATGGTGAGACGCCACCGTCTCGATAGGTGGAACCAGGTACGTAGGCCAGGGCTCGGCACTGGGGTGCCGGCCCTGCGGCCCCATGACGTAGGTGTGTGCCCAGTGGCTTCGCTTCCGCTGAGGAATCTTGTGAAAGTAAGTTCGTCATGGCGTTGCGTCTGTGCCGGGCTGTCCGTAAGCTCGGCACTACACAACTACCGCCCAGGAGGCAGACATGACTGACACCGACACCCGCACCACCACCAGCGTCGTGACCGTGAACGCGCAAGCGTTCGCCGATGCCGTCAAGGCAGCCGACAGGGCACGCAGCACCGACCGCACGCTGCCCACGCTGTGCGGTTTCAGGCTCGAGAGTGACGGGCTCGAGCTGACCGTCGCCACCACCGACCGTTTCCGCCTCATCGCCTGCACCATGCCGCTGGCCGGACCGGACGACATGGCCGGACCGGACGGGCGACAGGATGACGGCGCGACGCCCCGCGCCGACACGTTCGGCGTG
>Ga0172380_10003843_pt1 | contig 20078 bp, 15 predicted proteins | sample Leawe162metaG_FD_119747 | JGI IMG/M metagenome (GOLD analysis project Ga0172380, IMG submission 119747) | Leachate microbial communities from a municipal landfill in Southern Ontario, Canada - Leachate well 162 metaG | ecosystem: Engineered > Solid waste > Landfill > Unclassified | place... | reverse complement strand
CTGTTGCCATTAGTATTTGAAAATAAAAAAGTTTCAGCAGTTGCTCGAGTTGTAAGTTTTGTATGGCTTTTTATTTTTATATGTCTTAATATTTGGGCAGTAATGCTCTATAATGAACAGTAAACATGTTGTTTCTTTCCCTTTTCTAATGGTGATTTTTTCATTTTGCATTGAATTGTCGGTGATTAATTTTATTGGGATATGTAGCAATGTTTCTACGAGCTAGTGAAGTAATTAGCTTATTATTCCTGTTATTTTAAAAAAATAAATTTATAAAACATTCTAAAATGCTAAAGTGGTAGTATAGTATATTATTCGTAATAATGATTTTCACGGATTATTTTTTTCTGGTATTGTTCTTCCCAGTTTTTCTAATAACCTACTTATTAGTTTATAAAACTATTCCTTTGGCAAATATTATTATTGTTTTATTTAGCTTATTGTTTTACGCGTCTTTTGGTCTAGAAAATCTCCCAATATTGTTAGTACCCTTAGTTTTAGATTTTTTTGTTGGTCTTATTATTTTTAAGATAAAAAGAAAATCTATTAAAAAGTATGTTTTAATAACCGCGATTTTTTTTAATCTTGGGCTATTGGCGTATTATAAATATACAGGTTTTTTTATAAATAATTTATCGCTATTTTTGTTTTGGGATATTTCTCAATATAAGATATTTCAAAATGTGGTTGCACCTATTGGGATCTCTTTTATCACTTTTCAAAGAATTAGTTATATTGTTGATATTTATAGAACCAAAATAGAGCCAACTAGAAATTTTCTTAATTATTTTACTTATGCATCATTATTCCCACATTTGATTTCTGGGCCCATCGTTAGATTTTCTCAAATTAAAGATCAGTTGAGTCAAAGAACTCTTAACACAAATAAAATTTTTGATGGAAGTAAATATTTTGTTTTTGGAATGCTTTTTAAAGTATTGATTGCCAATCAACTTTTTATACTTGAGGAAGCATTAATAAAAGATATGATGAATAGTAATTTTATACAATCATTTTTATTAATGTTAATATTTTCCTTTAGAATTTATTTTGATTTTCTTGGGTACTCATTTATAGCTGTGGGATTAGCAAAATATATGGGATTTGATTTCCCTATTAATTTTAATGCCCCCTATCAGGCCACTAGTATTACTGATTTCTGGAGAAGATGGAATATTACACTATCTACATGGCTTAGGGACTACCTATATGTACCTTTAGGTGGAAATAGGAAGGGTAAAATAAGAACTTATATTAATTTATTTTTCACTATGCTTCTTGGGGGCTTGTGGCACGGGGCAAGTTGGAATTTTATAATTTGGGGGTTTATGCACGGAACATTTTTAGTAATGGAAAGATTTTTTATTGATACTAAATTTAAGTATGTATTTCCTGCGATTCTTTCAAGAATATATTCTTTTATTATAATTAACCTTTTGTGGATAATATTCCGATTCCCAAACAATCAGGATATTCAAATATTGTTTTCTTCTCTTTTAAATTTCAAAGTAGAATCTTTCAATTCCGAGATAATTAATGCACTTTGTTTTAGTGCGCCTGCTATAGGCGTTGCTATTATTTGGTCATTTTTTCTAAATGAAAATATGATTAAAGATTTAAAACCAAGAGTACCAGTAGCTGTTGGTTTGTTAATAGCATTTCTATTTATTATAGCTTATTCTTTGATTAGAAAAGATGTGCCATTTATTTATTTTCAATTTTAATACGTAATATGAATTTAAAAAAATTTATTCTAATATCCATAATACCCTTGTGGATTTTTATTGCATTGATAGAGATTGCGGCTTTGCTATTTTTGCCAGCCCAATATACTGTCAGAAGAGCTTGGGAAGTTGTAACAAATTATGATGGTAAAGATGGATATCGAATTCCATTTAAGCCCAATTACTCCTTTGTGGGAGTTGTAAGGGGTGGGGATTTATTAAACTGGACACGCTTTAAGTATCATCCAGAAGATCTTAATAAGCATGTATTCACAGTAGATGAATATGGATTTAGAAATAGTATAGGACTCTTTAAGAAAGGGGTAGAAGCAGTCATGATGGGCAATTCCTATGTTGGAGGTTCTCAAGAAACTCAAGACAATTTAATTACTGAAATTCTGACTACTAAATACAATATTCCAAGTTATAATTATGCGCTAAAACCCCTTCAATTTTTTTGGGAAGATACAAGATTTATCCGAAGTCCACCTAAGTATGTTATTGTTGTGGGCGTAGAAAGTGAAATAATTGGTAGCAATTGGATAGAAACAGTTGTAGAGTCATCTGCTAAATATGATGTTAAAGAATGGTCTACCTACGAGGAGTGGAGAAGAGCTAATGAAGTAATAGCCTGGTCAAATTTTGTTTTGCTTTCAAATAAGCTAAAGTCTCGTTCGGCAATGCGTTTTTACTCAAATAAGGTTTATATAGATATTTTAAATACGCTATTTAATAGAAAAACCTTAGCAGAAATGTATAAACCTCCACAGGTAAAATATGATTCAGATTTAGACATGAGCTTTTTTACAATTGAAAACGATAATCCTAAATTTGAAGTATATGGAGTAAAAGGTTTTATCTCTGGAATTACTACTCTTAAGAATACTCAAGAAGTTTTAGCAAAACGTGGAATAACTTTGATTGTGGTTGCAGTCCCCTCTAAAGGAAATTTATATTCAAAAGAATATAAGAACATAAAAAGAGAAGATAAAGCTTTGCCCCGGTTTGAAACGGAAATGGAGAAAAATGGAATAGAACATGTAAAATTATATGATAGTATGTATGCTAATTCGCTAAAAGGAAAAATTTATTTTTTTAAAGACGATACCCATTGGAATTCAGAAACTAATATTTTGATCGCGCAGTTGCTAGCGAGTAAAATAAAATTATTGGAGAAGCAAGGTAACTTACGATGAAAATTATAATACTATCTTGAGGGATCGGTAATTTTATCTTGCTTCAAATTGGTTAGTTCTAAATATAACTTATGAAAAGTAATTTTTTAAAGTTTCTTAAAGCCCACATTCCTGAATTTTTATTAGGTTCGCTTTGTTTTGCTATTCTTGTGAGCCACACTTTCTATGTGGTAATGACCCATCAATTTCCTGAAATGGATGAACACTTATACGTTGGTATTGCTTCAGAGTTTTATAAAATCCTACAAAATCCATCGTGGGACATTATTTTTAGAATGAATCAGTATTTGGTAGACCATCCACCATTTCGTCCCCCCGTTTATCCACTTACGATTCTTCCTCTACTGCTTGTATTTGGTATTTCAAATGCGTACAAATTAGCGTTGTGGGTAAATGGAATTTATTTTATTGCTACTATGATTTTTTTGTATTTTCTAGCAAGAGAATATATGAGTAGAACGTCATCTGTTATTGCTACAGCAATGTTTGCGAGTTTTGGGTGGACATTATTTTATTTACATTTTACGTATTCAGAAACAGCCACTACAACATTTATCGTACTTTCTACGTTACTACTTGTTAGATCGAAGAATTTTGAAAATAGAAAATATTCTATTCTTTTTGGATTATCCTTGGCTTTTGGAATTCTAACAAGGTGGGTTGTCCCCCTTTTTCTGTTAGGTCCTGCAATTTTTATATTTGCTAGATATTTTTTGCATAAAAAAAATGTTTCAAAGAAAATATTAAAAAATATTGCGTTAGCGCTGTTAATACAGGTACCAGTAGTTATTTTTCACTATATAGATAGGGGTGTGTTTGGGACGTATGTTACTTCTCAAGCATTTCCAGGTCCCCTATGGGATCTTGTACCAAGTCAGAGAAGAAATTTGGTATCACTTCAATCCGCAGCATATTACTTTAAAGTAATTGAGCAACTTAATATTTTCTTTTTTGTAATTTTTATTGCTGGTCTCTCTTTAGGAATTAAAAAGATAAAAAAGTATGGTCTTTTTGTTTTTGGATTTTTACTGCCATATCTTATTTTTTCGTTTACGATTGTAATTAAAGATGATAGATATATTGTTCCAATTTATCCTTTTGTTGCGTTAGTTTGCGCTATTGTAATAGAAGAAGTGCGTAGAAAAACTCTAGTCATTGGGGTATCTATTTTGTGTGCGTTAAGCTTTTTGGGTTCATTTTGGCAGATTGGACCACTTTCAACTGGGTTGCAATCAATTCTTGTTCAGATGCCAATAGGCCATCCTAGGCGAATTCATTTAGCTTCAATGGTGTGGCCACCAGTCAAAGAATTTTCAAACGCAAAACAAATCATGAAAATTATTTCTGATGACGCGCTAGCGCAAAATAAGAAAAATCCAACAATATTAAATTTATTTAGCTATCATCCTCTAGATAATGCACTTTTTTCTATAAATAATTATGAAAAAATTGATAAATTCTCATTTCAAAATTTTGTTGGGAGTAGTCCAAGCGCTGTACTCGTTGCAGACTCACTTACAAATGCAGACTATTTATTAGTCAAAAGTGGTAGGCCTGTTGACGATTATTTTCCATCCAATAACTATATTCTTTTAAAAATCGCCGTTGGCGTAATTATAGCCGATACAACTGTTTTAGATTCTTTCACAAAAATTGCTACGGTGATTATCCCTCTTGATAAAAGCAATGTAACCATTTATAAAAGAGACAAGGCAATAGAGCAAGAAGAAAAAGAAGAGATCGTCAAGCAAATGGAAGTAATCTTGCGATAATTTTTTTGTATAATAAGTCAATGAGCAATAAGGACTGTTTATTATAAAATGTATTAAATGGACTGCAAATGAAAAAATATCCTAAAATTTCTATTCTTATACCTCTTTATATTGTTAATGATTATGTATATGAGGCAATCAATCGGTGCTTGGAGCTTGATTATCCTGATTACGAGATTTTATTAGGAATAGATAAGGAGACAAAAATAAATATTACTGACCCAAAGATTAGGACCTTGAGCACGAATGAAAAAAGAACAGGCCCTGCTGAAAAAAGAGACATTGGAATAAAAAAGGCTAAAGGAGAGATAATAGCTTTCTTAGATGACGACTCCTATCCTGAGAAGAATTGGCTTAAAAAAGCGGTTGAAATATTACATGAGACTAGTGCTTCAAGCGTTTGTGGACCCGGGCTTACTCCTCCTGCAGACGGCTTTTCTAAAAAAATTACCGGTGCCCTACTTGGTTCTAAATTTGGTAGTGGTCCTTTTTATTACCGCTTTGTTAAAGGATCAGCGTGTTTTGTTGATGACTATCCTGCTTATAATATGTTGGTAAAAAAAGATGTGCTTTTGAAAATTGGAGGTTTTAATAATAAATTTTACGGCGGGGAAGATACAGCTTTATGCATTAAAATAATTAATGCAGGAGAGAAGATTTACTACCATCCTGAAATAGTAGTATACCATCACAGAAGAAAGTTTCCGTTAGAATATATGAAACAAGTAGGTAACGTAGGCTTACATAGAGGGTATTTTGTTAAAGCATATCCTCAAACGTCCCTTAGATTCATTTATTTCGTACCAGCAGTATTTACCATTGGTTTTCCTTTATTAATAACGATAGCTTTTTTCAACCAAATATTCTTAATTTGGTTCTTGGGAATTTCTTTGCTCATATATCTAATTATTTTTGTTGATGGTCTTAAGAATAATACGCTATTAATTAATTTATTTTTACCAATTGCTGTTGTTGTAAATCATTTAGCTTATGGCTTTAATTTTATAAAAGGCCTCTTGTTTGTAAATAAATTAGTAAGATGAATAAAACTTTTCCCTTGATATCTATTGTTATTCCTACGCTAAATGAAGAAAGAAACATTAAAAAATGTTTGGAGGGGGTATTTAATCAGGATTACCCAAAAGACAAATTAGAGGTCATGATAGTTGATGATAAGTCAACAGACGATACAGTTAAAATAGCTGAGAAGTATCCTGTGAAGATTTTATATAGCGGAGCACATCACGCTGAGATTAGTAAAATGATTGGTTTTCAAAAGGCTCAAGGTGAGTTTTTTTTATATCTCGATGCTGATTGTCAGATAGTCGATAAGGGTTTTTTATCAAAATTATTGGAGCCAATGTTAGTCGATGCCGAAATAGTTGGATCTTTTGCAAAAGAAGGAGCTGCAAGAAGTGGCCCGCCGCTAGAGAGATATCTCTCCTTTGATCCCCTTCAAAGAGATAGCATATATCAATTTTTCTCTCCTTCCATAGAAGATGTAATCGTAGGGAAGAAGAATGGTTATTATATCTGTGAATATAAAGTTGGTAAAATTCCTCCAGCGGGTAGGTGTCTTTACAGAAAGAAGGAGCTATTAAATCTTGTATCAGATTTTAAAATGTTTTTGGAGCTAGATTTTTTAGTTATTTTAACTAAAAATGGTTTTGCAAAATTCGCTTATGTTCCTAATGCAGGATTATTGCATCATCACGCACCTTCTTTGTCAGTGCTTTTAAAAAAGCGTAGTCATAATTTAACTAAAGTTTACTTTGTTCATGTGGGAAATAGGCTGTTTACTTGGTTTGATTTAACAAAACCAAGGGATTTACTGAAATTAATTTCTTGGATATTGTTTGCAAATTTATTTATTCCTTCTGTGCTAATAGGTATTTATAAATCTGTAAAACATAAAGATTGGGCTGGAATGTATGAGCCGATTGTAAATTTATTAGTTACTGACGTGCTCATACTGGCGTTTTTAAAAGATATTAAAAAAGCGAATCTGCTTTTTAAGATATAAATCTTGAAGACATATATTTATGATAGAGAAGATTGTCATTATTTTGTTAATAGCTTTTGCAGGCATTAAAGCCGTGTTTTTTTCAGGTTATGGGTTTGGCTTATTAGATGAAGGTGAGAGTCTGCACAATGCCCAAAGAATATTAAGCGGAGAAATACCTTATAGAGATTTTTTTGCGATTTTTCCTCCGATGGACAATTATATTTTTGCCTTAGTATTTAAACTATTTGGCGAATCAGTTTTGACCCCTCGTGTAGTAATGAGCCTATTATTTGCCTTTGTACCGTTATTGTTGTTCTTAATCGCAAAAATAATAATGCCTATTAGGTACGCTTTAATTCCGGCGGTTTTACTAATATTTCTTGATTTAAATATCGAAAGATTATATATATTCTCTTTTTTATTAATGGGATTATATTTATTTCTATTGTCGTTAGAGAAACCAAGGTTTAAAACAATTTTTCTTTCAGGATTTTTTATAGGAGTTTCTTGTTTATTTAGAGTAGATATTTCAGGGGCATTTGTTGTTGCAATGGTTATTGGGTCATTCATATCCATAATAATGGTTAAAAAAGAGGGTCTTAAGAAATTAATAAATATCTTATTCCCCTTATTATTGGGTGGAATAATTCCTATAGGCATGGTTTTATGTTGGATGGTGCGTGAGGGCGTTTTATTTTCTTTCTTAAACTATGCATTTATTAGATCTATAATTATTACCGAGTTACATGATCTGCCATTTCCATCACCGCTAAATATTTTTCCAAAGGATCTAACATTAAGTGCATTAAGCCATTCATACGAGGCAGCTTATGGTACGTCAATTATTATCACATATGTTGTTATGATTATGTTTTTAATTAAAAAATGGCATTATTTTTGGACAAAAGTTCCCTCGGTTGGAATATTGCTATTAGCCGGGATATTTACCCTTCCTTATGTATTTGGTAGAAGCGATATGGGCCATATGATTAAGGGGGGGATCCCTTTTCTTATATTGGGTACCTATATTTTTTATAAAATTACTCAAACGAAATATTTGGCAATAAAAGGATTATTTTTAATAATTATTTTTGGGTTTTTTGTCGTAAATATAATTCAATCTATTTGGTGGATCAATCTTAACAATCAGATAATTATTATTAACGATAATCAATTGAAAGTAAGCTCAAAATATTTAAAAGGCACAACAATTGTTTCTGGCGATACTTTAAAAAATGCAACTGATTTTTTAAAAAATCACTCTTCTCAAAACGAACCAGTTTTAGTCCTTCCTTATATGGCTGGTTTATATTTTTTATCAGACAGAAAGAGCCCTACTGAATTTAATAATGTTTTAGCCGGATTTATTATAGGTGATGAGGAGCAGAGAGAATTCATTGAAAAAATTGACAAATCGAATGTCAGTGTAGTTGTATATGATCCACAAAATGGCCCAAAGATGAAAACGTCTCTCCTTAAAGGTTATAATCCTTTAATAGATCAATATATTTTAAATAATTTTACAATTATGAAAACTACAAAAGAAGGATGGTTATTGATGAAAAGAAAAATATGATAGATAAGCGAACAAAGATATTCTTAGATTATTACTTTGGTTCTGAGAAGACTAAGGTTTCGCAAAATATTATTGATGGTGCTCAAAAAAATAGAGTTCTTTATGACTTTTCAAAAAAATATGAATTGGAAGAAATTAATGATTTAGGAGAAGAGTGGATATTGAAACTGAGCAATACGCTTAAAATTATCAATAAAACCTTAGATAAGAAATTGTTCTATCTTGTGACCCGTACCTATAAATATGTTGAATATATAACTTTTGATGTTGATCTGTATGTAAAAAGTAGTGATTTTGAAAAAACCATTGAGATATTTAAAAAAAACGACTTTAAGTCTTTTTCCCATGATAATTCATTAGGTGGAAGAATTATTAATTATCAGAAAAATCTCATTAAAGATAATTTGCTTACAATTGATCTTCATAAAAACTTTACATGGCAAAAAAGATTTTTCTTTGATATTGAGTTAATACATCAGAATATCAGAATAAGAGAAATAGCTGGAGTTAAAGTTGCAATACCGAGTGCAGAGATTGAATTTATGTTATGTATGGCAGATATTTCCCATGAAAGATTTAATATTACTTTACTTGACATAATATGGCTTATGAATCTCAGTAAGGAAATAACAGGCTGGAATGGGATGTACAGTCAGGCTAAAAAACACGGATGGGAAAAAACATATATCCATTTATCAAAAATAATTAATGCTTTTACAGAAGAGGTATATGGCAAGAAAATAATTCCAGGAATGGAGTCAGTAAAAAGTAATTATAGTCTACCTTATTTTTTGCCCTTAAGATTATGCTACAAATCTTATTGGGAAAATTTTATTCACACTAAGAATTTTCCGCTTACGTCTTTTGCTTATATGCATTATTGTAAAATTAGATATTATTTATCTAACAAAAAGAAGATGCCATATTATGATAATTGGTATAATAAAGGGTAATGAAATTTTTTTTTGCAAATCCATATATTCAGTTATTGCGTGTTAATCATTGGTTCAAAAACCTGTTCTTATTATTGGGTGTATTTGTAGCGGCTTGGTATGTAAGGATTGATTGGCTACAAATAGAGGTCTTAGCTAAGATATTAGGAGCACTATTAATTGCCTCATTAGTTTCAGCAGCTAACTATGTAATTAACCAACTAGCTGATTATAGATATGATTTTTTACACGAATCTAAAAAAGAACGCCCTATCCCATCAGGAAAAGTGTCGATAAGAAATTCAATATTTATTATTTTTATGCTTATTTTCATAAGTTTTTCCCTAGCGTATATTTTTTTTTCTAACGAATTTTTAATAACCTTAATTTGCTTTGGACTAGCTGGTATATTTTATAACATTGCACCAATCAGACTCAAAGACATTCCATATGTTGACGTTTTGGCGGAATCTATAAATAATCCGATACGATTTTTGCTTGGCTGGTTTGTTTTATTGCAAGTAACTCTCCCCTCATTTTCAATATTGTTACTTGCTTGGTCAGTTGGGGCAATATTAATGACAGCAAAAAGATACGATGAATTATTATTTTTTGGCAAAAAACTAATTCCTTATAGAGCTACGTTTAGTAAATATTCACTTCAAAGCTTAAGAGTTATGCTTTATTTGTATAGTGTAATCTCAGCAGTCTTATTTATGTTAGTTAGTTTTGAACGTAGGCCAGTTCTATTATTTAGCTGGCCCTTTTTATTAATTTATTTATTTTGGTTAGATCGAAAGATAATTACTGGCCAGGCAAAAGCTAGATTGATCGAAAAGTTTGTGTTAACACAAAAATTCATACTATTTACTTTTCTTCTATTGTTTTTGATAACAATACTTGTCTTTTCGTAATATGAAAAAAGTTGAATTACATACCCACACAAAGCATTCTACGGATTCGATTACTTCATATGAAGATATTATAAAAAGCTGTTTAGATAGAGGAATAGACGTATTAGCAGTAACTGATCATAATCAAGTAGAAGGAGCCTTAAGATTAGCCGCGATAGCTCCATTTAAAATAATTATAGGAGAGGAAATTCTAACAAAAGAAGGAGAGATTATTGGTCTTTTCCTGAAAGAGCGTATCCTTCCCAATCTTTCTATGAAGGAAACTATTAAGAGAATAAAGGATCAGGGAGGAATAGTTTATCTACCTCATCCTTTTGATAGGGTTACTAGAAAAACTTCGATATTTAAAGATTCCATCGAAAGAAATATTAATGAAATAGACATAGTTGAAGCTTACAATGGTAGGTCTGTAGTTCCTTGGGACAATATAAAAGCTAATCGGCTTGCGGACAAATACGGTAAAATTTCAGCGATAGGTAGTGATTCTCATACTAAGTATGAATACGGAAGAAACTATAATAGAATTGATGATTTTAATACGGCTTATGAATTTCTTATGGCTATGAAAAATGCTAAATTTAAAAAATCACCAGTTTTGTATTGGATATTTTTCTTGACTAAATGGGCTAGGTTTATTAATAAAAAGAGATTGAAAGCCAATAGGGCTAAATATATAGAGGGAAAACTTAGTTGCGATATCTGTGGGAATAAGAGATTTACCATCAAATATTTAAAAAGAGGATTTATATCAGATCAATATAAAATTACTGATGACTCATATGGAGCACATCATCAAATAGTTAAATGCGTTTCCTGTAATTTAGTATTTGCTTATCCTATTGACGCACATAAGGAAGTTGTTAGGCGTTATGAAGAGTTTGAGGATCCTGAATATGAAGAAGAGAGAAAGGGAAGAAGCGATAATCAGATTAAGATTCTCAATAATATAAATAATTTATTTCCCAAAAAAGGGAAAATTCTAGACGTAGGTTGTGCAACAGGAGCTTTTTTGGAGATTGCAAAAAAGGATGGATGGGAAGTCTCAGGCGTTGAGCCTTCAAAATGGGCTGCAGATATTGCTAAAAATAAATATAAATTGCCCGTAACAATAGGGACGATAGATGATTTAAGAGCAAAGCCAGAAAGTTTTGATGTAATAGTTTGTTTTGATGTTATTGAACACGTTAATTCACCTAGAAGTCTTATATTAAAAATGTATGAACTTCTAAAAAAAGATGGATTGTTATGTATAGTAACGCCCGACAAAGATAGCCTTATCGCAAAGATTTTAGGAGAGAAGTGGTGGCATGTTCGCCCCGATCACATTTTTTATTTTACTGAAAGAACGATTAGCTTACTTTTAATGACTACAAATTTTAGGATAATATTAAAATCTCGTTATGGTTGGTCGTTCAGTTTCGATTATTGGTTATCAAGACTTAGAAAAAATTTACCCTTGTTGTATGAAATAGGAATTTCAATAAAAAAGATACCTATTCTAAGTAATTTATCTAAAAGAACGTATAGGATTAACTTTCAAGATTCCTTGGAATTATATTGTGTTAAAGATAAAAGTTATGAAAAGTATTAAATTGAAGAGAGAGATTGATAGTGCATATGATTGTCTTCCATCAATAGGGCATAAATTTAATGCGAGTTTGGTTAAAAAGTATTTGTTAGATAAAAGTAAAATACTAGATATTGGTTGTTGGTCGGGCCAATTGTTGAGTGCATTGGGGAGTGCAAAAGTAGACTATTATGGCCTAGATGTATCAGAGGCTAGCGGAGCTATTAAATTGGCTCAGAATAGATATAAAAATGCAAAATTCGTAATTGGATCAGGCATAAAACTTCCCTTTAGGGATAATTTTTTTGATATAGTTACGATTTTTGATGTCGTAGAACATTTACCAGTTAATACAGAAAAGAGATGTTTTATGGAGATAAAACGAGTGATAAAAAACAATGGAATTTTATTATTAAGCACTCCAGCAGATAATATCATTTCTATTATTTCTGATCCTGCTTATTTCATTTCTGGCCACAGACATTATAGTAGACAGAATTTGGACAATTTTTTAAAATCTTCTGGGTTCGAGGTGGTTAATTCATACCAAATCGGAGGATTTCACTATATCTTTTATTATCTGTTGCAAATGTTTTTTAAGCACCTTATAAGAAGACCATTGCCCAATGCCAAATTAATAAAAATTTTAGAAAAGAAGGCAAAAAAAAGCCTCTCAGTTAATTATAGAGGATTGCTTGCTCATTACATTATTGCGAGATCGGTATGAATAAAGGAGTTTTAATTACATTTTCAGGAATTGATGGAGCAGGTAAGAGTACCCAGGTAAAGATTTTGTCAGAATATCTAACGAGTCAAGGTAAAAAAGTTCTGACCACTGAGTCCATGTTTGGTTATTTTTTACTAAAGCCCTTAGTGAAGATGCTGAGACCTGTAACCGGTAGTTTACCAAGAGGGCCTGTCAATCGAAATAAAAGCGGTGTACTTAAGCTGTGGTTCATATTTGCATTCGTTGATATTTGGCTTGGGTTTATTTTTAAAATACGTCCCAAATTAAAGATCTATGATTATATTATTGCAGACAGGTTTTATGCAGATATTTTGGCTAATCTCCTATATTATGGATATATACCTGATTGGGCCTTTACGGTCTTTGTAAGATTGTTACCAAAGCCCGATATGGCTTTTATGTTTTCAGTTGAGCCGGAAACTGTTTTAAAACGAGAGCGTGAATTTCCATCTGAATACTATTATGAACAGGCAAAAATATATAAAAGATTGTCAAAAGATATAGGTATGAATATAATTGATGCGAGTAAGGAATCAAGTAGAGTATTTGAGCAGCTTAGGAGTTATCTATAATGAATAAAACCACACTTACAGCTCTTGTGCTGGCCATTGGCGTTATTTTTTATGCTTATTGGGGAATATGGAATATTTTCTTTCAGCAAGATGAGTGGTTAGGGTTAGGTGGCGCTATTGCCAGAAGTGAGGTTGGTGGCTTATCTGAAGTATTTAGAAATATATTTGGAGGCGATGCTGTTAGATTCTTACCATTCACCTCTCTTCTTAGTTATGTTGTATTTTCGACCATAAAAACTAATTTTGCATTGTATGGAGTATTGGCTCTTGGCTTGCTGCTTGCAAACGTTATATTTAGTTACTTAGCTATTAAGCGCATAACAGGCTACTGGCAGTTTGGGTTTTTGGTTTCTTTGCTTTTTATTACCAATAATCTTTTTTATCAATCTGCGGCTTGGATAGGAACCTTGGTTTCGTCCCAGTTTGCATTGCTATTCTTCTTATTAAGCATATATTTACTTTCTAGATATCTAGAGACAAAACGTCTGATTACGCTTCTTTTTTCAACAGTTTTTATCCTGATATGTTTATTGTTTAAGGAAAGTGCGTTGTTTTATTTGCCTACTTACCTGTTCCTTATTTGGTTGCCATTAGGAAATAATAAAAAAAATGTGAGAGTAAATAAATTTAAAACATCCCTGATCCTCACAATACCAATTATTATTATTCTTCTTTTGAGATTAATATTTTCTAATGGTTCTATTTCTGACTTTTCTCCAGCGTCAGTTGGGGGTTCGGAAGAAGCAAGTGTTAGCATTGACCAGAAAATCACCTACAATGCATTCCTGGTACCAGCTAGAAGCCTGTTTCATGTTTTTATTAACCAAAGACAGATATACGAATGGGTGTATCAAGCCAACAAAACACACTACTCAGGTCAGACGAATGGATTTGTGGTTGAGAGCATTATTGCTGACTCGTTATCATTGCTAATTTCATTTTATATTTTACTTTTTATATTATTAGCATTATTGATTGCAGATAGATGGCATAAAAAACTTATTATTCTTTCTTTGTTTACATTTTTTGCTTCGACTATGCCGTTTATTATATTTAAAAACGACGCTGCAATACTTGAGCCTCGTTATTTTTTATTCCCCGCATTATGGGCGGGATTGCTCTTGGTGTCTGTTTTTGACTCATTTTTTAGCAGATTAGGATTCTTGCGCTGGTTTTTAATGTTTATTGTTATTTCATGTATGATTTTTCAAAATTCTTTAGGCGTCAGAGAGCTTCTTGAAGGAGAGGTTTATATAGGTAAATTTAGACTAGAAATCTTAAACACTATTTCTGAAGTAAAGCCCCACCTGGCCTCAGACAACGTTTTCTATTTTTATACTGAAAATAATGGTTTTTATGAATTTCAATCGGGTTTTGGGCAGACTCTGGCTGTTTGGCTGTATGATTCTGGAAAAATACCCAGGGAAGCTTTAACTGATAATGATTTTTGGAATGGATATGAAGGAATAAAAAGTTTTGATAAGGGTAAATATGGTTATTTTATGACATATCAAAAATTGGTAAATGGACTAAAAATGAATCCCGATATTGACTTGACTAGTGTTCACGCTTATTATTGGGACTTGCAGAAACACACTGTAAAAAATGTTTCTGTTGAAATTAGGGAAAAGCTTATGATAGATCTAAAATGAAAAAATTTATAAGGAAACATTTGTTTTTATTAGAGTTGGGTTTTATTTTTTTTCTTGGTCTTATACCATTGCTTTGGTATAAAGATGGATATGTTGGATTTGGTCATGATATGGGGTTTCCCCTTGCTCCTCTAGATTATTTTAAAGATAGATTGTTTACCTGGTCTAGCAGGGTTGCGCCATTTGGCATAAACCAAACAGATTCAATAAATGGAGTTTTTATTCATGGCATAGAAGGACTTTTTTCTTTCTTAGGATTTTCCCTAGTAAATACCCAAAAACTTACGTTTATATTTTGGTTTACCCTACCAGGTATAACAATGTACGTTTTATTAAAATCTTTATATCCAAAGAAAGAGGACTCCATTTTGAGGCTTTCAGGAAGCAGTTTTTACATGATGAATCATTATCTACTTCAGGCGTGGACAATCGCTGAAAGAACAAAATTCTCAATTGTTGCAGCGCTTCCGCTCCTTATTCTTTTCATGATAAATGTTTTATACAGGAAAAAATCTATTCTACAAAATTCAATCCTGTTTAGTTTTACTCTATTTTTTCTAAATGGCGGTGCTGGAATCCCTTTGTACGGTGGGCTAGCTGTAGCTTTAGTTGGATGTTTAATTGGTATATTTTATATGAGACAAGAGCCTTTTTGGGGATTATTTAAACGCACCTTAATGTTTTTTATGTTGTCAGGGGCATTCATGATAATTATTAATGCATATTGGATTTTCCCATATGTTGAATCTTTTACGCAAAATTATACCAATAGAGTTGTTGCATCTGGAGGGGAAAATGGTGCAGTTGCATGGAGTAAGGAAATAAGCAAAAATGCAAGCTATATTAATCTTCTTCGCTTGCAAGGGCTTCCAGATTGGTACGAAAACCCTGCTCACCCCTACGCATATAATATGTTAAATAATCCATTGTTGGTCTTCATCAGTATAGTTACAATAATTATACTGGTTATTGGACTCTTCCCATATAGGGGAGAGAGCAAAGAGAGAAGATTATTTAAGTATATGTTTTTGGTAATTCTTGTACTTGCGGTTCCGCTTTCAGCTGGAAGTCATCCGCCTTTTGGTAAAATTTATGATTGGTTGTTGCAAAATTTGCCTGGCTTTTCAATTTTTAGGACACCCATATATAAATTTGGCATGGCCATATGGTTTTCCTACGCGTGTTTGGTGGCATTAGGATTACAGCAAATTATAGATTTTTTAAAAAATCGGTATAAAGTTGAGCACTTTAAAATATCCCTAATTTTTTTTCTAACTTTTATTATTGGATTATCTTTTTATAATTACCCTTTTTTCACTGGTTTATTTTTTAATTGGTCTAAGAATTATTCAACGATGGTAGAAGTGCCTTCTTACGTTTTTCAAGTAAAAGATTATTTAGAAAAAAATAATTTTTCAACAAGAACATTGTCTATTCCAGAAATCAATAGTAATACAGGTTATGTGGCGCATAACTGGGGCTATTTTAGTCTTTCCACTGTTTCGGAAATGTTAACAAGGGAATCGGTCATTTCAAATAGCGTATCCTTAAGTAGGGGGGAAAGTAATTTGGTCAATAGCACTTATGACCAATTAAGAAAGACTGGTTCATCCAACATATTACCGTTTTTAGGAGTGAATAAAGTCCTTTTAATGAGTGATATGAATCCGTCTCAAAATATTTCCTATTCAACGGAGCCGTTAATTAATTCAACTAGACAGAATTTGCCACTAAAAGAAGTTTTCGGAAATTGGGAAATATATTCTGGAATAGACAATAACGTTTTGCCTTTAATTTACTTGCCAGATAAAATAGTTTATGTAAATAGTGCTGCAAAAAATTTGGGGACAATTATTGATATAGCTCCCATAAGTACAAGTAGCGCATTTATTTTAGATGAAAATAATGAGGTAAATGAAAACTTAATTAAGAGTGTCCCTTACTCAAAATACATTTTACAAGGTTATTGCGAAAATTGTGGAGAAAAGCCTCCTTATCAGATTCCAACAAGGGCTCCAAGGATCATGCCTGGGTCTAGGTTGTATCCAATTGTTAAATATATAGACGAACTAAAACTTCAGAGAATTAATGATACTACTCAAAAAATAGATTTCTTCCTAGGGAACATGGCAAAAAAAGTTGCGGCTATTGATTCTACGATACACAATAATAATGACGATGTAATAAAAGACATATTATTAGATTTGAAACTAGATTTTGATAAAATAGGAAATTTGCATTCGTCTATCAAGGATCCAGGAGTTAAAAAAGAAAGTTCGATTAAGATTTATGAGTATGTTAGGTATTTTGCTCACAAGAGTCAGGGGTGGGAATATTTTAGGCCCAAAGAAGAGGATAAGAAAATATTTCAGTCTTTTATTGTATTTATCAAGCGTTACATAGCACAGCAAAATCTTATTCCAAGAGAAGTCATTCCTGATACCATACCTATGGTATATACGTTTACTATCCTAAAGGATGGTGAGTATGAGCTGGTTATTTTAAACAATGATAATGTTAAGCCGTTTGCACATTCCATAATCTTAACTGATGAAGAAGGCAAGCAAATACCGCTTATGGTAGATCCTCAGAGAGAGAATGTTTTTACCGCAAGACAACTCGTTTTTAAAAAGGGTATATACAAGATAAGTTTATATGGATTGAAAAGAAATTATGTGACCACAAAGACGTTAGAAAGTTTAGTATTTGCTATAAAACCTGGGAAAGCCGAGTGTAAAAATATTCCAATTGAAAATCCAGTTTCAGGTATCTCTCAAAAAATTTCATTTAATTACGACCAATCACTAAAGGACAGTATTTCGGCAATTGTATATGAAAGTAATGTTCAATTTAAAAATCAAAAAGCTGTAGAATATATTTCCGCTATTTCAGGACAGCTTAATAATATTTTAGAAATGACGGTAGATTATATACCAAGCAAATATGTAGAAAAGGCAGTTTTGACTATCTGTATTGATGCGTATGATCCAAATATTAAATTTGCTTCTATCAGTGAATTCAACTTTAAAACTCGATTTCCTCCACCAGATATCTTTGCGCTTTCTAGCGAAGATGCTTCTGTCCAGGATCAAGCCAAACTAGAATTTGTTTCCTTAAACCAGACAGCTTACCTAGTTAAGGTTAAAGGGCGTGTACCTATTAATTTGCAGCTTAATACTCGATTTGATGAAAATTGGAAAATTAGAGAAGTTGATACAAAGAATGCATCAAAATACTTTAAAGGAGAACATAGCGCTTATTTAGATGGGCAGGTACAAGAATATGAGAAGCAAGACTCTCATATTTTTACTGATTTAATCTTTCCAATCAAGAAAAATTCCAATACAGCAATACACTTACAGTCAAATTCCTTTGCAAATATATGGATTATGAAAGGCGAAGAGCACTTGGCTGATGAGCGTACATTTTTATTAGAATATAGTTTGCAAAGTAAATTGTATAAAATGATTTTGATAAGTATTATCTCGTTTAGTATTCTTGCAAGCGTCTACTTTATTTGTAAAAAATATGAAAAAAATTAAAAATTTACTGGTAAGGCCATATTCAGCTTACGAAAAAATTATTTTTTTATTAATTTTAGCTTTGGTAATGAGAGACGCTTTTATAGATGTTCCATATATCAACCTATTTATAGTAGATCTTGAAAATAGAGCTGCAATCGTCTGGTTTATGGCTTTACTTATTTTTCGTCCTTCTATACCCAAATTACTTATCTCTTCAATAGTTTTTCTTATTATCTTAGTTTTTGTGCTAATATTAGTTGGTAAAAATAGTGATTATGGAGTTGGACTAATCGTCTATATGTCTTTTGTTCTTGCTGCAATAAAATATCCAAAAAAATGACGCAAAAATGATTTCCATAATTGTACCTACTATAAATAGCGCAAGTCATTTAGGTGTTTTTTTAGATTCTCTTAAGAGTCAGACCTATAAAAACTTTGAAGTTATCATAAATGATGATAAAAGAACATCTGATTCTACGGATTCTGTAATTGCACATTATAGCAATGATTTTAAAATTCAACATTTGCATGAAAATATAAGTATGGCTCAGGGTAGGAAGTCTGGTTCTGAACATGCGAAAGGTCAGTATCAGCTCCATTTAGATGTGGATATGGTTTTGTCCCCCAATGTGTTAAGGAGTTGCTTGGATGAAATTAAAAGGTGCGATGCTATAATAATTCCAGAGATTTCTTTTGGGATTGGATTTTGGGCCAAAGTAAGAGCTTTTGAGAGAAGTTTTTATATAGGCGATGATACGGTGGAGTCAGCAAGATTTTTTAAGTCCATTGTGTATAATAAGGTCAAAGGACATAATGTTGATATGGTTTTTTCAGAGGATAAGGATCTGGACCTTAGAGTAAGGGCTGCGGGTTTTAAAATATCCAGAATTAAAGAACCAATATATCATAATGAGGGGATACTAAGACTAAGCAATGATTTAAAGAAAAAATTTTTTTATGGAAAAACAGCCCACGTCTTTGTCTCATTAAATACAAGACATGCCTTGAGGCAGGCAAATGTATTATTTAGGCCAGCATTTTTTAGACAGTGGAAAAGGCTTTTAAAAAATCCATTACTATCAATAAGTATGTTTATATTGAAGTTTTTAGAAGTGATTGCAACATTGCTTGGTTTTATACATGCAAAGATTTTATTTAAATAATATGAAAGTGCCTAAGGTATCAATAATTATTGTTAACTATAAGCAGAAACAGCTAACTATAGATTGTTTGAATTCTCTTAAAGGGGCTACATACCCAAATTATGAAGTTATTTTAGTAGATAATAATTCAGAAGATGGTTCTGAAGAAGAAATTGCCAAAAAATTTCCATCTATTATTTTGATTCAAAGTGGAAGCAACACAGGATATACCGGAGGCAATAATTTGGGACTTAAGTATGCATCTGGAGACTATATTTTGCTTCTTAATAATGATACAAAAGTAACACCTGGTTTTATTGAGCCTCTAGTTAAAGATTTTATGAAAGATGAGAAGCTTGGGATAGTGCAAAGTAAGCTATTTGTGATGGATAGGCCCTATTTATTAGATAACGTTGTATCGTTTCAGACATTTAATGGATTTTTATATCATGAGGGTTATTTGGATACAGATAAGCCTAAATATCAAAATTTTTTGTATTCTTTTTCCGCAAAAGGGGCATGTATGATGATAAATAAAAAAGTATTGTCTTTGGGGTTATTTGACGATAGTTATTTTGCTTATTTTGAAGAAACTGATCTTTGTTGGAGAGCCTGGTTAATGGGGTATAAGGTGGGTTTTGAGCCAAATTCGATTATCTATCACAAGATGGGCGCCACTTCATCAAAAATGAAAAGTACATTTATTCATTATCATTCATTTAAGAATAGAATTAGAACCATTATTAAAAATAGT
>Ga0172380_10003842_pt1 | contig 20086 bp, 19 predicted proteins | sample Leawe162metaG_FD_119747 | JGI IMG/M metagenome (GOLD analysis project Ga0172380, IMG submission 119747) | Leachate microbial communities from a municipal landfill in Southern Ontario, Canada - Leachate well 162 metaG | ecosystem: Engineered > Solid waste > Landfill > Unclassified | place... | reverse complement strand
TCGCCTACGTAGCCTTTGCTGATAACACCTTCGGCGAACTGGGCGAAGTGCTGCTTCATGGTCTGCGAAGTGCCGGAGAAGAAGGCATAGTTCTCGTGGAACATCTTCTCCGGGGCTGGCTGCTCTATGAGTTGAAAGAGCTTGCTGTCCTCGGCAAAACCGCACCGCAGGTGGAACCGGTACTCGTCAGCGAAATCAACAGGGAGCAAGAACCCGTTGCCCAGAGGCTGGCTTCCCAGATCAAGCACCACGTCTAGAGGTGAACCGCTCAGACGACAATTCGAGACACTCGACAAAGCAGTCCCCTTCTAGAGGATTCCTGCCCCAGACCAGGCCGGGACGCATGAACGCTGACCAAGCAAAGGCTAGCAGGGGCGTCGTGCCCTGCCCGCACCCCGAATCACCCGGCTGTGCGGCATTTCGCAGAGCATCGGTCTGGAAGTCAGAGTTTGCGCAGGTACCCACCGGGATGGAAGGTGGTCAGGAGTTTCTGATTCACTGCGGGGTCGCGGATGAAGTCAGAGGACTCGCCTAGGAACGCCTCAAGCCCGGTGTGCGGATTCGCGGTCACATCCCAGGCTCGCTCCCTGGATGGGGCGCCGCCGATGTCCTTGACGATGGTATCGCCCACGATGATGAACTGCCCCGGAGTGACCAGAGGCGAGTACCTCCGCAATTCGGCGAGCACATGATCATGGGTGTGGTGGGAGTCAAGGATCACCATGACGCGGTCGTCGCTGGAGATGTGGTCGACAACCCAGGTAAGAGCGCTGTCGTCAATGGAACTGGCCTGCAGCAGGTCGATGGTCACTGGCAGGTTGAGCCTGTCCAGTTGACCAGACAACTCCGGATTGAGGTTCAGGTCGATTCCCAGGACGGTCCCGGTGTGGTGGTAGAGGGACATCATCGATGCCACAAGAGCCAGACCGCCCCCCCAGGCGACACCTGTCTCGATGACGACCGTCGGCTTGCAGGCAAGCATGATCTCCTGGCAAGCAACGATATCTTCAGGCATCTGGATGATCGGGAACCCCATCCAGTTCCACTGGTAGGCATAGTCGAACGAATAACTGTCTTTCAGGAATGCCAAAGCCGATGCCTGGACACCTGCATCGCCAGCCTGTCGTAGGGCATTCATCTTCCGATCGGCCTCAAGTTTGTCCCGATCCCAAGCCACGTGATTCTCCCTGTCGTGCGCCGCACCATGCGAATGCCAATGCCTGACACCCTATTGGAGCCTCCACCGGCATGCGATCTCGCGTAACGCTCAATCCTGGAAGTGCTGCCGACCGATCCGGATATCCGAGGAATCCAGGAAACGCTGGAGCGCCCGTTGAATCCGCTCCTGACGTTCGGGCGAGTAAGTCTCCAAGTATTCCGAGTAGGCCTTGGTCGTCATCGACTCACGATAGCCGCCAATGCGGCGCAGGTACTCGTCATAGTCCTCGAACACCCAAGTCTGCAATTGATGGATCCTGCGCATGAAGTGATACTCGAGGATCTGGTCCGCCTGCGGAGAGTAGAGGTGGTCACCGAGGTTGAGGAGGATCTGCTCATACTCCTGGACGTCCTTGGGAGTGACGGAGAATTCATAGGCCGCGTGCGGATTGTTCCTAGACCCGTTCACGACTGGCTTTCCCAGTGCTGGGTATTCCATCCCGATGGTCCCGAAAATCGTGAGCGCCACATCGATTCCGTCGCGGATGATCGCGTGGTGGCTGGTCTCGGCAGGCAGCACGATGAAGTTCGGGTATTTGCTGACGAACTCAGCCAGCACCTCCTCGCCTGGACCTTGAATGTCGGGGTGCGTTTTGACGTACCAGTCGTAGTTGACCTGCTGCGAGAGTTCGCCAAGCCGGTGCATCCAGATGTAGAAGTCGGGATAGAAATTCGTCCCGTACGAGTGAGGACTATCGAAGAAGTCATGGGCGGCAACCAGGACCTTGATGCGATCGCTCGGCGCAAGAACCCGATTCTCATCGTCTGGAAGTGAGCCATAGGCAGAGGCAGTCGAGTAAACCATGTCGACACCGACCTCACCGGCGAAACGCTTGGCCAGTCGCTCCCGTGCGATCTCCACGCCACGTTCACGATAGTCGACATCGAGCTGGCGGAACTGCTCCGGGAAGAGGGTCTGATCTGTATATGCCATCGGGAACTCATCCGTCATGCGGTACAGACTCTCGGCAGTCACCTGGTAGGTCGGGATCCCATGCTGGAGTGCAATGCGGCTAGGGATGCCATGGTGATAAACACAGTGGCTGACGCATACCGCCTCTATCGGATGCTTGCGGAAGTATTCGGTCCAGAAGCACACGTATGCGATGCACTCGGTAAGCACGTCCAGAAGCCGGGGATCAGCGAGGTCGAGTGTTGGCTCGTTCGTTCGACGCAAGTAGAGGTCATAGACGAGGTCGCCAATCGTCGTGCCCTCAAACTCCAACGACTCGAACTGCCGAGGATCGGGTCGCCCGGCAAGGATCTCGACCGCAGCAGTCGCGGCACGTCGGCGGGCAGCGCGACTCGGTGCCACCATGAGAAGTTTGTTGTCCGTAAGGGCCCCCATCGGGTTCGCGTGATAGCGAATCCGGGCGACCAGTCGCTTGAGCGGCCCTTGAATCGTCTGGTGATACGCCAGGACCTGGACGCCGTCTACGGCCAGCAAAGGCGCGAAGAGGCTGAGGGCTATCACGTTGCTCGGCGGCTGGAATGCCTCAATCAGGATCAGCGAGGCGCCAGAAGTCGGTCGCGAAACCCTAACAAGATGCCGACGGAAAGCCCGGGAGTGAAGGTCCGTGGGCCACAGCGACTTTAGCTTGGAGACGACGGACATTGTGACATCGTAAAGGAGGTCGAGAACGGCATTGCGCTGCCACTATTGCCACTGCGATCAACGCGGAGAATCCGTTGACTTCACGAACAAGGGCGACATGGCCGAGGCAATCCGATGGTTCTCATCGAACTCGTCCATCGCCGGGAATGAGTGCACGCGTGCTGTGCTGACCTCGCCACACAACGTTGCTGCGCACCTGACTTATGAGATCTTTGCCAGCGGACGCTGATACAACACGTGGTGGTAGTAGGCCCGTAGCCGACTAGGGCTCGCCTTTACCGCGTGCCAACCCGTCGGGCAGTAGGCGCGCACATGTTCCGGTCGGACCGCACGGAGCGAGGCCTCGTTCCAGGGATCGACTACTGAGCGCGACCTGCCCAACTTCAGGGCAGCCTCCAGCCCCTCCGGATTGACCCCCTCGACACCGGCAACGTGAGGTTCGTACTTGCCCACCGGGTTGCAGCAGTAGAACGCCCTGCTCTTGTCGACCAGGGACTGGAAGTACCAGTCGATCGTCTCCTGATCCATCTCCTGGAAGCCATCGATCTGGATAAACAGGTCGCAGTCAGTCGGGTAAGACGCGTGATCCGCAGCATTGACAAAGTGCACCTTCGCCCAGAGTTCGTCACTCAGCACTGCTCTCAGGTAGGCGGAACTGAGCGCCATCGTCTCCTCTAGATCGATGATCGAGTACACCTGGACCGACGGCATTGTCGACAGGATTGTGTGCGCCGTGCGGCCGAACCCCGCTCCGAGTTCGCACACGCTGCTCACGTCACCAAGGCCCATGGCATCTTCGATGAAGGCCACTTCTTCGGCTGCATACAGATAGTCGAGATTCACTTCGATATCCGCAGCGCCCCCTACCTGGGCAACGACAGTGACGAGCACGGGATCGCCAATATCCGCTTTCGAGATGCCATCAAGGAGTTCGCGTTCTCGCGCAGAAATCCCCTGTGCTGCCACCTGGAGGTAACTCTTGAACCAGCGCAAGGACCGCTCGGAAGGGTCCCAGTGCGCAAGACGCGAATTGGGGCCACCAGGGCGGCGGAAGGACTCGAGTTGCACAGCCGCATCCGACATGGACGGTGCTACTTGGGACCACAGGTTGGACCTGTTGTCGCCCTGCGTCATCATTACTCCCGACCGTGGGTGCATTACCAAGTTGATCACTTAGCCTAATCCCGAGTCACACTCAGACATCCCCCAACGCCAGCATCAGAGACTGAATGCGTCGACTTCACTACTCCTAAGAACACGGGCGACAAGGTATCCACTGTCCTCGCCATCCGCTGGGCGGGGCTTCGGAAGTTGGCGGAACTCCCCAAATCCAAATTCTTGCAGCCACGAGATGTAGGGATGAAGGTAGAAGAACGGCTCGGAGGAAAACGTCGAATGACTTTCTCGCGCGCACCCAAGGCCCTCGCCCAGAATGATGATCTGACTTGTCCGAGCTAGTTTCTCGAGCACATTCCTCGCGCGTTGGGGTTCCATGTGCGTGAACACCGCATTCACAATGGACAGAGTGATGCGGCTTTGTGGGCCGCACGGGTAGTCCCGCGCACCGACAAAGCCGACATCATCCGCATTGAGGCCTGCAACATAGGGAAGATTCTCCGTCATGAAGTTGAACGCTTCGACATTCGGTTCAACTGCGAAATACTGCACACTCGCATCGCCGAGTCTCGTATGCAGCATATGGAGATTGACGCCCACATGGCTGCCATACTCTAGAACACTCACTTGCGGGATACTCTCAAGAACCTCGATGGCAAGTTCGATCAGTGCGTTGCGATTCGGGTTGTCAGTGTCGCTCCAATACAACTGCGTGAAGTCTTGTCCCTGGGTACTCGATCTCTCTAGCCAAGATCGGCGAATCCGCTTGGTGTCAATTCGACGAATCGCTGACGCTGGAAGCAAGCGCCGCATGGACTTGTCTCGCGCTCTGCTCGCCACCACATGGACTCTTCGGATGTGATCAGCAACGCCGCCTGGGATCACGCGCATAGCGAATTGCTTGGCCTTGCCCACTTGCCACCTCGTTCTAGGTATCCCGATTGACACTCAGGTTCGCGGTTCAAAGTATCCTACGAGACTTAAGCGAGGCCTTCCCGTGCCCCTTCGAGAACGCTAGTTGGCAAGATCGTGCAGCCCGCACTCTGTCTTGTCGAAACCATCCCAGCGGCCAGCTCGGGCATGCTCAGTTGTCTCCTCGATCGCACGCGTGCATGGCCAGCAACCAATCGACGGATAGCCAACGGCAACCAATGGGTTGACGATCACCGGATGCTCGCGTCCATAGGCATCGACCTGCTCATCGCTCCATGAGCAGAGTGGCGAGATCTTCACGATCCCCCGGCCCTCGTCGAAGGAGACCGGCTGCACCTGCTGGCGAGTGTCGGACTGGGACCGCCTCAATCCAGTGACCCAGGCCTCCATGCCTGCCAGGCAGTCATCAAGAGGGCGGACTTTGCGGATTGCGCAACACAGATCGGGATCCCGGCTCCAAAGGTCCGGCCCGTGCACTCGAACCTGCTCCTCGAGCGACATCTCACTGGCGACCGTCACCACAGACTGGCCGGAGCGCAGCAGCGCATCACGGGTCTGGAGCGTCTCGACGAAATGGAAGCCCGTGTCGATGAAGATCGCTGGGATCTCGAGACCGAGCTCATGGATCATGGTCGCCACAGTGGTCTTGGTCATCGATTGCGTCGAGACGACGAATCCCCGGAATTCATGAGCGGCCCAAGCCAGGATTTCCTCTGCCGACGCAAGTTCTAGATCCTTGGCAGCACGCTCAGCAATGCGTCGGAGGTCATCCGCGGAGCGCCTGATCATCTACGCCTCCCAGCATCCAAGGCAATCACCAATTCCGCGATTCTTCTCGCCCCTGCCCCATCAATCATCGCAAATGCCTTTGACCGGCGTGTTGACCGGGGCTGCTCCGCAAGCCAGTCAAGACGTTCATCTGCTGGGAGGTCTGGATCCAGGAGCGATATCAGTCCGGCCTCTGCGAGCGCGTCCACGAAGGCTTCCAGCCCCTGCCATCCGATGCAGGCAACTGCCGTTCCCAGGCACATGGCCTCGACGGACATGAGCCCGCCTTGAGTCACCACCAGGTCGTGACCCCGCAGCGCCGCGACGACCTCGTGCGGAGCCTGTGCCCGGATGACCGTTGCCCAGCGTTCCCGGAACTTGTCTACGTTGTCTACCGGGATGCCCGGGCCAACCAGCACAGCGATGTCGACCCCGGTGGGTTCGAACCAGTCCACCATCCGTAGGGAATTGCCACCAGGATCGCTGCCTCCCATGGCCACTAGGACCGAGGTGATCGGGCGGTCAGGGAGCAGCATTGTTGGCCTGGCCCGGACGACCTCTGGTCGCACAACTAAGTACTCGGGGCCACTGGACACCCTGCCTGCCACAGGTTGCAACGGGAGCGTGCCCGGGAAGCCGGTCACCAGCAGATCGCAGTCGTAGGAGTCGCTGCCTGGAATGCAGAGATGGACTAGGGGGGCAAAGCCCGCTGCTCGGAACTCCACGGCATGCGCGTGCGTCAACCCCGGCAGGTCGGTTATGAGCATGGACCCGGGGTATTCCCGACCCAGATCAGCCGTCATGGCCAAGGCATCAGGCAGCTGCGGCAGCACCTTCACCTGCAGGCCGGACCAGTCAAGGGCACCGACCAAGTCGTCAGGACCAGCAATGACGACAAGGGCCCCAGTGCCCAACTCGGACAGCGCAAGTGCCACGGATCGAACGCGACTCGCATTCCCGAGCCCGATACCGCGACCCAGAGCTGTCAGGAAGACGATCAAGGCTTGAACATGTTCCAGCCGAGGGGCTCGCCCTTGCGGACATCGCAGCTAAGGCTGAACCCGACCACATCCCCCTCCAGCCCCGGAGGCAATCCCGTGCTAGGTCGCAGCACGACAATGTGCTCGGGTCTCAGGGCTGTTCCGGCAGGGAGGTCACAGGCAAAGAACAGCGACCGGGTGCCCGTCCTGCGGCCCTGTGCCTCGGCCTGCATGATCCTCTTGCGGGTGGTACCGAGTGAATCCTGAGCATCGCGCAGTGCACCAGCGAAGTCCCCGAAGTCCCCGATCGGCAGGCTGAACCAGTCATCGGGGCCGCCCATGTCCTGGCTCAGGGTCACATGCCGCTCGATCATCTCTGCTCCCAGGGAAACGGCCACTATCGAAGCCACCATCCCCTGCGTATGGTCCGAGAAGCCGATCTTGCAATTGGGGTACGCGGTTCGAAGTGTGGTGATGTTGCGCAGATTCGCTTGGTTCATCGGCGTCGGGTAGGCCGCGATCGTGTGTAGCAGGGTCAGATCCACGCACCCCGACTCCTCAAGCGTCGTGACCGCCAGGTCAGCCTCAGCCAGGGTCGACTTGCCGACCGACAGGATGACCGGCAGCCCAGTTTGCGCACTGGCAACCAGCAGGCTCGAGTAGGAAACGTCGGAGGACGCGATCTTGATGCGCGAGGTCCCCAAGGTCATCAGGCGATCAAGGCCGGCCAGACTGAACGGCGTGCCGAACGGGTCCATGCCACGCTCCCGGACATGCGCGAACACTTCATCGAAGGCATCCCAGGGCAGCGCGACGCTGTCGAACATCTCGCCGACCGTCTGGGTCACCTCAAAGCCCGGAGCACCCCATCTGACTTCACGATCGATGTCCGCTACTAGCTCATCGGCTGTGTAGATCTGGAACTTGACCAAGCTGCAGCCTTGATCGGCGAGAGCATCGATCATGCGGTGAGCGGTCTGGACACTGCCACCGTGGTTGGCGCCGATCTCGGCGACGACCCGCACGTCGCTGACAACTGCGGAGCGAGAATCGACCGAATCCATGTTCACGGCCTCCAATATGGCAGCACAACTATGAGTTGAGCTGCTCCCGGATGTACTGACCCATAGCCGTAATCGAATTCAACTGGCGAAAGTCCGAGTCGCTGATGACCAGGCCTGTGTTCTCCTCAATCATGTCGACGATCTCGAAAAGAGAGAGGCTGTCGACGCCGAGATCGGTGAATGGGGTGCCGAAGTCTGACTCCTCGATGTCCACATCGATGCCCACCTGCCGGATCCAGTTGAGCACCTGCTGATCTGTGACTTCATTGCTCAACTGGATCTCCATTTCTCGAATGTGACTCGTCATACCTGACTCCGTCCGAAGGCAGGCGCCTCGCCGTCGATGTCAACGCGGAACGTGATGGAGCACGGCGGTCGCAGCAGAGAATCCCACTCCGAATCCCGAGATGACCACGTTCTTGACCGAATCGTCGCCTAGGCGCGACGCGAGTATAAGGGGAATCGTCGACGAGACCGTGTTCCCGGTCGAGCCCATCTCCAGGGGAAATCTCTCCCTCGGCACATCGAATTGCTTTGCGATCGCGTCCACCACCCCCGCGCTGCCCTGGTGCAGAATGAACAGGTCGACGTCCTCTACAGCGAGTTGCTCCTCGTCGAGGACTTTGTGAATCTGCGGGGGTACGACGCTCTTGGCAAAGGACATGACGCGGCGTCCACTCATCACGAGTCGCCCGTCGTCGCTGGTCAAGTGCGGAGCTCCCGAGCCGTCAGTGCCCATCTCGACCGCGCCAAGGGTCCACTCCGCGTCGGGTCCGATCCAGGTTGCGGTCGCCGCATCACCGAACAGGAGCGAGGTTGCGTAGTCCTCGGGATCGAGGATTTTCGAGTATGGGTCCGCCGTGACCAGGATTCCGTTCTTCAGGCCGACCTGCTGCATGAAGCCCGCAAGCACGTACAGGCCATAGACGTAGCCCGAGCAGCCTAAGGAGATATCAAGGGCTGCGATTGAAGTCGGCAGCCCGAGTTTCTCCTGCGCGATAGCGGAGCAGTGCGGCAGGCCACGGTCGTCCGGATTCTGCGTCACCACGAAGAGCGCATCCACGTCGCTCCCGTCCAGGCTAGGTGAGGACTCAAGCAGCGCTGTGACAGCGTGCACGACGAGGTCGGAGGTCTCCTCGCCAGCGTCCTTGCGCGGAAGGAAAGTCGCCCCGATACGGCTATCGATGAAATCGCTCTCCTTGCCGAAGGCGAGTCCTTGAACGTAGTTGTCGATTCCCTCTTCTGGGACATAACTGGCGATGTTGCGAATGCCGATCATGCGTCGGTGTCCTTGATAAATCGCATCATGCCGATGGTTTCTCCATTCTGAAGCACTTCGAGAACTGCATACCGTTGATCGATCAGCCGCTTCAGCCTGACCTCTACAACTTCCGCTTGAGGCTCCATGGGGGCAGCGAGATCAAGGCGAGCAAAGAGCCAGGCCCCACCGCCTGGGGCCACACGGTTGCACAGGAGCTTGGTCAGCGCGACGACCGCCTGAATCGTCGAGAAGTCCCCAGGAATGTGCAGTCTGCCGTTTGAGTTGTCCGCATCGAACTCCGCACCAGCGATCAGCGTCGGCTCGTCGTACTCGACGCGTCGCTCCACCGGCTTTCCGGTCTCGACCAACCACCCAGTTTGCGACGCCAAGGAGCAGTGCGGATCCAGAGTGAACGTGCCGAACGCACCGGCTGGTGCTTCCTGGCCGCCCAGTACTGCGCTCGCGACCTTGTCCGTCCGGTGGTTGAACGTGATCCGAGATAGGAAGGGCTGCGGCTCGGCCGTCAACTCGATGACCCATGCACTCACTGCGGTGAACAGGTCTGTTCCCTGGAGGTAGTTCCGGGCTCCCCGGAACGGCAAGTCGAATTCCGTTGACAGGACCTCGACTGAAGCTCCATCCATCATGCTCGTCCTTCCTGACTCTGCGACCGTTGCGACCGCATGCGCCTCACATGCGAGTACGCAAAATTCCCCGACACCGTCTCTGCATCAGGCACATCATTGACCACTACTGAGCCAGCGAGCGCCCGTGCGCCCGTTCCCATGGTCGTGAATTCCCGCACGATGGTGCCCGTGCCAAGGTATGCATCGGGTCCCACATTCGATCCCCGGGCGATCACGCAGTTGTTCGAGATGACGCAGTGATCCAGGACCTGCGCATCATGGCCAACGACGGAGTTGAGGCCGACAATGCTTCCCCGGCCGATCACAGTGGCCACTCCGGGGAAGACAGCCCGCACCACAACGGCATTGGTCATGAGCACAACTCCGCGATCGATCTGCACACTGCCGCCGTGCGGGATAAGGCAGCGTAGGCCGTCCACCATGCGATGCAGGATCCCATCGACGCCCACCTTGACTCCGGCCTCGATGACAACGTCATCACCGATCGTCACGTTTTCACGGATGACGGCGAACTCGCCGATCCTGACGCGGTCGCCGATGCGGGCGCTCGAGCTGATGATCGCCGAGGGGTGGATCTGGCAGTCGACTCCGATGCCGCCCGGCGCTGGCGCCGCCCGGCGGTTCAGCACCGCCTCATGTATCTCGTAGAACGCATCCCGAGGGTTCGACGCGACAGCCAGCCCGAGTGCTTGCGGCACGGAGTCCACCAGTTCGTCAGTCGTCACAATGCAGGTTACCCGCGGGTTTGCCAGCGCCTGACGCAAGTAGAAGGCGTTGACAGCGAACGTCAGCAGACCCGGTGACCGGCTGGATGGCAGTCCGATAGCAGCGAAATCACCGTCCCGGCGCACCCGGTCGGAGAGGGCCACCTCAGAGAGCCGCATAGGCATCAGGCGAGTCTCGTGAAGCCGGTCTGGCACATGCCGTCGGGCAGGGCCCTCATCAGATCGGTATCGTCGTCAAACTTCGCAAGGGACGCGAACACCTCGCCCAGCGCAGTGAAATAGCGCTCGAGCACCTCAGGGTTCTCATGCGGCACGGATACGTACATGACCTGAGCGGCCAAGAATCCTCGCTTGAGCATCTCCTGCGTGATAAAAGTCTTCGTCGCCAAAGGCTTCAGTCCATTGACGGCAAAGCCAGCGATGGCCGGCAGTCCTGAAATCTCCAGATCCAGGCCGTGCTCCGCACCCAGTTCGAGCCAGCGAGCCTGGATGGATCGACCCAGCGCCTCGACCCGCCTCGGGGCATCCTCGCGTCGCATGGCCGCCAGCGCTGCCACACCCGCAACTGAACCGATGCGCTCGGTCCAGAAGGTGCTTGAGATGAAGGTGTCCTGGCAGGCCTGCATGACGGTCTCGCGACCGATGACAGCGCTGACCGCATAGCCATTGCCGAGCGACTTACCGAAGACCGCTATGTCAGGATCGACCCCGAAGTCCAGATGCGTGCCGCCCAGCACTCGGCGAAAGCCGGATGTGCATTCGTCGAAGACCAGCACTGCTCCGTACTTGTCGGCCAGAGTGCGCACACCTTCCAGAAAGCCCGGATCCGGATCGCGCCTGCGGGTGACCTCCATGAAGATCACGCCGATGTCGCCGCCAGCCATAATCTCAGCCAGGGCAGCGAGGTCATTGAAGGCGAAGGGATGCGCCGTGCCACGCAGGCCACGAGGAACCCCGCGAGGCTCCAGGCCCGGCAGCAGGTGGCCGTCCAGCGCACTGTCCTCGCCAAGGTTTGCGGCTAGGTACCAGTCATGCCAACCGTGATACCCGCAAAAGGCCACACCGTCGCGGCCCGAGGCCGCCCGGCCGATACGCGTGGCGATCGCGCAGGCCTCGCCGCCTGACCGAGCGAAGCGCGCCATACCCGACCAGGGGTGCAGGGCGATGAGCTCCTCGGCCAACTCGACCTCCTCCGGGGCATTGAGCGTCGACATGTTGCCGTCGTCGATCACCTTGCGCACTGCCGCATCGACATCGGGATGCCCGTAGCCCAGCAGGTTCGTGCCCACGCCCATGAGGCCAAAGTCGAGGTACTCCCGCCCGTCGAGGTCCCAGACCCGGCAGCCGCTCGAGCGCGAGAAATAGGCTGGCCAACCCGTGGGGAGCTGCATCTCGGCCCGCTTGGAGAGCACCATGCTGCCGCCAGGAATCACTTTCTTAGCGCGATTCCACAACGCCTGACCGCTGCCTTGACTCTCCGCGCTCATTCCACTCCAGCCCTGGTGCTCACTTGCGGCATGTTCGTGCCGCCCGGATCCGGCCATGGTACGCCCGACACCCTTTCCCCTCCCGGTTGCGAACCTGCCGAACTTCGGTTGACTTCCATCGAGCGTTGCGCAGTGGCCGGTAGCATTCATGAGGTGACCAATCTTGACCAGCACGAAACGCGGGCGATCAAACGGCATGCGCAACTCCTGAGGAGGCTGGGCGTCGATGCTCCCGTGATCTACGAGATCGGCGCTCATGAGGGGCAGTCCGTCCGGGCCTACCTCAACGAAATTCCGGAGGCTCAGGTCTGGGCCTTCGAGCCCAATCCGGCCGTGCTGCCGGCTCTCAATGCCGGCAACGACAAGCGGGTCACGGTCCAGCCGTGCGCAATCGGCTCGGCCTCCGGCCGAGCCCGGCTCAAAGTGCGTCAGGACAGCCGGGTCTCGTCCATGCTCGACGTGGAACCTGAACTCCTGCGGCGCAGTGAGCACTACCGGCTGCTCGGCGAGATCGATGTGGACCTGCATACGATCGACTCTGTCGTACAGGAGCAGGGAGCGCCCACCCCCCATCTGCTGCGCACCATGACCCGTGGTTACGACCTCGATGTCTTCCGCGGCGCCAGCCAGGTCCTGGCCAGCGGCGAGGTCCTACTGGTCGCCAGTGAGCTGTACTTCGCCTCGGCCTTCGTCGGGCAGCCCCAGGCCCATGAAGTCATGGGCGCTCTCGCGGCCTTCGGCTACCGGCTCTACGGCTTCGATCGACTTGTCGAGGCGACGTCCGGGACTCTCTATTTCGGCTCGGGCCTGTTCCTATCTCCCAAGGCCTGGAAGGACCTGGGTCTGCTGTGACCCCCCTTCTGCTTCTGCTCCTCCGATGGATCCCCGAGAAGCCAAAGTGCGGGTCTGGATGGTGACCTGGATGGTGACAGGCGCCGCTGGCTTCCTCGGCTCGAACACCGGGGCTCAGTTGCGTGCCTCCGTGCGACTGATCGGACTGGCCCGCAATGCAAGCACGTTGCCCGGCTATGACGAGGTCTATCCCGTTGATCTTCGGGACGCGCCCTCAGTCCTCGAGATCGTCCAGCGCACCCGCCCCGACGTCATCCTGCACACCGCCGCGCTGGCGAGTCACGACGCCTGCGAGCGGGACCCAGCACTGGCCCATGCGATCAATGTCGTGGCCGCACACAACGTCGCGGTTGCCAGTGCAGCCGTGGGGGCGACGCTCGTGCACATCTCTACCGACGCGGTATTCGATGGCCAGAAGGGACACTACACAGAGGACGATGCGACGAACCCATTCTCCGTCTATGGCATCTCGAAGCTCGCCGGCGAGGAAGCTGTGCTCACGGCCTGCCCCGACGCGATAGTTGCGCGCACGAACTTCTTCGGGTGGAGCCCGTCAGGTCAGCGGTCCATCCTGGAATTCTTCGTCAGTGCCTTGCGCAACCAAACCATGGTGAACGGCTACACGGACTTCATCGTGTCCTCCATCTACGTGCAGCACCTGGTCGAACTCATTCGGGCGGTAGTCGCCTCGGACAATCGGGGAATCGTCCACATCGCAGCCCGGGAGGGCAGGTCCAAGTACGAGTTCGGCATAAGCGTGTCCGAGGTCTTCGGACTGCCGACATCCCTCATCCTGCCTGTCGAGTCGGCAGCCGATGACCACGTGACCTCCCGCAATCGCGATCTCTCCCTCAACACCGACCGGCTCGCGTCCTGGCTCAAGCAGACCATCCCCTCCCAGGAAGAGGGCGTTGAGCAGGCCCACATCGACGAGGCTCGGCTCGTGTCATTCCTCCAACGACGCCAGTAGCGCCTGCGGCTCACATCGCCACCGGTTCAGCACGACCTCGTAGACTTGCCGAGTGACTCATCCCCGCACGATTGCCGTCGTGCAGTCCCGGATGACATCCTCGCGGCTTCCGGGCAAGGCCTTGGTCAGCCTCGGGGGAAGGCCCGCCATCGAACAGTTGATCCGCCGGCTCCGAGTCGTGCCAGAGATCGATGACGTGGTCGTCGCGACGACCACGAATACAACCGACGATGTCCTCGTCGACTTCCTCGACTCCAGCGGCGTCATGGTGTTCCGCGGCTCCGAAGACGACGTGCTCGACCGCCTGGCCCAAGCCGTGGCCGGGCTCGACTGCGAGTACATCGTGAAGGTGACTGCGGACTGCCCCGTCCTCGACCCCGGGATCGCGTCACAGGTGATCCAGGTCGCTCACTCCAGCGACTGCGACTTCGTGTCCAACGGCATGGTGCGCAGCTACCCAGATGGCATGGACTGCGCGGTGGTCAAGCGCGCAGCCCTGCTCCGCTCGGCAACCGACGCCATCGACCCCCTGGAGCGCGAGCACACCAGCCTGCATATCCGCAGGCGCCCTGACACCTACTCGCAGCACAACGTGCACGCCCCTGAAGACCTTTTCTGGCCCGAACTCGGCCTAACACTCGACACTGCTGAGGACCTCGAGCTCCTCGATCGCATGTTCACCGAATTGGGGCCCGATCGCTTGTTCAGTTGCGCTGAGATGGTGACACTGCTGCGTGAGAGACCGGAGTTGCTCGCTATCAACACGCAGGTTGTCCGCAAGGGAGACTCCTAGCCGTGCGAACACTCCTGATCGGCCTAGGGCGCATCGGCATGGGGTACGACCTCAGCGCCACCTCATCCGAGGATGCAGTTCGCACGCATGCCCGCGCCTTCGCGCGCCACGAGGGATTCGCACTCGTCGGAGCTGTCGATCCCGATAAGCAGTTGCGCGCCGAATTCACGCAGCACTATGCGCAACCAGCGTTTGCCTCCGTCACTGACGCCCTCATGGCAGTCGACCCTCAGGTCGTCGTGATCGCCACTCCCACGGACTCGCATCCCGAGATCCTCGACCAGGTACTGGGCATACCGAGCCTCGCCGCGGTACTGTGCGAGAAGCCGTTGGCCGCAACAAGTGCCGAGGCCATGCGCATGCGGGATCGAGCCGCCGCACAGGGCGTGCCACTCTTCGTCAACTACATCCGCCGCTCAACGCCGGGCGCCGCCCTCATTCGTGCAGGCCTGGAGTCGGGGAGTATCACCGGGCCCCTGCGCGGCACCGTGACATACTCCGACGGGCTTCGGCACAACGGCACGCACATGATCGACCTGCTCCAGTACTGGCTGGGCGAGCCAAGCACCGTTGCACGCCTCGACTTCGATGCGCGCAGCACAAGCGCCGCCAGCCCCGATGCCGTACTCCAATACGACGACGCCGAGATCCTCTTTCTAGGGCGCGAGTCCGGATCGCTCGAACTGCACTCCGTTCAGTTGATCGGCCCCGAGGACGCCGTCAGCTTCGCTGCTATGGCACGGGACCTCGTCGAACTCAAGGGGGCGTTCGCTGACAGCCTGGCAGCTGGGATACCCCTCGGTCCGGCCGGCACCAGGATCCTGCCCATCGGCCTGCCGCAGTACCAGCACCACGCAGTCCAGGCCCTGCATATGGCGCTACAGAACAGTCGAGTTCAGCTGACGACGGCAGACGAGGCTGTTCGCAATCTGCAAGTCATCGAAACGATCCTAGGAGGAGATGCATGACCGCTCCTGAAGCCCGACTCGCCATCCTCGGCGGCGCGCCCACCATCAAGGACCCGTTCGTGCGCTACAACTCGATCGGCATCGAAGAGGAAGAGGCAGCCCTCACGGTGGTGAGGTCGGGCAACCTCTCGCAGTTCATCGGGGCGTGGGATCCCGACTTTCTAGGAGGTCCACATGTCAGGGCCTTCGAGGAGTTCTTTCAGGATCTCTTCCAAGTCAAGCATGCCGTGACCATGAACTCACTGACATCCGTGCTGACCGCGGCCGTCGGTGCGCTGGGAATCGAGCCGGGAGACGAGATCATCACCAGCCCGTGGACTATGAGCGCCACGGCCATGGCGATCCTTCAGTGGAATGCCATACCGGTATTCGCCGACATCGAGGCACGCACTTTCAACCTTGACCCAAGGGCCGTCGAGGCGCTCGTGACCGAACGCACCCGAGCGATCATCGCCCCGGATATCTTCGGTCATTCAGCCGACATCGACGGCTTGCATGCCGTTGCGCGCAAGCACGGCCTCCGCATCATCTCCGACACCGCGCAGGCTCCCGGTGCGCGCTACCACGGGGCCTTCTCAGGAACCCTCACAGACATAGGCGGCTTCAGCCTGAACTATCACAAGCACATCCATACGGGTGAGGGTGGCGTAGCCGTCACGAACGACGACGATCTTGCCGATCGACTGCAATTGCTGCGCAATCACGCAGAGTCCGTCGTCGGGGCAAAAGGCACGCTTGACATCACGAACATGATTGGCCAGAACTACCGGATGGGCGAGATCGAAGCGGCTATCGGCATCGAGCAGCTGCGCAAACTTCCGCACTTCGTTGCAGACCGGCAGCGGGTGGCCTCGGCGTTCAATGCGCAACTGGGTGAGCTTCCCGGCCTCCAGCTACCGATCGTCGAGGATGACTGCACCCACGCGTACTACGTCTACCCCATGACGGTCGATGCGTCAGTCACCGGTGTGAGCCGCGACGTCATTGCACGTGCGCTCCGCGCTGAGGGCGTTCCGGCTGTCGCGGCCGGCTACCAGCTAATCCATCAACTCCCCCTATTCCAGAAGCGCATCGCCTACGGCTCGCAGGGATTCCCCTGGACATTGAGTGAATCCGCGCGTGCCGTCAACTACAGCCTCGGCGTGTGTCCCGTGGCCGAGGGGCTGCATCACCAATCATTCCTCGGCCTTGGGATTTGTCAGTTTCGCTTCGATCAGAGTGAGATCGACCAGGTTGTCGCTGCCTTTCACAAGGTCTGGAACGGGCGTGCCTCGCTCCGCGATCTCTGACGACGACGTCGTGCTGGTCGTCGCCCATGATGCGGGTGGGGCCAACATCCTCGTCCATCTCGTCGACCTGCTCCCCGGGCAGTTGTACTTCTCGATGACTGGTCCTGCACTTCGCATCTTCAACGAGAGATTCGGTGTGAATATGGTGCGCGATCGAACTCTTGAATCCATTGATCAAGCCACCTGCCTGGTTGTCGGCACCAGCGAGTTGAGCAATGACGAATGGCTAGCCATGCGTCATGCCAATGAAACGGGCAAGCCCGTATACGCCTTCCTCGACCACTGGATCAACTACAGCCAGCGATTCGTGCGCAACGGCATCGCAGTTCAGCCCACTGAGATCTGGGTCGGTGACGGCTACGCACACGACTTGGCGGTGGCGGAGTTCCCCGGAACACATGTTCGTCTCCATGCCAATCCCTACTCCGCCGAGATCCTTCGTGAGGCCGGACGACTGCGGATTCGCAGCGCAGACGGCATCACCCGCCGGGTGCTGTACTTAACGGAGCCTGCTGGTCGGATCGCCCGCAACCTCGATGCCATTCCTGGAATCAAGGGCTACACCGAATTCGAGGCCGTGCGGTACTTCCTCGACAACGCACTGCGGGCTTTCCCACAAGTCGAGTCCCTCACTTTCCGTCTGCACCCTTCGGAGGAGTCAGGGAAGTACGCCGAACTCTTGAGTGAGTTTCCTGGAATGCCAATCGTGATCTCCTCGGCCACACTCGCTTCAGACCTTGCACACGCTGACGCAGTCGTGGGCACACATTCCAATGTCCTGGCTATCGCCATCAGTACGGGTATTCCCGCGATCACCGCAATCCCACCCGAGGGCATCCCATGCATCCTTCCGCAGCGCGAGGTCGCCCGCTTCGACACGCTCCTCGACTAACGGCAGTAGTCATTCGAGAGTGGTCGTAGGGTGAGTTTCACTCCCATTTCGGACCAACGACTCTCACCTCAGCGGATCTGCTCCCAAAGTTCCTTGAGTCGCGCGGCTTCCAAGGGGTCCGTCACGCCCCCTGGATCACCTGTGCGTACCGCTGCCTCGTAGCCCGGGGGCAGGGCGCGCTCGTAGTGGCCGACGTACCAGTGGAAGTCGTGGGCCGCATATGGGATTGCCGCCAGGTATCGATCGGTGAGCGCACACCGGTCGATCCAGTGCACTGTGGGCCCGGAGATGATGCCGGCCGTTCCCAGCAGGCCACACAACACCCCGACATCGGATGGCAAGTCGCTGAAGGATCCATCGGGATTCGGCCAAGTGCCGTGCGGCAGCGAGGTGCTCGCACGATCGGGCCAGTTGTTGGCTGCCGACCGGATGTCACGCAATGGCGCCAGCAGATTGGTCGAGGCCGCATCGGGGTACGGCGGAACCGAGATTGACGCCCCCAAGGACATGGCCCACTGCTCCAGGCCCTTGTCGAGTTCGATGAACTTGCTGCGCGCGTCGTAGATCGCTGCGGCGTCGTCCATCTCGCGCCAGCGGGTGGACGTCGGATTGGCGATCGCGGATGGGACTCGGTCAGCGGCTACCAAGACCAGCAGGACCGCGATGAAGCCAACGAGCACGGACACGATGCTTGATGCCCGCGGGCGGGCCAGTGCCGAGTGCGCGACCACCGGAACGGTGATGCTCAGCAGCACCAGCAGGTAGACGGGTACCGCATAGAAGCGCCCAGCCATGAAGTCGCCGCCGATCCAGGTGACATATGCCAGGTACAGAACGACGCCGGCCGCCAGGGCGCGGTGCACGGGACGCCCGAAGGCGAAGCACAGCACAAGGCCGACCACAAGCACCAGGCCCGTAACTGGGTCGTGCTCAATGGTGACCCACCCGTACCTCAGGCCCTGGACGACGAGCTCGACTGCGGGGATCTCCAGATTGCGCTTGGCCAGGAAGGTATTGGGAAGGATCGAGCTGTAGGCGAGCCACGACCAGGTGCACCACAGCATCACCGGCACAGCCAAGGCCACGCCTAACGCCAGCAGTCGGCTGCCCTGCCGGCGCAGGCGCACGGCCAGCCACCCGAGCAGCGGCACGATCAGGAGCAGCAGGTCGAAGCGGGTGAGGACCAGGCCTGAGGCCAGTAGGCCCACCACGATGGCACTGCGCAAGGACGGCACCTCGCCCTGAGCAAGCAGGCGAAAGGTCGCCACCACCAGCGCACCCACCATCAAGTAGGCCAGCGGATTCTCCAGGCCCGAGGTGGTGTACTCCATGAACGCATTCGAGAACCCGAGGGCGACTGCGGCCACGAGGATGAGTGCGATCGAGCGCGCCGACCACAGCACGATGGCCACTGCAGCAACAGACAGCACAACGCTGATGACCACAATGGTGAGGATCCACTCGCCGGTGAGCCATCCGCTCGCCAGCCACAACAGGAACCAGGCCGGATGGGTGTAGCCCTGCACGGACTCTGTGAAGTTGTAACCGGGACCCCAGCCATGCGCGATGTTGAGGGCATTGCGCAAGGTGATGAGTGCGTCGTCACCGATCCAGGCCAGGCGCACCATCGCTGCTGCGAGCACCACGAGACACAGCACGCGGACAACGAGCAGCACCCTGCGTGGGGTGGGCGACACCTCGTTCGCCGACGAGGGTGTGACATCCGGGGTCAGGGTCTCCATAGGGCAATCGGCTCCTGGGCTAGCGGCATGGATCGGCGGTGAAGTGCAGGGTGGAGACGACCAGCCCCGTGCTGGGAGCGGTCGTCACGTTCGGGTGCGTGGCCTGGCCCGCGAGGATCGCCGCGAGCTCAGGTGCGAATCCTGAAGTGCTGCCCGGATTCCAGATAACGGCTTTGACTCCTTGCTGCGCGGCCGAGCACAGAAAAGCGTCGACGCTCGAGCCGTCGAGGCGGTGCGCGAGGGGCGTACCTCGCTGACTGATCTGCACGAGCCCGCCGTTGTGAATCGGCACCGTGCCGGGCACCTTCGTCGTATAGAAGTTGAAGTCGTTGGTGAATACCTCGTCCATCGACGCCACCTGCGCATGGGCCAGGAATGCCGCCTCGTGATCGGCCCGCTCATGCTCGAGCTGGCTGCGGCCTATGGCATTGGCCACATCGGTCTGCACCCAGGAGTAGGTGCCCCAGGCCAGGACCAAGGCAAGTGCCAATGCCAGCGTCGCGCGTACGTGCAGCGCATCGAACTGGTGCTCGCGCCCGGCAACCCGGATGATCCAGATTGCTGCCGTGCCCACGACGATCGCAGCTGCCACGCCCCAGATGGGCATGAAGGCGATGAAGGCCCGCCCGCTGTAGGCCAGCGAAGTGGCGAGGGCGAAAGCGATGGAACCGGCCAGGAGCGCACGCAGGTAGGGCAGCCATCGGGTGCCGATCGTGCAGAAAGCAGCGACTCCGATCACGGCCAGCGGGAAGACGAAGTTCGACAG
>Ga0172380_10003841_pt1 | contig 20092 bp, 13 predicted proteins | sample Leawe162metaG_FD_119747 | JGI IMG/M metagenome (GOLD analysis project Ga0172380, IMG submission 119747) | Leachate microbial communities from a municipal landfill in Southern Ontario, Canada - Leachate well 162 metaG | ecosystem: Engineered > Solid waste > Landfill > Unclassified | place... | reverse complement strand
TTGTCCCGCTATTACATTGGAATGTACAAAGATTATAGGGTCCCGTTGGACTTGGATCAAATGCCCAAGCACGTGAGATAGTACTTGTGCTAATATCCTGTTTAATAGTTGAATTTAATGGACGTGTACCTGTGCATGAGACAGCGGAGTTGAGCACAAAGTCAGCATTGACAATACATACAGTTGTAATTGGCCCAGTAGTGTATACGTTATCTGAGAGGGAACCTTCACATCCTGTCACGGCTGCTCTGTAGCCAGGATTTGGTGTCACAGTAAATGTAGTAGTATCGCCAAGGTTTACTCATACTGAAGCAGGAAAGATAGTACCACCTGTTCCAGCACTTGATGTAATGATGTAGGGAGGAGTGAGCGTCACGGTGTTACTCGCTATGCTCTTGGCTCAATATATATTCTCCGCGGAAACACGAAAATCATACGAGTTGCCTCCAGAAAGTCCTGTAATAACAGCATGGGGATTTTTTCAAATTCCATCACCAGCAACTGTCCATGTATTTACAGAAGAGAGCTTATATTCTACCATGTAGTCTGTAATAACTGTGCCGCCATTATTTTCGGTAGGGGCAGTCCAAGAAAGGTCGACATTACCCCCCTCATCTGCAACACCAGTTAAGGTAGGCGAATTGGAACATATTTTATAGTCGTAAGTATCATTACAAATGGGTAGGGCGAGAAAATCTGGAGCAAACGTAGCATACAGAGAATGTGCAGAAGTCGATGCTGCAGGAGTCGAGAAAGATGCTGGAGCATCGAGTACGGCATTGCGGCATTTGGCATTCTCGACAAGTCCGATATCACGTAAATATACTGTCCCTTCCATACCGTCACCTTGGGCAAGGGAATGTATATACATTGTACAGGTGTCTCATACCATATTCACAACCACCGTATTTCCGCTGGGGATATTGTATAAATTCTGCCCGCTGTAGGGCGAGGTACGAGCACCGCCATAATTCTCTCAAAATGTTATCTCAACTATTGGATATTCCATAGACACGGCAGTGCCAGTATGCTGGAAAAGAGCATAGAATTTTTTATGTATTACATCGGCTAATGTTACACCTAATATATTACATACATTCACTTCAGTTACTGGTGTAGGAGTGCCAACAATCGTTCGCGCATACACTGTATTACCGAGATATTTAGACCCCGGGATAAACCCCACATAAGATGCAATGGGCGTAGTGTCGGTACATTGGCTCACAACACAATTTGGATGAGGTTTTGTACATGTTAACTCAGTTACAAAGCGGTATCATGTAGTAGGGTTTGCATCTCTGTGAACAAAACGAAGAAGATCTGAATCCCAGACAAGGACAGAATTATCTCCCAGTCACGCCCAGTGATCAGACTGTGAGGACAAGGCAGTCTGGAATCCCAGTACCTGACAGACATGATCTTTTGTGACTTGTTCATCAGAAACTGCTAATATAGGTTCATCATTATATTTATTATACGACCTTGCTACCAATCCTGGCTGTTGTTCTATAATTCTGGTTTCGAATTGTGTGAGTCAAAACGTTTGCGTCATGTTTTGATAAGCGCATACGCTGCTTGAAATAGGTGTTCCTGTGGCAGTTGAACCAAGAAATTTCCCTTTAATACCCCCTGGTAGAAATATAGAGAGGGCAAAAATTATCCCCGTGATAACGCCAATGGAGATGAGCTTTTTCTGTGTTGTCATACAATATGATTAAAAAGATGAACACAATCATCATACCATACCGATCTCTGGAATGCAAATATATACATACTAAAAAAATACTCCATTCTATTTGTCAATATATGTGAAGCTGAATCTCAGAAAATGTACTCTTTTTATACCATTGCTGCCTCTAGCAGACCATATCGTGTCGTGTTACGGAGGTTATGGAGGACAAAGAGTTCCAAAAATAAGAAACCAATTATCAGAATCGCCGAAGGTATACCGAGATTATTTGTACCAATCATCAGATTATAGTAGCCGTGTATCAACGTCGCAACACTGACTCACCCGATAAATCATCCCCACGTCATCAAATTTGTATAATTTTCCCAGCCAAGCGTTTTCTGGAGGGGGGAAACATTCCCCCTATCGTCGATGGCTCTCAAAAAAGCAAAACGTCATCGCGCGTAGATCAACACACATATCATACTAAAGAATATATGGGAAAGATAGCCAAAAACAGACCTCCAGAAAGCATTATTGAGAATAAATGAGTCTGTTTGTCCTTGATGAAACAAGTCCATCATATATTTGATATTTTCTGCAAAGGCAAATCCTGCCGCAACGAGAGCGATACTAAAGATATAATCTGACACACTTTTGAGCTGGGTGGAAAAAGAAAGAGAGATAGAGAGTATAATGAGTATTACCAATCATCCTACCCCGATAAAAATTGTTTGAAAAAGAGGAATCCCCGGCATCGTATAATATCCGTGTACTATTTTTGCCAACAAGAAAAGCCCGAGTAAAATGATTGGCCACTTCAGCATTTTTTTTACCAAGAGGATGAGAAGTCCCAATTTTGCAAATTCTTCGAGGAAGGCGAGAAAAAATGTCACGGTCCCCTCTATCCCCGTATCTGACACGATTTTACCATTTCCAAGTGTATTTTTGAGTCCCTGGATGAAATTATTTCCTTCGATATTGAGGGTGAAAAAGAAAAGATGAATTTCTTGTGTTTGCCCGGCATTTCCGATAGACCAATTAAAGGGGAGAAAGATACACGTGATAACGATGATACCAGTCAAAAACAAGGCTATTGTTTGTGCGATTGAGATCTGGCCATACAATTTCAGAATTGTACAGTACACCACTGCAGCCGCCATAATGACTCATAGTGGCTCCCAAAATGTCTCAAAGAAAAGCTGAATATCGTAGAACATAGTGTTATGAGATTGAGTAAATGAGAGTGTCTGTTTTTTCGATACCCGATTCGTAGACAGCTCGTGCTGTGATATGATAATCTCCTGGTGTTCTGAAACTATGGACAATACTTTCTCCTCTGAAAAGACCAGTATTATCACCAAAATCCCATGTGATACTTTTGACAGCTCCCTGCGTAATAGCATCAAAGGTAATCGGCATATCCTCTTGTGCATTTACGGCAGAAATACTCGGGCTTATTCTGATAACTTCTTGTGGTTTTTTTATAATCAAAATATATTCTTTGGTGGCTTTTTCGCCAAGATTTGTCACCGCCGTGACACGTACTGTATATTCACCTGGAAGAGTATATCGATAGTCGATGATACCTTCTCCCTCTGTTTTATTGCCATCTCAGAACTCATAGAAAAATTGGCGTATCTCACCTTTTTGTGCTCTGGAACTCGTTGCATCGAAATGCACTAACGCAGGAGCATAGTCATGATCTGGGACAATCTTTACACGCACATCGAGTGATATGTTTTCTCATTTTACTATGATTTTATCGACATATATCTGTTTTTGTATTTCTCCATTGATGGTCCTATCCTCGAAAGTGTATCGAGCACCAAAAGTATATTGCTCTGGTAGCTGGAGATTTTCAGATATTTGAAATCATGTTTTTTCGTAGGTACCATCACCATCCATATCCCACTCTGCCTGTACCAGTCTTAGACGAGGATTCGTCGACTGTATCCCCTTGGCATCGAAGGCAAGAACCGCAGGAACTGCGACACTCGGAAGTAAATATGTTTTCAGTTTTTCATCGTACGTATCTTTTGAGATGTCGAGTCCACTTTCATCCAAGATATGAAGTGTATAGCCATTTTTGAGTGTGGTAAACAGTGTCGTAAAAATGGGATCAGCCATGGTATTCGCGATATTTCCGAGCGTATCCTCTATCTCTGCTGATACGGAATACGTACCAGATTTTTTGAAGGTGTAATCAAGTATGGTCTCAGTACCCGAGACAAACTTACCAGCATAAAGCCCACCATCGATTTTCCAGCGAATAGCCTTGATTTGCCCTTGTGCTAATTGTGGTTCGAGTGTAAACTGATATTTGAGTGGATCAACGGGGTCAGTCTTGATCTGGATATCCGTATGGGTGATATTGGTCTGGATATCTTCCCCGATGACGTAGCGCCAGTCACACGGATCAGTACTCGCCGTCTCTATGGGTTGCATCTTGAGACAGACAATGGCAGGATATTCAGTAATATTTTCAGGTGAAAATTGGTATCAGTTCACGGCTGGCGTCGTGCTCCCCATAATACTCCACTGAGCCTGTCCAAGGGTGGATAAACTCGAAGCATCGAAAAGGTATATCTTGGAACCATCTTTCCCTTGTTTCTGTGTAACGTTTATAATATTGTCTACCTGAAAATTAGGAATCTCTATGGCGATTTCTTTTTGATTTCCTCATGCATCTATGGCTCGGAGTGTCGCTGTCGTCTTATACTGACCTGCTTCCGTGTATTCTCATGGCACGAGTAAGGGAGCATCAGGATGCGTAATAGGGAGCTCTATCTTGGTATTTTCTCCAGAACCGATATCAGGTCTGCCATCCTTATTATAATCAATGTTAAAGGAATATCCCTTGTTCAATAATAGACCATTTTCACGAACTGCTTTTTTGATTTGAGGAGTTATATCATAGCGGATATTCACGGGTCATATCCCTTTTTTAGGTGCTCTGAAAAATGCCAAATCCCTCTCCTTCATTTTACTCCTATATCAGAGCAGGGTATTGTCGTAAATAATCACTCGTTCTTCTAGATTTGTAAAGTCAATACTCAGAAACCAGTTGTACGAAAAGGCAAAAAGGGCAATATTTCCGAAAAAGAGTCCTCAGAAGAGCAGTGTAAGAAGCCAGAGAGTAGTTCGTTTGAGTTTTTTATGCGTTTTGATAATAAGAGCACGATACCAAAAGAAGAGAAATACTGTTCAAAGCACGATACCCAAAAGACTATAAAAGACGTAAATAGTGTATTCAAGTACACGCTGAATCGTGACATACTCAATGTAAAATACATTATTGAAAAAGAGCGCAAATTGGGGATTGAGTAGAATGAACGCACACAGAAGAATATAAAATGTTCCAAGCACGAAGAGGGCAGCTTGGAGATTTCTTCACCACGGACGTGGATTTCGTGGGGAGATAGGGATAGGAGATTTCTTCACTTCTGTTTGAAAATTTTCGTCATTTCCTGTAAAAGAAAGAATCTTTTGGAAAAAAGATATTTTTTTGGGAGAAGATGTGTTTTTATTGGTATTCATAGAAGAGGTTATACGGTTGAATTATCATGAGAAGGAGGAAGAAGCATGTCATGGGCTGGGTCGAGGAGGTTTTCACCAGCACTAAGACCTTTTTTTGGAGCTGTCGACTTTTTTTTCTGCTTTTTTTCTCCTGATTTTTTCTTCTCGGAGAGAAGTGTATCGTGTACTGGCTCAAGGAGATCACTATCTCCCGCTCCTAAAAGGCCCTCTTCTGAGACAATATCGAGTACCTTTTTTTCTTTTTTTCAACTCTTTTTTGCTGACTGAAGAGGGTTCTCTCGGTCAAAAGACGTACCAAATATATCTTGTATAGGTTCATCATCTTCACTGACATTGGTGTGGGAGAGTATCTGGTCGAGAGATTCGACATCCGCATCAGCAGTATCAGGGAGAGGGACACTGTTCTCTCCAGACGTACCCAGAGTATCTGTCTCTGACACTGGCACTACGGCTTCTCCGCCACGTAACCAATCCGGCATATCTTCATCCTGTGCGGTGCTTTGTGCAGCATCCAGAGTTTCACTCTTTTTTTCATCTTCCTCTGGGACAATACTCTCAGTCTCTTCACCAGTTGGAGAAGAACTGACAGTTTCGGAAGGACTCATTTCCGCGATGGGGAGAGATACTTCTTGCGAAAGAACGGCTATCGGTTCCGGTATGACATTTTCCTCTGCGGGTATAGGAGAGTTGAGCCAATCGGGTGTATCGCTCGTATCTGTAGTTGTAGACGTATCTATAGAATTCTTTTCTTCTTCTCGGGGCATTCATACCGTTCACTCTTCAGTGCTTGCATGGGTCTCCTGTAGAGGAAGAAGTGCATCTGTGGATGTGGTTTGTGGTACAGTATCCTGTATCCAATCTGGTTGATGCGTATCTGGTAATTGTGGGGTAGCTTTTTCAGAAAAAACGTCCTCATCTCCAAACGGCGAACCACCCTCTTTGAGCCAATCGGGTGTTGTCGAGGTATCACCACTCGTGAGAAAGGCATCGGGAGTATTTGGTGGTATCTGGGTTTTTCAGGCATCATCACCGTGTGGCTCTCCAATATCATCACGTGGTGTACCGAGTTTCTGTCTGGCATAAGCGATACCCACACCTCAGAGAATAATAGATACTATGCCTCAGAGAATCCAGAGAATTAAAGGCAATTTGCTCGTCGTACTCGCTGGTGTTTGAGGGGTTTCTGTTGTACTGAGGGGAGCTCAGGCCAAAAGCAATAACTTTTCTTCAATCACTTTTTTTACTTCTGGACTGAGAGTTTTGTCTGGGTCGACATACTCATCGTAGATCTTTTGCTTGATAGCGAGATTGGCTTCATAATATTCTGGGTTATCCAGCATCTCGTCAATCAATCATACGCTGGTTCCGTCTCAAAATATGGCCGCTTTGTCAGGACTCTTTGCGAGGGCATCGGCGATAACTTTACGAGCCGCTTGACGCTCATTCATCTTATCGTCACCCTGTGTGTAAATCAGATTAATCTGTTCCAGTATTTTTTTCTTGAGATCTGCAGGCAATGTCGTACTCGCATCAACTCCCAGAGAAAAGAGTATCAGTGTCTGTGTACGATCGGCTATATCATACCAGATATCACCGAGTTGATCGAGGAGTTTATTAAACTCTGCCTTTTCTTCTTCAGGTGCTGTCTGTACGAGATTTCTGAGCTTATCGATACGATCCTTATCCTCTTGGGAAAGGTTGAAATTTTTCGGCTCTTGAGTGGTCGTATCTATCTCGTCTGGAAGTGCTAAAAAGCTACGCGTGACGCGTATTTGTCTGGAGGCCATATCTTCATTATTTTGCCCGATAAGTCGGATACGCATAATAGTAACACGTTTATTTCCTTTTGGTATTTGAAATGGTCGACCATTTCGATAGGAAGCGGTTCATTTATTGTCCACATCATCATTCTTTTGACCATTGAGATCAGTGTCAATGTCTATATCAGTATCTATCGCGTAGTACTGGATATCCCCCCGTGATTCCCCAAGATAAATGAACATAGGAATCATAGGGTCCTCCCATACGACATCATCTGGAGTTTCTATCGTATCAGTACCACTTGCCTGAGAGAGTACGATGAGTGGTCAGGGGATTTTTTTGAGCAGTACCTGATTTCTGAGGTTCCTTTCCACAGCATAGACAACCGACTCTGTTATTTTTCCATCTGATATCTCGAGTTTTAATTCTTTTGGGGAAGAAGTCTCAGTATCAAATACGAGGTAATCGCGATTCTCTGAAATCTTTTTGTTATCCAGATACCAATTCACCGTCTGAAAAACACCTGAAGATATATTGTAGGCAACTATTTTATTGCCTATGATTTGGAGTGTAGCCTTTGGTACTAGGCGGTTTTTGACCACAATCGTCAGAGACTTTGTGGCAGATATGCCCTTATGTGTCACTTTTACTTTTGGATTATATTCGCCTGGATACTTATATTGGTATTCGTAGGATGGTGTGGATGTTTTGATATCATAGAATCCATCTCAGTCGATATCCCATCGGTATTCTGTCTTATCTGAGACATCACTATCAAGAGCTGTCCTCACTGTGAGGGAGAGACGTGTCTTATCTCCGAAATTTACTTCTGTGGAATCTGCCGTAAAGTCCTCAATAATTGGAGTTGCGAGATTGGTATTGACGTAGAGATCAGGTGTTGAAAAACGTGTTTCAGAGACCTCTCGTGTATTTACCTTGAGACCGCTCGAATCCTCCATCATAACATCGAAATAATATCTGCCAGAAATCTTTGGCAATACAAAGGTGGTCTCAGGAGTCCGTGTAATACGAAATCACTGTGGCTGGTCATCACGGTCAGTATAATAGTACCATGTATAGGACCGTATGACACCATCGGGGTCTTTCGCACCAATGAGTTTGAGATTGATACGCATAGGATCCATGTCGAGATTTTCTACTACGACTTGCATATCACTAAATTGTGGGGCGAGATTGATGACCTTCACCCATGATGTCGTCGTATGGTAAGTCCCTGTTTTTTTGTCCGTGACTGTCAGTGATATCTCCTCACATCCGAGCTCGTCAAACGTATATGATACATTTTTGCTCGTCGATGTTTTATTGAGACCTATCTTCCAGAAGTAGGTGAGGTCACTGTTTCTCCCATCTGTATTGACGCTTCTGTCTGCTGAAAAAGAGACAGAATTGACTCTATCGACAGCCAGCGCTTCCTGTCAGCTACAGATATTTTTTTGTGTGGAAGAAAGAGGAGAATCGCTCCTCATATCCAGGATAGAAAAGGGTTTTTCTTCATCGGTCACGTATATTTTTCCAGTAACACTATTTGTATCGCCCTCTTCGTTTGTGACTTTGACTGTCACAGGGAAGGTGCCAGAAACGGGAAAACTCGTTGAAAGCCTGTTGGTCTTTGTGACAATCGGTTCTTCTGATCAGACTTTCCACTCATAGGTGAGAACCTCAGAGGGTGCAGACACTCAGAGGAGCGTTATCGCTCTCCGCTTCACGACTTCTGGACGCATAGTGAGCTTCAGTGAAAGAGTGCTCGTTATCTTGATATCTTTTTTTGAGTCTTGATTTTTGCCATCTTCATCCGTGACACGCAGAACGACATGGTAGGTGCCTTTTTCTGGAAAGGTATATTTTCCACGACTGTTTTGCGTATTTACTTCCGAGAGTTGGACTTTTACATCATTCACAAACCATTCAAACCGTAAGTCCTGATTATCAGGATAGTCAGGATCAAATGATCCAGTCCCATCAAATAAGTAGGTATTTGGTGTCTCTGACGAAACCATCTCCGAGATAAACTGTACATTTGGTGGTCGAGATTCTATCATAATCTCTATCGTATCTTTGTCGCGCGCATCTCATTTTATCGAGGTCAGAGAGACAAAGTATCTCCCCGTATCCATAAATACATATTCAAATCTCGTTCATGAAAATGAGTACAGGGCTGTGTCTTGGCCACTTTTCTTCACTTCCCAGAGGTACTGTACATCAGCTTCTTTTGAAACCTTTTGTGCTTGAAAAACAACCTTTTCTCCCTTGCTTGGGGCTTTATTGTTCGTTGAGATGGCTGCCAATGGATCACCGATTCTGAGGACAATATTCTGAGAGAACTGTTCACCATCATTGCGCACCAGCGTGAGCTTGATGGTATATTCTCCTGGATCATATTTTTGATATTCAAATTGTGGATTGCCTTCGTTGGTATCCGTGACCCCATTCCCAAAATCCCACTCAGTCGTTTTGGTCGTATAGCCAGAAGCAAAGACGGTTTCGGAGGCGTCGATGGAGATATTACTGAGTGCCTCCTTGGTCGGTAGTTTGACGATCCTATCAGCGAGTTGATCATTGATTCGTATCACAAACCTGACCTTTGGTTGTCAGACCTCGATGACGACATTTTTTTCAAAACTGATCACGTCGTTAAAGCCCTGACTATTTTTGCTGGCCGAGTTGATGGTGAGGTAGACGCTATACGTGCCCTCCGTGGTAAAAGTATAATTGATTATTTTTCCTCTGCCAAGAATTTTAGCTCCCTCGGCAGTACGCATCCACCACGTGAAGTTTTCATTTGGTATGACTGTCCCGCTCCCATCTATCGCTTCCTTGGCTTCGAGCGTGACAGAGAGTGGAGCATCTCATACTCTGGGATTTACATCTGGTGTTGCCTCTATCCTAAATACATCTGGCTGCTCTATAAAGGCCCTCACAGCATTTTCTACAATGCCACGATCTATTAATTCTTGTCTCGAATTATAAGTCGTTATGGCATTTTTCACTGCGTCGTAGCGCTGTTTATTTGCATACAGATCTGCTCTATCTGGCAGATGCTGATAGGCTCCGTCTACAAGAATCGAGAGCTCATTCATGACATCGACACGATAGTCTCATGCGATTTTTGTCTCAAGGGCACGGATTTTATTGCTGTACGTCGTAAAGTCTACCATCCTGATCGGCGTCTCTGCGACAGCGACAGGAAGAGATATGGTCGCTGTTTTATTATTGATGACATAAAGCACTGTGCTCACTATCCACCAGGCGAACCAGATAATCAGAATACCAGAGACAACTCAGATAATGATTTTTTTTGTTTTTGCGGCAGACTCTTCGTCAGCAGGATTGAGCAGGAGTTGTGCTCCGGCATACATTATATATATAAGCGCTACGAGCGAAATGAAGGAGAGGAGATAGACGATAAAATTCTGCACTGCTTCAGAGATTCACATATCGGTCACGATTCACGCATCTGGTCACAGCACGTCACCCACTGCCTCTACCCCACATCGAAAATAATTCCCTGATGGACAATTGGGAGAATTCAGAATCGAGGCAAATGTGGTATCTGCCAACAAAAATCAGACTATAAGAGTGCAGAGAAGAAGCGCTTTTTTCATATTCCTCTTCATATTAACAGATATTTCTCCTAAATTCAAATGTTTTTCTGCTATAAATAGGATTCTCTGAGGACAAAGAGTCTTGACTTATATTTTTTTATGTTACCACCTCCCACTTGCACCCCCTCAACCAAATCATCCGCCTCCAAATCAACCCCACCCTCCCCCAGATCCCCCGCCAAAACCTCCGCTATGACGACTCTGAAAATTCCGAATAAGAGGAATTTTTTGATACGCATATTTCGAAAGAAAAAAATCCAGTATCAGACCCACACCAAGTCCGATACCTCCAGCGGAAATTCATCCAATCATTCCTCAGATAATAGCTCAAAAAACACCTCAGAGCCACCAAGACTTTGATGCGGAAAGGATACTCAAAAAACTCCATCCAAAAAATAGAATCAGGAATAGGAAAGGCGTTATCAAATCAATGATGCTACTTTTCATGGCTGGTAAATCCACTACTTCGCCACGAAGTAGTGGACTCATCACTTCAATAGCCCGTGATAATCAGCTATAGTAAGCCTCCTGTTTAAACTCCGGAATAATATAATCATCAATAATTCGATTTGCGATCAGGTCAGTGATTACTCACTCCAGCCCCCTACCAACCTCGATTCGCACTTCTCGCTCTGTTGGTGCCATCACAATGAGGAGACCATTATCGAGCTCCTTCTGTCCGACTCCCCACGTACGACCAAGAGTAATACCAACCTCTTCTATGCTACGACCTTGCAGACTCTTCATAATTGCTATGCCAATCTGATGGTGTGTTTCAGTTTCAAGAGATGTAATAGTTTGCTCCAGCGATTGGTTCTCAGCTGCACTCAAAATACCCGCTTCGTCCAAAATATGGCCAGCAGGAGCAGGTGGTACTATGAATTCCGCCAGGACACCGATGCAGACGAAAACCAAGAATATGGCACAGGCACGAGATAAAGTGTTCATAAAATAGGGGTCATATCTGCCTCACTATCATATCCTATCGAACAGGCTATTGGATATCAAATTTAATGACAGGTGCCACTTCGGCTCCGGACTGTGCGTCAAAGAGTGCTACTTTTTCAAAACCAAATAATCGTGCGAGGATTACGCGTGGAAACTGTGTAATCATAATATTCCAATTGACAGCAGCAGCATTGAAATCACCCCGAGAAACGCCTATACGATTTTCTGTGCCCTCCAGTTGTGACTGGAGATCCTGAAATCCTTTTGTGGCAGTCAATTGAGGATAGGCCTCTACAGAGACGAGCAGACGACTCAATGCTCCTGAGAGCTCTCCTTGAGCGGCATTAAATTGGGCCAAGCTTTCAGGATTTGAGAGGTCTACCTGGACTTGTGTTGCACGAGCACGAGCTTCTACGACATCGGTGAGTGTCTTTTTTTCAAAATCTGCTGCTCACTGAACCGTCGCAACCAGCTGAGGTACGAGGTCATTACGACGTTGGTATTGTACCTGCACATCACTCCAAGCGCGATCAACTCACGCCCGACCAGAAACCAGCCCATTATAGGCGCTCGCCACCCAAATCGCTCAAAGAGCTATGATGACCACGATAACCAGAAGCAATTTTTTCATACAAGTGAGTTAAGAAATGGAGAAAAAAGTATACTCTTTTTTCCTGGAAAACAAATAAAACCCCGTATTGCATTTTCTCTTTTTTAGATAGACTAAATGCACCTTTAACCCTTTGTATGAATCCTCTCCTTCTCAAAATCGCACAGTTTATGTCTCAAAGACCAAAGGATACTACTATACGTCTCTTTCATATCCTCTCGGGTCTTCTCGTACTCGTTCTCCTCTGGGTGGCAGAGGATCGATCTGTCATAGATGTTCCTTTTATGGGGATACAAAATCCTAGCACGGAGAGATCTATCGAATATGGACTTCTTATCCTCTGACTCTTGCCTCTCTTAAAATGAATCCTCCCATTTTGTCTCCTCAAACATAAGACATTGCGTATTTCTCAGGCAGTTTTTGGACTCCTCCTCATCATCGTCGGAGGACCAGTGATGGATCCTATCGTGACCACTGTTTCTCTACCATCAGAGAAACCAGCCGATGAATTTCAGATTGATTTTGGCACACGAGAGGAAACATCCAGCCATCCTGGTATCTTTCTTATTATTCTCGGAATACTCTGGATGCTCGTATGAGCGACAGGAAAAGGTACGACCGAAAAATGCCTCCGCTACAAGGAAGTCGTCAAAAAAATCAGAGTATAAGAAATTCTCTCTATCTCGGATGTCCGGAGAGAAGTCTCAATAAGCCCTCTGTACATTTTACTATCAGATTTTGCAAGACAGGAGGAAGAGTCAAGACATTGGAGGCTTCAGAACTTTGATTAAATCTCGCGATTGCCTCCGCTATCGCTCGATCATCATCTTTTGACGTTTCTGTTGGTGAATTTGGAGTGTTCATATTGGTAATAAAGAGAGAATAAGAAATTCTTTGTCGAGGTATTTTAAGATACCTCTTTGCTGAGAAGAGATCAAACATGCATCCATACGCCTCGCTTCGTCGTCGCTACGTCTCAATTTTCTCAAAAACGAATAACATATCGAGAGTTCAGTCAGTCCTTGAGACTGCTTGATAATGACTCTAAGAGGCCTTGTTTGATTTCCTGTTGGTCTTCCAGGGAAAAAGATCCTCGGACACTCAAGGAGATATTGCGAGTTTCCTCATCTATGCTGTATTCTATGGGAACTCACGTAGCCTCCGACTGTGCACAGAGAGTATCCAACATGTATGAAATTCATTGATCTGAATGCCGCGATTGAAATTGGATATGCCAATGTTCACAAACATAGTGTGGAGGACATTGTGGCAAAACATTTTGCGTTACATAGGCTAATATCGTTTTACGTCTTTTATAGGCTTCTTCTGTTGAAAGTTCTTTTCCCTCAAAAACAATATCACACGTAAAAAACTTTTTATCTTCATCAAATTTTTCTTGTATACTGCGAATATCTGGATACAATCGTCTGAGATACGAATAAAATACCATAAGAACGTAATTGGGGACAGGAGTTTCCCGAACAGGTGCACTATCGAGGGGAGTGGTATGCATAGAAAGATTTATGTGATAACAAGCAGTGGCGTATCTGTATTATATCGTTTAAGACAACTTGTCAAATTATGAAAAAACTTCGTGTTGTATTCTTTGGAACTCCACAGCTCTCGGCGGATACTCTCACATATCTGATAAAAGACGATTCGTGTGATATCGTCGGGGTCGTCTCAAGTCCTGACACGACTGGTGGACGCTGACATACGGTTATCCAATCACCTGTCACTCTTGTAGCACACAAACATTCTCTCACTTTGTCTCAACCAGAAAATATACGAACCAATGAGATTTTTTTACAAGCTATGAGAAATCTGAGGCCTGACATCTGCCTGGTGGTTGCTTATGGGAAGATACTCCCCCAAGTTCTCCTCGATATCCCTCCGATGGGTTTTCTCAATGTCCATACTTCTCTCCTGCCCAAATACCGTGGAGCTGCTCCGATACAACACGCACTTCTCAATGGTGAAAAGCAAACAGGGCTCACAGTTATGCAGATGAGTCTCGGAATGGATGAGGGCGATATCCTCCTCCAAGAAGTCTGGCCAATAACTCCCGACGATACCACTGGATCGCTCTTTCAGAGAACAGGAGAACGTGCAGGACCACTCTTGATCAAAGCTTTAAAGGGGCTTCAAAATGGAACTATCACACCACAGAAACAGGATACAACACAAGCAACCTATACCACGATGATAGAAAAAACTGATGCAGCTGTCCATGCGGACTGGACTCTCGATCAGGCCTACCACGCTTGGCAAGCCTATGTTCCTTGGCCAGGACTACACACCTTCTTTTGAAATACGAAGGTCATCTTGCAACAAATAGAAAAATACCCGATAGAGCATTCCCTCCCACCGCTCAGTTGGCATGTGAATAATAAACTCCCTGCTCTTGCATTTAAGGATGGCTTCCTTTTCATCCATGGACTCACTCCAGCTGGAAAGAAGCGAATGTCGGGGGAGGATTTTGTGAGATGATTTATGAGGTAATCTGATAAACTTATTCAATTGATTATCGGCCTACACCAAGAGAGCCATTAGGTCTGAGTGTGCCTTTTCTGCGGCAAAATAAGCTAGCCCAAAATAACCGCGAGAAGTTAAGGAATTGGAACATCTCAAAATACTTCTATCGATTCCTGTTAGGAAATGATTGATGAATCACGAGCTTAAAAAGTTATTACATTTCAGTCTTGAAGGTAACTACAACTACCAATATCATATCATTCTGGTATATCTGCACCCGATTCTTTTCCAGATCCATTTTCTGCATAGCGACTAAAATTTGATGGTGATTCGAATTGTGCCAATAGTATATACCCGAGACCCTCATCACAAGTCCCATAACGATACATGCATGCATAATCTGCGACATTAGTAGGACTAAGACACACCGAGGGCGAAGCACTAATTCACGGATTGAGAGGATCGGAAATTATTTGGCCATTATTGGCATTACTAATGACCTCTAGAATGTCATCCTCTATAGGGGGGAGTCCATCTGTTGTCATACTGGCCAGAATAATCGTATTGATAGCCGCAAGGTCAGCAATCCGTGTGGTATCTCGGGCCTTTTTGATATAGCCAGTATACGCCGAGAGACCAGCGGTAGCGAGGATAGCAATAATTGCCATCACGACCATCAGCTCGATAAGGGTAAACCCTAATTGTTTTTTCATACAGGCATTGTACTACCTCCCCCTAGAAGTCAATTCTCCAGAGTTGCTAATATATTATTTTCTGTTTCTGTACCAATACACCCCAAACGCTCCCAAAATAACTGCTATAAGAATATAGCTGATATATTGAAGAACCACCTCGTACGATTCCACGAAAAACATACCGATAAGGAGGATACTGACGGCCCAGATAGATGAGCCGATGATATTTGCGACCCAAAATCTCTTGCCAGAAAGTCATTGTGCCGCTGCGAGATAGGGTATAAATGAACGAAGCATATTATGAAATTTGCCTCCGACGATAAACCAAAATCCATTTTTATGCACTTGTTTTTCGAGATACGTGAGCTCTTTAGGTCCGAGCCCCACCCAGAGACCATATTTTCTGAGCACCTTCCTGCCTGAAATTCTCCCCATAAGATACCCGAGAGCATTTCAGAGGCACGCTCCGAGCATGGCGAGAAGAGCAGAGAGCATAAAAACTCCTGGATCACGATGGACAAAGAAGCCACCAACGAGTATCATCACATTCATCCCTGGTACCACGACTCACACAAAGGGAAATGACTCAATCATAGCAACGAAAAAAAGAATCAAATAATTCCAGTTTCCCCATGAGGTAATCTGCACGCCCATCCAATCTATCACAGCACGAATAACCTCTGGGGAAGCGAAAGAAAGAATACCAATTCCAATCATCAATACTACAAAAATAATATGCAGCGTCGTCATGAAAGTGCTAACAATTTTTTTAAAATTCATGCAGGGAGTATAGGGGAAAACTCTCAAAAGTATACAATTAGTATACTCTATAAAAATGGAGCATCTGGGGGGCTGCACACCCCCTACCCCCTCATAAATGAGGCGGAGTTACTGCAGATGCATTGGAAAGGGAACGGAGCCAAAACTCCCCCTTTTCTAGAGGGGGCGGAACAATAAGGATGAAAAAGGGGGGTGCTATAGTAAAGCAATAGTGCAAGTCCCCGTCATTCCAGCCAAGGAAGAATGAAATGAGGACGCGAGGTGGAATCCATCCCTATTCCTGATTCACGATTCAATAAAAGATTCCCCCTCGCGTCCCGACAAATCGTGACTTGGCTGGAATGACGGGGTCAAGCCCGAGAATGACGAGGCTAATTTTGGTGGTTTTGTCCTAAAAAGATAACTCCGAAATAAAAATAATATTTTGCAAGCGAGAGATTTTCCCGCTGTCAATTTCCCGAAAACCCATATCAATATGGCAAAAAAGTGAACACATTTTTATATCACGACACACATTTTTGAAGAAGTAATAATGATAGTTTCAGAACTTTTTGCATTTCAATAAAAACTACATATTGTGTCTGCGTCCATTTTTTGGCACAATATATAGTTAATTTTTCTAATTTTCACTTTATGGCACTCTACAAGATTCGCAAGCGCAATGGCGCTATCGTCACCTTCAATCGAGCAAAAATCGAGCAAGCCATTCAAAAGGCTATCGAGGCAGTCGGAGGAGAGGACTTCTCTCGTGTGACCGTCTTGGCTGATGAAGTCATCGCACGAGCTGTGGAACACGCCGGTAATGACTTACCCAATGTCGAGATGATTCAGGACTCTGTCGAAGAAATCCTCATCAAACATGGTCATGATAGTGTCGCAAAGGCCTTTATCCTCTATCGTGAAAAACGCAGTGAGACTCGCACGGATCGTTCTGTCGTCGTCGAAGTGGGTAAAACTATGGAGGAATACCTCAATCGGTCTGATTGGAGAGTCAATGCCAACGCAAACTCTGGCTATTCACTCGGAGGAATGCTCCTGAATACCTCTGGAAAAATCACTGCCAACTACTGGCTCTCTCATATTTATCCACCGGAGGTAGGTAATACGCACCGAAATGGTGACTACCATATTCACGATCTCGATATGTTTTCTGGGTATTGTGCTGGTTGGAGCCTCCGACAACTCCTCGAAGAAGGATTTAATGGTATGCCAAATCGTATCGAGTCAGCACCACCACGAAATCTTCAGGCAGCGGTTAACCAGATGATCAATTTCCTCTGAACCCTCCAAAACGAGTGGGCTGGTGCGCAGGCATTCTCATCATTTGATACCTATCTCTCTCCCTACGTTCACAAACATGAACTGGAGCTCCGACGAGATATTGAAGAGTTTGGGATGACTTTTGAAAATGAGGCAGCAAAAGAAAAATATGTAGAAGAGAAAACATACTCCTATGTCTATCAACAGATGCAAAACTTTGTCTTCGGTCTCAATGTCCCATCTCGTTGGGGAACGCAGACTCCATTTACCAATATTACGCTTGACTGGACTTGTCCAGAAGATCTCGCCGAGAAAGGTCTCCATCTCGGTGGCTATGAAAAAGGTGAATACGTGAAAAAATTTGGTGAACTCGACAAAGAACGCGCTATAATCAATAAGGCACTCCTCGAAGTCTATGCAGCTGGTGATAGCAAGGGTCGTGTCTTCACATTTCCTATTCCTACGTACAATATCACAGAAGATTTCCCATGGGATTCTCCCGAGACACTCCGTATCTTCGATGTCACGGCGAAATACGGTCTCCCTTATTTCCAAAACTTTATCGGTTCACAGTACAAGAGGGTCAAAGATGCCGATGGGAATATGGTCACAGTAGAAAATAAAGAGGCCTACAAACCTGGTGCTGTCCGATCTATGTGTTGTCGTCTCCAGCTCGACCTCCGAGAGCTCCTCAAGCGAGGAAATGGTCTCTTTGGTTCAGCGGAAATGACGGGCTCTATCGGCGTCGTCACGATCAATATGGCTCGCATCGGATACAATTCAAAGGGTGATGAAGCAGCATTCCGTGAGCAGATTAAACATCTGATGAATCTCGCGAAAACATCTCTCGAAATAAAGCGAAAAGTCCTCGGAGAATGGCTCGAAAAAGGTCTCTATCCTTACACATACCGTTATCTGAGGTCATTTAGAAATCATTTCTCCACTATTGGTCTCAATGGTATGAATGAGGCTATATTAAATTTCACAGGAGGAAAAGAAGATATCTCCACCGACTGGGGCAAGAAATTCACCATCGAAACACTTGAATATATGCGAGATGTCCTCAAAGAATATCAAGAGGAAACAGGGAATATGTACAATCTCGAAGCAACGCCTGCCGAAGGAACGACCTACCGCTTCGCAAAAGAGGATCAAAAACAACTCCCAAATATTATCCAATCAGGAACACCAGATAATCCATACTACACGAATTCTTCACAGCTTCCTGTCAACTTCACTGATGATGCCTTCGAAGCTCTCGAATACCAAAACGAGCTCCAGTGTAAGTATACTGGTGGTACCGTCCTGCATCTCTATATGGGTGAACGGATGAGCGATGCAGAGGCTTGCAAAAACCTCATCAAAAAGGCTCTCTCAAATTATCAACTTCCCTACATCACCGTCACTCCTACATTTTCTATCTGTCCAAAGCATGGCTACGTCAATGGAGAGCATGACTATTGCCCAAAATGTGATGCAGAAATCGGCTACACAGGAACAAAATTTGATCTCGAATTCCGACAGAACTATACAGCTGATGAAAATAAGATGCACGAACTCGAACATACCCACGCTTGTGAGATTTCTACTCCAGTCATTTAATATATTTTTTATTTTTAACCTTTTATCTTATGTCTGCATTTTTTATCGATAATAGTGGTAACACAGTTGAGCGAACAAAGTGTGAAATTTATACTCGTGTCATGGGATACTACCGCCCAGTCAGTCAGTTTAACAATGGGAAAAAGTCAGAGTTTTACACTCGTGAGTATTTTTCTGAAGGTGCTTCAAACAATTCTCAGTTTATGAGACAGTATCAAGAAGCATAAATAACTATCCACTTATTGATTGAAGTACTGAAATAGGTTTTTAGGGGACAAACTGTTTGAGCGGGATGAATAAAGATTTCTGCCAAACACGGACAATAGCGAGTTTTTGTCCCCTAAATGATTTTGGTACTTTTTTCAGAAAAAGTACAAAACGGAATTGGTATTACCTGGATCCTGAAACAATCCGCCTAGGCGGACAGGATGACGGAACGGGATGGATCCGCCTAGGCGGATGACGAGAAAAAATCCCTCTTTGTGCTTTGTGCTTTATTCTTTTTGCTTTTTGTTATGCTCCTCTCTGGTATCAAAAAATCTACGCTTCTCGATTATCCTGGCAAAGTCGCTACGATTGTTTTTACGATGGGTTGCAATATGCGTTGTGGGTATTGCCACAATAGTGAGTTTGTCTTGCCAGAAAAAATAAAGAAAATCTGTCACGACTGTATCAGCGAAGAGGTCTTTTTCCGATTCCTGAAGACAAGATCCGGATTTCTCGACGGCGTCGTCGTGTGTGGTGGCGAACCAACCATTCATCCTGATTTACCCAATTTTTGCCGAAAAATAAAAGAAGCTGGGTTTCTCGTGAAACTCGATACCAATGGGAGTAATCCAGATATGCTCGAGCATCTTATGAATGAAGGAATCCTCGATTATGTCGCTATGGATATCAAATACCCACTTGAGCAATACAGGATTGTGAGTGGTGTAGAGGTTGATACTACACTCTTCAAAAAGAGTATTGAAATTATCAAAACTCGCCTCCCCGATTACGAATTTCGTACGACCATTATCAAAGGAGTCCACTCGGAGGAAGATATGAGAAAAATCGGCAAAACGATTCAGTGAGCAAAGAATTATTACCTCCAAAACTATCGACCAGGAAATACACTGGATCCTGATTT
>Ga0172380_10003840_pt1 | contig 20092 bp, 15 predicted proteins | sample Leawe162metaG_FD_119747 | JGI IMG/M metagenome (GOLD analysis project Ga0172380, IMG submission 119747) | Leachate microbial communities from a municipal landfill in Southern Ontario, Canada - Leachate well 162 metaG | ecosystem: Engineered > Solid waste > Landfill > Unclassified | place... | reverse complement strand
TGGCGGGTCAGCGGGATCATCGCCAGGATCGCCGCCGAGGCGGTCAGCATGATCGGGCGGAAGCGGCGCACGGTGGAGCCGATGATCGCTTCCCACTGCGTCTTTCCGTCTTCCTCGTCCTGGCGGATCTGATCCACCAGGATCACCGAATTGCGCATGATCATCCCGGCCAGCGCGATGAAGCCGAGATTGGCGACGAAACCGAACGGCACCTGGAACACCAGCAGCGCGAGCGTGACGCCGATCAGGCCGAGCGGCGCGGTGAGCAGCACGATGACGGTGCGGCTGATGCTTTGCAGCTGGATCATCAGCAGGGTGATCACACCGACCAGCATCAGCGGCACTACCGCCTTGATCGCGGTCTCGCCCTTCGCGGATTCCTCGACGCTGCCGCCCATTTCGATACGGTAGCCGATCGGCAGCGTGGCGCGCAGCGCATCGAGCTGCGCGTTCAGTTCCACTGACACCGTGGCGGGCTGAGTCTTGTCGGCCATGTCGCCGAGCACGGTCATGGTTGGCAGACGGTTGCGCCGCCAGATCAGGCCTTCTTCCAGCACCGGCACCAGCTTCGCGACCTGCGCCAGCGGCACATGCCGGCCCTCCGGCAGCGGGATGTCGAGGTCGGGCAGCCGATCCAGCGAACGGGTTTCATCGCCCGCGCCGCGCCACACCACGTCGATCAACTGGTCGCCTTCGCGGTACTGCGCCAGCGCCACACCGTTCAGCCAGCCTTGCAGGGCCTGCGCAATCTCCTGGCTGGAGGTGCCGAGCCGGCGCGCCTTATCCTGGTCCACTTCGATGCGCAGCGCCTTGACCTTCTCGTTCCAGTCGAAACTGACATCCTGCAAATGCGCGTTGGCGCGCATCAGATCGGCGACTTCGCCTGCGATTCCACGTACCTGTTCGACATCCTCGCCCATCACGCGGAACTGCACCGGGTAGCCCACCGGCGGGCCGTTCTCCAGGCGCGACACGCGCGCATGGATATGCGAGAAACCGCCTTGCGCAGAATTGAACAGGTCGGTCAGCTTGCGCTTGAGCTCCTCGCGCTGTTGCATGCCCTTGGTGACGATCACGACTTGTGCATAGTTGTCGCTGAACAGGCGCACGTCAAGCGACAGGAAAAAGCGCGGCGCGCCGTTGCCGATGTATGAGGAATAGGAAGCCACTGCCGGATCGCTCGCCAAAATCTTCTCGATGCGCTTGGTCTCGGCCTCGGTCGCCTTGAGCGATGCGCCCTGCGGCAACCAGACATCAATGATCAGTTCGATGCGGCTGGCGGCGGGGAAAAACTGCTTCTGCACCCCAACGTTGAACGCGGCGATGGATAACACGAAGGCTCCCACCGTCGCGGCGATCACCTTCCAGCGGTTGCGCAGACACCAGGTCACCAGCGCGCGGAAGCGCCGGTAGAACGGCGTGTCGTAAATATCCGCACCGTGCCGCTGCGCCTTCTCCACCAGCTTCTTCGGATCGAGCAGCCGGTAGCCGAGATAGGGCGTAAACACCACCGCGACGATCCACGACACCAGCAGCGCGATGGTCACCACCTGGAAAATCGAGATGGTGTATTCGCTCGCCGCCGATTTGGAAAAGCCTACCGGCGTGAACGCGGCGGCGGTGATCAGCGTGCCGGTCAACATCGGGAACGCGGTCGAGGTATAGGCAAAGGTCGCGGCCTTGAAGCGATCCCAGCCCTGCTCCATTTTCACCACCATCATCTCCACCGCGATGATCGCATCATCCACCAGCAGGCCGAGCGCGATCACCAGCGCGCCGAGCGAGATGCGTTGCAGATCGATGCCGAACACCTTCATCAGGAAGAACGTAATCGCCAGCACCAGCGGGATGGACAACGCCACCACCGTGCCGGTGCGCCAGCCCAGACTCAGGAACGATACCGCGAGCACGATCAGGATCGCCTCGGTCAGCGAGTTCTCGAACAGGCGTATCGAGCCTTTCACCACCTCCGGCTGGTTCGCGACCACATGCACATCCACGCCCGCCGGCAAGTCCGCCTCGATTTTCTGCATCGCCCGTTGCAGGTTCTCGCCGAGGCTGATCACGTTGCCGCCCTTGTCCATCACGACGCCGATGCCGATGGCGGGCTGCCCGCCGACGCGCATCTGCGGATTGGGCGGGTCGGCAAAGCCGCGCGACACCTTGGCGATGTCGCCGAGGCGGAAGTGCTGCCCGTTCACCAGCAGATCGGCGTTGCGCACCCGCTCGACGCTGTCGAAACCGCCGGAGACGCGCAGTTGCACCCGGTCGGTCGCGGTATCGACAAAACCGGACGGACTCACCATGTTCTGTTTCTGCAAGGCCTCGCCGATCTGGCCGGGCGTGATGCCCAGATTCGCCAGGCGGTGCGGCGCAATCTCCAGATAGATTTTTTCGTCCTGCACGCCGAACAGCTCGACGCGCCGTACATCCGGCACCTGCTTCAAGTCCAGCGCAACCTGGTCGGCGTAGCGATGCAACGCCGCGAGGTCGAAGCCGTCCCCGGTCAGAGCGAAGATGTTGATCTGCACATCGCCGAACTCGTCGTTGGGGAACGGGCCTTGCACGCCCTCCGGCAAAGTGTGGCGGATATCGTCCAGCTTCTTGCGCACCTGCCGCCAGGCTTCCGGCACTTCAGGCTTGGGCGTGTAATCCTTGAGTATCACAAACACCATCGAGTCGCCCGGCTTGGAGGCGGAGCGCAACACGTCCACCCAGGGCGTTTCCTGCAATTTCTTTTCGATGCGCTCGGTCACTTCCTGCTCGACCTCCAGCGCCGTCGCGCCCGGCCACAGGGTGCGCACCACCATGACCTTGAAGGTGAAATTCGGATCTTCGGCGCGCCCCAGATTGAGGTAGGAAAGCACCCCCGCGCCCATCAACACGATGATCAGGAACAGCACCATCTGCTGGTGCGTCAGCGCCCAAGCGGAAAGGTTTGGCCCGGAAAGGTTCGGCCCCTTCATTGCGCGCTGCCGTTCTCGATGATGCGGATTTTCTCCCCTGGCGCGAGCCGGTGTACGCCGTTGCTGACGATGCGCTCGCCCGCCGCGAGTCCGCCGGCGATGACCGCGCCGTCATCGCGGTATGCGGCAACCTGAACCGGGCGCAGGCTGACGGTGCGGTCGGCGGCGACGATCCACACCGCCGCCTGCTTGTCCTGCTGGAAAACCGCGCTCAACGGGATCAGCAGGCCGTCGCTCTTTTTGTTTGTGATAAAGCGCACCCGTGCCGTCATGCCGAGCGCAACGTCCGGGCCGGGCTGTGTCAGCGTCACGCGTGCCGCATAGGTGCGGCTGGCCGGATCGGCCGCCGGCGACAGCTCGCGCAGACGCCCGGCCAGCGGTACGGCGCCTGCGGCCAGCAAGGTGATTTCGGCAGCGGCACCCACTTCAAGATTGGCCAGTTGTGATTCCGGCAGCGCAATCGCCACCTCGCGTTCACCATCCGGCGCAAGGCGCAGCACTGGCTGCCCGGCAGTGACCACCTGCCCGGCCTCCGCCAGGACTGCGGCAATCACGCCCGCACGGTCGGCGTGCAATGTGGTGTAGCCGGACTGGTTGCGCGCCAGCCCGGCCTGGGCGGCGGCGATCTTGAGCGCGGCCTCCTTGGCATCCAGCGCAGACTGGCTGACAAAGCCCTTGCCGCGCAACTCGCGATAGCGTTTCGCATCGGCCGCAGCCAACTGGTACTGCGCTTCGGCCGAGCCAAGCTGCAAACCGGCATCGCCTGCATCGAGGCGCATCAGCGCCTGCCCTGCCTTGACCCGCGCGCCCGCGTCCACCAGCCGTTCGACGATCTTTCCGCCGATGCGGAAGCCCAGTTGCGTTTCGTGGCGCGCGCGAATCTCGCCACTATAGGTGTTGCCGCTGTTGGATGCGGCAGAGCTTGCCACCACGGTCAAAGCGGGGCGTTCGACTTTTGCCTCCGGCGCGGCTTCCTTGTTGCATCCGGCAAGAATGGCCGCAAGGGGGAATGCCACAAGTAGGGATAATGAAAGGCCGCGCTTCATAATATTGATTTGGATAAAACGAAAAAGGGTGGGCAATGTAGGGTCAGAGGCAAGGGCTGTCAACCTGCTGCAATCCAACCCTGCTGCAATCCAAGTCGCTATGCCCATTTTTCCCAGAGCTATTACTTTATGCGTGCATTAAGACTGTCTTAAGGTTGCCAGATTTAAATCGGAAGTACGAGTTATTAATTTCGCCACCGCCGCACCGTCAAGCCGGATGCATTATAAAATGGCTCTTGTGCCTTGCTCGAAGTTGAAATTATGTACCCGGTGCAGGAAGGCCGGTAAATTTTTTTACAGCAACATGATGCCTTTGCCGGAACAACATTTTCTAGAACATTCTGCCGGATTTTAACTATGACTTCATCGCCTTTTCACGCCGGCGAACTTGACGCGCAGCAACGCTGGGGCAACCCGGAGCTGTGGACCGAGGCGCGTATCGGCCAGCTTATCTGGGATCGTATCCCGGAACCGATCCACGCGCGGATCGAGGCGGCGCCGTTCTTCTTTCTCGCCACCAGCTCTCCCGACGGCCGCTGCGACTGCTCGTTCAAGGGTGGCGGCCCCGGCCTGGTCAAGGTGCTGGCGGCGGATCGCCTGGCATTCCCGCATTTTGAGGCGCGCGTGAAAGGCAACGGCGCCTATATGAGCCTCGGCAACATCCTGCTCAACCCCTATGTCAGCCTGCTGTTCATCGATTTCGCCGACGGCGCGCGCCTGCGCGTGAACGGCAGGGCATCCATCCATGAAAACGCGGAAATGATGGCGCAGTTTCTGCAGGCGGAGTGTGTCGTGGTCGTTGACATCGAACTGGTCGCGCCGAGTTGCCCGAGCTACATCCCGCGTTTGGTTGCGGCCGAACAACCTGCGCATACCGCGAAATGAGTTCATACCGCATCGCCGTCAACGTCGAGTGGACCAGCAAGTGCAATGCGCTGTGCCCGATGTGCCCGAGAGACCTGATCGCAAACCCGATATTGATGAAGGAGCAGACCTGGCGTAAAACGCTGGAACGTTTGGCCCCGCAGGACGTGTTCCGCGCCGTCATCGCGGGTTACGGGGAGCCCACGACGCATACCAAATTTTTCGAATTCGTGGACGACATGCGCGGCCACCCGATCCGCTTCGACATGGTGAGCAACGGCCACCAGCTCGACGCCGAGCGCATCCGGCATCTGGATGGTGCGATCGACCTGCTGCTGATTTCTTTTTCCAGCATCGACCCCGAGGTGTACCAGCGGGTGCACGTTAACCTCGATCAGGCGCGTGTGATGGAAAATATCAAAACAGCGCAAAAGCTGTTCAAGCAAACCAAGCTGGCCATCAGCCTTACGCCCATGCCGGAATGCCTGCCCTCGCTGCCGGGCACCATCGCCTGGCTGCGCGCGCAAGGCGTGGAAACCCTGACCATGTCGCCCACCCTGTACAACCGTGGCGGGAACCTGAAAGAGCATGAACTGGCTACCGGAAAGCTGCGCCAACTGATCCAGCAGCACCGTTTGCGCTCCCAGGAGTTTGATTTTGTTCCCAGTGTTCAGGATATTTTTCAGCAGTGGTTCAGTAACCGCTTCAAATGTGTGCCGCGCAACATCGATGTTTTTATCGCATCGAGCGGCGATTACCTGTATTGCTACAACGACGTCGCCCACAAACACCCTATCGGGAATGTGGCGGATATGAGCATCCGCGAAGTGCTGGCCAAGCGCGAAGGCATGCCGCTGATCCCGGAGTTGTGCAACGGCTGCAACATGCTCAACCGCTATGACGCGAAGGAGTTGGTGAAAGCGGGGTTCTCCTATGCGCGCGCCAAGCTGAAGGCTGCCTGAACTGCATGGCGCGATGGTCTTTGAACTTATTTTGCGCCTGACAGCCTGATGCCGGGTACTTGCGCAGATGACCGTGCGATAGTATCGAATGACCGTGCAGTAGCACCGAATAAATTGATTTGCTATTTTGCGACCGATAAAAAAACATTGCATTTAACAGGCTCAACCAACCCCGCAAACCGATGAATACCGTCATATCCAACCCTGCCATCGGCCTGGCTGAACGCCCTTTCGACGTGCATTTTTCCCAGCGCGATGCGGGCGACCGCGCCGAGGTTGAGCAATTTATCGGCGACGTTTTTCGCCAGGCGTATGGGGCAAAAATAAAACGCTTCAAGCCCTGCCTGATGAGTCTGCGTGATCGTGACCACAACCTGGTTGCGGCCTGCGGGTTCCGCAGCGCCGCGCTGGAACCGTTATTCCTGGAAAATTATCTGGATCAACCTATTGAAACCGTGCTCGCGGAACGCACCGGCTTGCCCGTCAAGCGCGGCGATATTGTCGAGGTGGGCAATCTTTCGGTCACCAGGCCGGGAATGGCACGCTACCTGATTACCGCCATTGTTGACCAGCTGCATGCCACCTCCAAGCAATGGGCGGTATTCACCGCCGTCCCGCTGGTGCGCAACGCGTTCATCAAGATGGGGCTGAATCCGGTCACACTCGGCGAAGCGGACAAGAACCGCCTTCCCGCCGAAGAACGGTCTGAATGGGGCAGCTACTATGCGCAGAAACCGCAAATCATGGCGGTGCAGCGAATCGAGCGGCGCAGCGCCCCGCGTATTTCCACAACTGTAGTGTCCGAACCTCTGGCCTGCATAACGTGCCAGACCTGTGCATGACCCCGAGCATGACATCAAGGGCCAACATGAACCTGTCCGTCATCGATGTCGTCATCCGGTGGGGCAAGGAGCAGCCTGATTCGCCAGCGCTGCTCGGCAAGCAGTATGCGCTCAGCTATCGGGAACTTGCCGCCGCGATCGAACGATTCGGCGCACAACTGCGCGCTGTTCCCACCAGGGCGATAGCGCTGGCGCTCGACAACTCGCCACTCTGGGCTGCCCTCGATCTGGCTTGCTGGCACGCCGGCAAGCCGTCCATCCCGCTGCCGTTCTTTTTTTCTGCGGAACAGGTCGCCCACAGCATCCGCGATGCGGGCATCGATTGCATCCTCACCGACCAGCCGGAGCAGTACCGGAAAATCTTTGCGGCAGCGGGCATCGAGGCCGAAGCGCCATTGCCTCATGCATTCAATAATCAAACCTTCAGCGAGCTTCGCCTGCGCAACATCGCCGCACAAACATTGCCTGCGGGCACGGTCAAAGTCACCTATACCTCCGGAACCACAGGGCATCCAAAAGGCGTGTGCCTGAGCGCAGATGCGCTGCAACAGGTGGCGTCTTCGCTATTGGACGCGACCTGCGGTAAGGCGGATGACCGGCATGTCAGCGTGCTGCCGCTGTCCACCCTGCTGGAGAACCTCGCCGGCGTATATGTGCCGCTGCTGGCCGGGGCAAGCTGCCATTTGCTGCCGCTCGCCGAAGTCGGCCTGAGCGGCTCGACCGGGCTGGACATCAAAAAAATGCTCGCCGCGCTGATCGAATGCCGCGCGACGACCACCATATTGACACCGCAACTGCTGCACGCATTGGTCGCCACCATCGAAGCCGGGCATCCCGCGCCGCCGCAGTTGCGTTTCGTCGCGGTGGGCGGTGCGCCCGTCGCAGAACGCCTGCTGCAACGCGCTGCGGCGCTCGGCCTGCCGGTGTTCGAGGGCTACGGCCTGTCCGAATGCGCCTCGGTGGTCGCGCTCAACACCGAAAACGCGCATTGCACCGGCAGCGTCGGCAAGCCGTTGGCACATGCACTGGTGAAGTTTGCCGAAGACGGCGAGATCCTGGTAGCGGGCGCGACGCTGCTCGGCTACACCGGCGAAGCGCCGGTACAGCAGGGTGAATTTTGGCCGACCGGCGACATCGGGTATCTCGACGGGGAAGGTTTCCTGCATCTCACCGGGCGCAAGAAAAATATATTCATCACCTCATTTGGACGCAACGTGTCCCCGGAATGGGTGGAGCGCGAGCTGACCCTGCATCCGGCCATCGCGCAGGCGGCGGTGTTCGGCGAGGCGCGCCCATGGAACGTGGCGGTGATCGTACCGCGCGGCAATACGCCCGAGGCGGTTGCCGCCGTGAACCAGGCAATTGCGGAAGCGAACCGCGTGCTGCCGGATTATGCGCAGGTAAAACACTGGCTGCCCGCGCAGGCACCGTTCCTGCCGCAAAACGGGCAACTGACCGCAAATGGCCGCTTGAAACGCGAGGCGATCTGGCAGCTTTACCAGCCAGCCATCGAACAACTGTACGAGGAAAAATCAGATGGCAATTTGTCCAACATTCCAACACCGGGAGGCACTGCATGAATTTATCGGGTAAACGCATCATCCTGACCGGCGCGGCCGGCGGCATCGGTTATCGCGTGGCATTGCTGCTCGCCGAAAAAGGCGCGCGGCTGGCATTGGTCGAACGCAACGCGCCGCGCGTGCAGGAAATCTGCGCCGAGATCAACCAAAGCGGCGGCTCTGCTACCCCCGTCGCGCTCGACCTGTCCGGCGAAGGCGCGCCGGAACAGGCGGTGGCCTCGGCGCTGCAAGCCTTGGGCGGCGTGGACGTGCTCATCAACAACGCCGGCATCATGGACTTCACGCTGTTCGAACGCCACGACCCGAAACGCATCGAGCAAATGATCGGCGTCAATGTCATCGCGCCGATGCTGCTGGTGCGTGCCGTGCTGCCGCACCTGCTGGCGCAAAACAGTGGGCGTATCGTGAATATCGGTTCGACCTTCGGCTCGATCGGCTTCCCGCATTTCGCGACCTATTGCGCCAGCAAATTCGCGATGCGCGGCTTTTCCGAGGCGCTGCGCCGCGAGCTGGTTGACAGCCAAGTCGGCGTCACCTACGTCTCGCCGCGCGCCACCAAGACGCCGCTGAACGACGACGTCACCACGCGGATGCTGGAAGAAACCAAGACAAATATGGACGAACCGGAATACGTCGCCGGGCAGATCGTGCTGGCAATCGAACGCGACTGCAAGGAACATTTCATCGGCCAGCCGGAGTCTTTCTTCGCGCGGCTGAACGGCATGTTTCCGCGCCTGGTCGATAACGGCTTGCTGAAAAACACCCGCATCGCCCGCAAATACGCACTATCCATTAGCAAATAAGCCCATCAACAAATAATTTTTTTACTACAAGGAGCTATCCATGAAGATGTACGCCTGGTTGATCGCACTGCTGTTCGCCGCCAACACCGCCTTCGCCGAAACCACCCCGCTCGACGCATCCATCGAAAAATTGCAGCACGATTGGGCGAAGGTCTACTACCAGACCCCCGAAAAAGAAAAGGAAGCCGCATTCGAAAAACTTGTCAAGGAAGCGCACGATGTAACTGCCGCCAATCCGGGGCGCGCCGAAGCGCTGATCTGGGAAGGCATCATCACCAGCACCCTGGCCAAGTATCAGAGCATCTTCTCGGCTGGCGGCACGGCAAAGGCCGCACGCGACCTGTTGCTGGCTGCCGAGAAAATCGACCCCAATGTTTTGGACGGTTCTGTGCTGACATCACTAGGCAGCCTGTATTACAAAGTGCCGCGCTTCGGTTCCTTTGGTGATCACGACAAGGCACGCGATTACCTCGAACGCGCACTGAAGATCAACCCCGACGGCATCGACCCAAACTTCTTCATGGGCGAGTTTCTGCTCGAACGCGGCGAAAAGGCCAAGGCGCTCGAATATTTGAAGAAGGCATTAAGTGCCCAGGCGCGCCCCGGGCGAGAAGATGCGGACACAGGCCGCAAGTTGGAAATTCAGGAAGCCATCAAAAAAGCAGAGGGAAAATAACACCCATACATAAATAAACCCAGATAATCCATTTGGACGTAGGTCGGGCTTCAGCACGACATGTCGGGTTAAAATCCGACCTACAGCCCATTGATTTTGCAACGTCTCAAGAGCTAATGGATTATCTGGAATAAACAGACCTCATTGCCTTGGCAATGAGGTCTGTTTATTGGGCGCCTGCCGCAATGGTAGAATGCCCCATGCTCAACGAACGCGCACAAATCCTGCTCAAGACCCTGGTGGAACGCTACATCAGCGACGGCCAGCCGGTTGGTTCGCGCGCGCTGCAACAATATTCTGGTCTGGAGGTCAGCCCGGCGACCATCCGTAACGTGATGGCTGACCTGGAAGACATCGGCCTGGTCAGCAGTCCGCACACCTCGGCGGGGCGCGTCCCGACCGGCATGGCTTACCGGCTGTTTATCGACACCATGCTGGTGACCAAGCCGCCTGACAGCGCGGGCGTACAGCGCATGGAAAATCGGCTGCATCCCGACAATCCGTCGCGCCTGATCGCGCAGGCTTCCAATATTCTCTCCGAGCTGACGCAGTTTGCCGGCGTGGTCGCGACGGGCAAACGCAGCGCCGCCACTGTGCGCCAGATCGAATTTCTGCGCCTCGGCGAAAAGCGTGTGCTGCTGATTATCGTGATGCCTGACGGCGAAGTGGAGAACCGCGTGCTGCTGATGGAGAAGGACTATACCCAGTCGCAGCTTACCGAAGCGGGCAACTTTCTCAACCAGCATTACACCGGTTGCAGCTTCGCGCAGATCCGTGAAAAGCTGCGTGGCGAACTGCGTCAATTGCATCAGGACATGAACGAATTGATGGCTGCGGCGCTCGCTGCGGGCGATGAGGCAGTGGCGAAAAAAACGGAAGACTATGTCATCAGCGGCGAGCATAAATTACTGCATGTGCAGGACCTGTCGGCCGACATGAACCAGCTGCGCCGCCTGTTCGGTTTGTTCGAGCAAAAAACCGAGCTGTTGCAATTGCTCGATGCCGGTCGTTGCGGCCAAGGCATTCATATTTTTGTCGGCAGCGAATCGGGACTGGCCTCGCTGGATGAATGCAGCGTAATCACCGCGCCTTATTCCGCCAATGGTCGGGTGGTCGGCACACTTGCCGTGGTCGGCCCGAAACGCATGGATTACCAGCGGGTCATTCCCATCGTGGATATTACCGCCAAGCTGTTGGGCAATGCGCTGTCGCAAAATTGAAAGCGAAGGCCGATCCGCAGATTACACAGATTACGCCGACTAATCCCGCTCCATGAGCCGTTCCAGGTGTTCGAGAAATGCGCGCGTCTTGGCGGGCAGGTAACGGCGCATCGGCATCAGTGCCCAGGCGGGAACGACGGCAACGACCATGCCGGCAATACCTGTATCAGCCGCTTGAGCCGCACATCTTCTGCGGCGAAACGGCACGGCAATGCGCCGATGCCGGCTCCGCCCAGCATCAGTTGCTGGATCATGTCGGGTGAGTTCAGCGCAAGCCTTCCGGGAGGCACCTGTTCCCACACGGTTTTTCCGCGCATCAGTCGCCACGGGACCGCATTTCCTTGCGCCGATGGCAAGCGCACCGATGCATGATGCGCCAGATCGTCGGGATGCTTCGGCGCAGTCACTTGGTAAGGAGATCAACATGAATACAGCAACCCAATCGCGCAGCATCGAACGCCTCATCGAAGGCGTCGCCACTTCAGATGGCGCGGGTGTGAGCCTGACCCGCGTGCTGACGGGCAAACTGCAACGCCGCCTCGATCCTTTCCTGATGCTGGATGCGTTCGGCAGCGACGACCCGGACGACTACATCGCCGGTTTCCCCGATCATCCGCATCGCGGCTTCGAGACGGTGACCTACATGCTCTCGGGCCGCATGCGCCACCGCGACAATGCGGGGCATGAGGGCCTGCTGGGCGACGGCGGCGTGCAGTGGATGATCGCCGGGCGCGGCGTGATCCACTCGGAGATCCCGGAGCAAGAAAACGGCGCGATGGAAGGCTTCCAGCTCTGGCTCAACCTGCCCGCGCAGGACAAGATGCGCGCACCCTGGTATCAGGATTTTCCCAGCGAAAACATCCCCGAATACGTCACACCGAGCGGCGTCACCGTGCGCGTGATCGCCGGGGAGAGCAACGGCGTGAAGGGCGCAATGACGCGCGAAGTCACCGAACCGCTGTATCTCGACATCCACATCCCGGCTGGAGTCGGGTTCTCGACCGCGATCCCGCCTTCGCACAACGCCTTCATCTATGTCTATCGCGGCCTGGTGAAAGTCGGCGACACCGCCGTGGAAACGCAGCGTATGGGGATACTGGGCAACACCCCGGATGCGGACGGCGTGACCCTCACGGCAACGGAAGATGCGCGCCTGATCCTGGTCGCCGGCAAGCCGCTGAACGAACCCATCGTCCAGTACGGCCCCTTCGTGATGAACACGCAGGAAGAGATACACCGGGCGCTGGACGATTTCAAAAATGGGCATTTCGCCTGAACCGCATCACTAAAAACACCAAGGAGCATTACATGAACACCACCCTATTCACCCCGACCTCACTGGGCAAACTGCACTTGAAAAACCGTATCGTGATGGCCCCGTTGACGCGCTCGCGCGCAATAGGCAATGTGCCGAATGAGCTGATGGAAACCTATTACAAACAGCGCGCCGAGGCAGGGCTCATCATCACCGAAGGCACCTCTCCCTCCCCCAACGGTCTGGGCTACGCCCGCATTCCCGGCCTGTTCAATGATGCACAGGTGCAGGGGTGGAAGCGCGTGACCGGCGGCGTTCATGCGTCCGGCGGCAGGGTTTTCGTGCAACTGATGCACACCGGTCGCGTCGGCCATGCGGCGAACCTCCCCGCAGGTGCCAGGGTGATCGCGCCCTCCGCCATCGCCGCGCCGGGCGAGATGTGGACGGACAGCAGCGGCATGCAAGCGCACCCCGTGCCGGATGCGATGAGCGAAGGCGACATCCATCAGACCATCGCCGAATATGCGAACGCGGCCAAACGCGCGATCGCTGCCGGCTTCGACGGCGTCGAACTGCACGCGGCGAACGGTTACCTGATCGACCAGTTCCTCAACACCGCCAGCAACCAGCGCACCGACCGCTGGGGCGGCAGCCCCGACAACCGCATCCGCTTCGCCGTGGAAGTCGCCAAGGCCTGTGTCGCCGCCATCGGCGCGGATCGCATCGGCATGCGCATCTCACCTTACGGCGTGTTCAACGGCATGGTGCCCGATGCCAAGATGGACGCGCTTTACCTGCGCCTGATCGAGGAGTTGAACGCGCTGGAGCTGGCCTACATCCATATCGTCGATCACAGCTCGATGGGCGCGCCGGAAGTCAGCCCGGAATTGAAAGCGAAGCTGCGCGCCAACTTCAATGGCAAGTACATCCTGTCCGGCGGCTACGACGCGGCGCGCGCCAATGCCGATCTCGACGCGCAGCGCGGCGACCTCGTGGCGTTCGGCCGCCCGTTCATCTCCAACCCGGACCTGGTGCGGAAGCTGCAAAACGGCGACGCGCTGACCGCACCGGACGCCGGCACGTTCTACACACCGGATGAGAAGGGTTACACCGACTACCCATAAGGGTGATCGATCGCGCAGATGGCTGGTGTTTAATGAGTAAATTGCGTTAATCTACGCAACTTGCAGATAAACATTATTTCAAGCAATCATGAGTTACCAAGCCGAACCTGATTTTTCTCACGGCACGCCGGAAAAAACCGGCATCCTGCTGGTTAACCTCGGCACGCCGGACGCGCCCACGCCGCCGGCGGTGCGCACTTACCTGAAAGAGTTTCTCGGCGACCCGCGCGTGGTGGAAATGCCGCGCGCGCTCTGGTGGCTGATCCTCAACGGCATCATCCTCAACACGCGCCCGAAAAAATCCGCCGCGAAATACGCCAGCATCTGGCTGAAGGAAGGCTCGCCGTTGCGCGTCTACACCGAGAAGCAGACCGTGTTGTTGCAAGGCTATCTCAGCCAGCGCACCCAGGCGCCGTTCGTGGTGGATCACGCGATGCGCTACGGCAACCCTTCCATTCCCAGCGTGCTGCGCAAACTCAGGCAGCAGAACTGCCAGCGCATTCTGGTCGTGCCGATGTATCCGCAATATGCCTCCAGCACTACTGCCACGGTGTGCGACATGGTGTTCGACGAGTTGCAACAAATGCGCAACATGCCCGCGCTGCGCACCATCCGGAATTTCCACGACCATCCTGGCTACATCAAGGCGCTGGCAAACAGCATCAGCGACTACTGGATGAAAAACGGCAGGCCGGAAAAGCTGCTGATGAGCTTCCACGGCCTGCCGGAATACACGCTGCAAAAAGGCGACCCCTACCACTGCGAATGCCACAAGACCGGTCGCCTGCTGGCGCAGGAACTCGGCCTGAAGCAAGAGCAATACGCCGTCACTTTCCAGTCGCGCTTCGGCAGGCACGAATGGCTCAAGCCCTACACCGCCGCCACACTCAAGCAACTGGGGCAACAGAAGCTCAAACGCCTCGACGTGGTCTGCCCCGGCTTCGTCGCCGACTGCCTGGAAACGCTGGAAGAGATTGCGCTGGAAGGCAAGGAAGAGTTCCAGCATGCGGGCGGTGGCGAATATCACTACATTCCTTGTCTTAACGACCGCAACGACTGGATACACGCGCTGACCGATTTGGTGCTGGACAATTTGCACGGCTGGCTGATAACTCCGGATGCGGCTGAGCTGGAGCAGGGCAGGCTGCGCGCGTTGGCGATGGGGGCGAAGAAGTGAAATCGGCAAAGAAAAACTTCTTTGAATTAGCACGCGTAAGGTGCAATAAGCGTAGCGCATTGCACCGGATGGTTTAAAACGCATACGGCGCAATGCCCGTTGGTTATTGCGCCCTACGGAGTTCAAACTTAAATATTCACTGGAGAAATCACCATGCCCTACGTAAACATCAAGATCACCGAAGAGGGCGTCACTTCCGAGCAGAAGGCCAGGCTCATCGAGGGTGTGACCAATTTGCTCAAGGAGGTGCTTGGCAAGAATCCGGCGACGACCATGGTCGTCATCGACGAGGTTCCGACGGACAACTGGGGCGTGGCCGGCGAGCAGGTTTCCTCACGCAGGAAACGCGGCATGTAGCGGTCGCGCCGGGCAAGTCGCAACCGGTATCCCCCAAAGGCGGGACGCGGGAATTGAAGTGCAAAAATTTTCTAAAAGGTTCGTGCGAGCGTCACTCTCGTCCAAAACTCTTACCTATGCGCTTAATATTTACACTGATCGCCATTAGTTTTTTGGCAGCTTGTGCTGGCCCGAAATACACCGTGGATGATGGGCGCAAAGTAAACGAAGAGTTGCTGAGCAACATCCGCGCCTATGGTTTGGGAGAAAAAACGCTGCGGCCCGCCATTGTGCGTTCCGCAGCTTTGCATGACCCCGAGTGCGACACCCAATGGGAGCTGCCTTTCTCGGTAGCCACAAGTTATGACTCGAGTAAAGATGATCGGGTGGCTTGGGTGCGTGGCTTGAGTGTGGACGAGCGCTTGACTGTGGTTGGCTCATCGCCAGACAGCGGGTTGCAGCCGGGCGATAAAATCGAAAAAATAGGCGCGTTCAGCTTCCAGGACACCGAAAAAATGCTGAAGCTCCTGGAGGATCAACGCGACGGCGGCTCGACATTTGATATCTGGCTGTCCACGAACAAGAACGTAAAAATAAAACCCTTTAAGGTTTGCCGTGGATATACCCGCCTGGCTCCGCCAAGCAGCCCCCAAACACAGGACTATCACTGGTTGCACACCGTTCATCCGCTGGAAGTCGTGCGGGCAAATCTGAGCGATGACGAAGCACTGTGGATGGTGCTGTGGGCCCAGGGCGTGTCCGAGGAGGGCGGCGCCCGCATGAAAACCTACCATTACGCTACCGAGATTGGCAGCTCGGCATTCAGCATGTTTTCTATTGCATCCGGCATCAAAGGCGCTACGCTGGCGGCTAATGCTGCAGCCACTGCGGCAAAATCGACTGCAACCAGCATCGTATCAAGCGCTGTAGGAAGTCAGTTGATCGGCTATGCCGCAGCCACGGTACAAAAATTATCGCAGCAGCAGGTGATGGACGCTATGCAGCGTGCTGCAGCCAACCGGAGTTCACTGTCCGGTGTCGCCTGGATGGCATCTACAATATTTGAAAAGGCCGACGCTTGGGCTTATAAAAACCTTGAGAAGCTTAATGCCAACCCGATGGCCGGTTTCTCGTTGCACCAAAAAATGATTGAACGCAACTCGACTGCCAATTCGATGATTTTTGACCCGGAACGCCTGGAGGCGATAAAGAAAATCGCCGAGAAACAGGGGCGGGGCAAAGAGCTGGCGGCTATCCTGCAGGGCATCAAACCTGATGTAACCCAGGACGTTGCGCCTGCTCCCAGCCCAGCGACGAGAATTGTGGAGCATACCTCAGACACTGTTCAGACGAATCCGCTCCCTTTGGAAACTCCGGTTGTGGCTCTGACAGCCCAGCCATCTCAAAGCACAAAAACACCTGCCGCAGTTTCAACAGCAGCGTCTATTGCCGTCCAGGCGACGAATCTCGCTGCAAGCACATCCAGCATAGATCAACCGTCTGCACCCTTCACACCGGATGTTTCGCAATCAGCTTCTTCACTTGCAATCGCCCCTATCAAAGCAACGCCTCCTTTGGCTATCAAGCCCATACAACCCAAAGCGCAACTGACGGAATTCAGCGCAGAAGATGCCGCGAGCTTAAACACTTTTTCGGGCACAGGAAAAGTGGTGTGGGCGAATGGTGACGTTTTTGAAGGTGCTCTGGTTAATGGGCAGCGGCATGGCAAGGGTTTGTTTGTCTGGGCTAGCGGCACGCGCTATGAAGGTGATTGGATCAACGACAAACCCATGGGGCAGGGCAGCTTAAGGTTTGCCAGCGGCAATCAATATGAAGGTGGCGTGTTTAACGGCGTGCCCCATGGAAAAGGGTTCATGCGCTATGCATCGGGAGATACTTTTGATGGGAATTTTAATACCGGCGAGCCTGAGGGCGCTGGCGTATATACTTGGAAAAACGGGCAACAGTTTGAGGGTAATTGGAAAGATGGTCACCCAGACGGGCAGGGGCGCATGCTATTTGCCTCGGGGGAAGTTTATGTCGGCAATCTTGTCAACGGCGAGCCTGACGGCTTGGGAGAATTCAATTTCAACAATGGTGACAAGTATATCGGCCAGTGGAAGGCCGGAAAAAAGCATGGACAAGGTACCATCATCTGGAAAAATGGTGAACGGTGGAGTGGCATTTTTGAAAATGATCAGCAAGCCGCGCAAGACACACTGTTGATGAAAAATTGATTTCGGGCAGATGTTTTTTGAAAGAATAACGCTGCAAAACACTGATCCGAGTTTGTCGAAGTAGTCCGCATCATTTATTTGCGGCGGGTGGAACCCGCCCAAAATGCTCAATCCAATTTTCAAGCTGAAGCGCGGGCACTTTGGCAAATTCTTTCATGTTGTTGGTAACAAAAATCAATCCCTCGCTTCGTGCGTGTGCAGCAATATGTAAATCGTTGATACCAATCGGCTGCCCGATTTTTTCGAGCGATGTGCGGATAGCTCCGTAATGCTGTGCCGCTTCGATAACAGGGCGATAACAGGGGCCACTACGGTTTTCTGACCTGAACTAAAATCATGAAGCGCAAAATCTACATTGAAACATCCGTCATCAGCTACCTAGCCGGGGAGCGGATGTGGTGATGCCGCAGCATGGGGTGCGGATCACCGACTTCGCGCGCGGCCAGCGACTCGGCAAAAATAACCATCTGGTGCAATGGCCGCGACCGCCGGAACCGAAGGCGATGAGCGCGGAAGAATACGCGAGTTGCCCGGAATTCATCACGATGCGCGAGGTCGAGGTGGATGGGCGCATTCTGGTGGCGACGCTACTTGATCCGGCGGCTGTGCCGGCTCAATCACTTGGAGCGCTCCACAAGATGCGCTGGAACATCGAAGTTGATTTCTGCACCATCAAGGCGATGCTGGAGATGGATGTGCTGCGCTGCAAATCTGGACAAGGAGATCGTGGTTTATTTCCTGGCCTACAACCTGGTGCGCTGGCGAAGGTGGCCTTGCTCGCGGGCGTGTTGCCAAGGTTGCTGAGCTTTGCCGGTGACAAGCGTTTGCTGGGCGCATTCGCCGATCAGCTTCGCAGAATATCGGGCAAACAAGCCCGCGCCCTGATCGCTACAGTGACAGCCAGCATCACGACACTGCGATTGCCGAATATACCTGACCGAATCGAGCCTCGCGCGAAGAAACGACGGCCTAAAAACCTTCCTCTGTTAACCGTGCCACGTCAAGTCGCGCGAGACCTCATTTATGCTCAGCGAGAGCTTAACAGAGTGCCATGAGGGGCAGCCCGCGAATATCGTTCAAGCAAAAGTCTCGCAGCAATGCGAGGTTTTTTCTGTCGCCTGATGTGGCAATTCGCCCCGCCATATGTGCCAGCCAGCAATTATTCTTTTTGTGATGCGGGTGGTGACGCTGGCAGCGCGCCTGCACACTAATAATGCGGCGGCCTTTCGTTCGCAGGCATTTCCTCTTTTCCTGCTTCAGCCAGCGATTGGATGCGTCTTGCGAGCGATTCACAAAACGCTTCAACGCGGTCCAGCTTTTGCTGCTGCTGATAGACCGTTTTGTTCAGCTCCTCGATCAGGTCTTCCTGGAAGGTGATTTTTGCTTCGATGTTTACTAAACGTTCTTCAATCATGAGGCGGCTCTGAAATTTCGGCAACTGGCCGGGGGCGGCGCTCATTCTAGGGAAACGCGGATTTATTCGGTTTTGTCGTTCCCGCGTAGGCGGGAATCCAGTCAAATCAAGCATCTGGATCCCCACCTTCTCGGGGATAATGAATTAATCTGCGTTTCCCTAGCGTGGTGCCGAAATTTATGTTCAAGGATTGAACCGTTGTGGATACAGCGCAAAATCCTGATCGTGCCAGGCGATAGCTCACACTCGCGCGCCATGTCATTCACCAACATCCCCTGTTCCCGAAATCGGGCTGCACGCCTGCGCCTTTCGGCTAATGCCTGCATCGGAAGTGCCCTGGCGTCTTGTCGTTCCTGCGCGATCCGGCAAAACATTATCTAAAAAGTCGAACAATTTATTGCCGAGCCAATATGTGTGATAGCGCACGGAGAGCAGCCGGCCTAATCGCCATGATAGAACATGGCTGCCAAATTCATCTACGGACTCAACCCACCTCACGAGGCCTGCAGCCGAAGAGTAGGCATGACGGCCTAATGAATTATTCAGATTTACATATAAGCAAAGACAATCCATGCAAAAAATACTCCCTGATCCGGATGTTTTAAACCACGGCGCTGACGCGGCGAAGTGCCTCATCGAAGCACAATTCCGCGAATCTGGCTCGGGGCAATACCGGACATATTGCGCGACGGATGGCATCACCGAGGTGCAGCGTCAGGAGGCATTGCTTAAAACCGGTGCCTTGCAGAGCGCGATTTTCAACAGCGCCAACTTTTCAAGCATCGCCACCGACGCGAAGGGCGTGATCCAGATTTTCAATGTCGGTGCGGAACGCATGCTGGGCTATGTGGCGGCCGATGTGGTGAACAAGATCACCCCGGCCGACATATCCGACCCGCAGGAAGTAGTCACACGTGCCAAGGCATTGAGCGCCGAATTTTCCACACCGATTACGCCGGGCTTCGAGGCCTTGGTGTTCAAGGCTTCGCGCGGCATTGAGGACATCTATGAACTGACCTACATCCGCAAGGATGGTAGCCGCTTTCCGGCGGTCGTGTCGGTCACGGCGTTGCGCGACGAGCAAGAGGCCATCATCGGCTATCTGCTGATCGGCACCGACAACACCGCGCGCAAGCAGGCGGAAGAGGCGCTGCTCAAGGCTGGCGCGTTGCAGAAAGCAATTTTTGACAGCGCCAATTTTTCGAGCATTGCCACCGATGCGAAGGGTGTAATTCAGATTTTCAACGTCGGCGCGGAACGCATGCTGGGTTACACCGCCGCCGACGTGATGAACAAGATCACACCAGCCGATATTTCCGATCCGCAGGAAGTGATCGCACGTGCCAAAGCATTGAGTGTCGAACTCGGCACCCCAATCACGCCGGGTTTCGAGGCGCTGGTGTTCAAGGCATCGCGTGCCATCGAGGATATTTACGAGCTAACCTACATCCGCAAGGACGGCAGCCGCTTCCCGGCCATCGTGTCGGTCACCGCGCTACGCGATGCTCTAAACGAAATCATCGGCTACCTGCTGATCGGCACCGACAACACCGCGCGCAAGCAGGCGGAAGAGGCGCTGCTCAAGGCTGG
>Ga0172380_10003839_pt1 | contig 20094 bp, 15 predicted proteins | sample Leawe162metaG_FD_119747 | JGI IMG/M metagenome (GOLD analysis project Ga0172380, IMG submission 119747) | Leachate microbial communities from a municipal landfill in Southern Ontario, Canada - Leachate well 162 metaG | ecosystem: Engineered > Solid waste > Landfill > Unclassified | place... | reverse complement strand
AGCTTTACTTTCTTAAATTCTTTTTTTTGTCTTAACTCTTTTACAGTTTTTATGATCCAGTCAGCGCCTTTATAGTGAGTTATGAATCCGAAATAAAGCAAAACTGTTTCATCTTCTTTTAGATTCAGCTCATTTCTAGCACTTTCACGAGTGTATTTTTTAGATGTTTTACCTACCCAGAATGGATTTAAAAATATCTTATTATTATTTACAAATAGACTTAGTCTTTTCTCTATCGCTTCATCCATAACCACAAACTGGTTAACCATAATTCCTAGTATTTTGTAGTAGTAAGAAAGTCCATTTGAAAAGATTTTGAATTTCAGAGAGTCCTTTTTTAAATTCAAATGGGGCGCTATGCTATTAAGGCTCGTTACGACGTTATGGGCAAAGTACGTTAAATGCTTATTATTAAGCTTAATGAGTGCAAGAAATGGCAAAAGCAGTATTAAATTTTTAATACCTCCATTTGCACAGAACTCTGAATGAACCTGAACGTATTTTATGTGTTTAAATCTTAAGAGCCATCTTAAGATGATAGGGAAGAGCGCTGGATTTTTTTGGTTAAATACTCGAAGAACAAGAATTTTTCCATTTTGATAAGTTTTAGGAGTATTATCGTATCCTTTTTCAGCAAGAACTATAAATCGGGTTCCGTATTTTTTTGCGATAGGATCTATCATTTCTTTTGTATGCCATGCAATTCCATAGTTTTTCTGTCCACGAGAAGTCTTCTCCGGGTAATCAGAGATAATCAGGAATGTATCCTGCCTATTAAATTCATTAATAAGTTTTTTAATTTTCATATTTTTAGACTTGCGTCTATTTCAAACACAATTTAATTTATGTTCAAAAGAGACGCGGAGAGGATGGGCAGATGCCCAATTCCTCTCCGCTATGGACCACAGCTTTATCTTCTGGTGACGTCTTGTACACGGCGAGCGCGTACATTGGTCACAGCTGATTTAGCTGTGGAAGGTAGATAGGGTTAGTCGGCGAGCGGCCGACACCTTTCGGGCGACCACGCTGACTTCGTGACAGGGTTGGTTCCCTGGATCGTCCAGCCGAAACCTTCGAGCTGCGCAATCTCGTCCGCGGTAAGCGTCAGAGCGGCGCCGGACGCCATCTCCTTGTCGATCAGGATGCCATTGCTGGTTCCCTGAGCGCCTCGGTCGATGCCGTACTTCGAGTCAAGCTCGCTGATAGTGAAGCACCCGTCTTCGACGGGCGCCGCGCTAGAGCTTCCGCTGGAAGTCTTCGGGCTGTCGAGGAACCCGAGGACTGACGTGAACTGTCCCCAGTTCTGACCGTCTGCATAGATGGTCACTTCTCCGTTGGCGACGACGTTCGTGTACAACACTGATCCGTTGTTGGGGTCAGGCTTGTACTGGACGGTGTTGCTGTTGGTCGTGACCCTCGACGGAACGTCAGTGGTCACGATGGACGGCCAGTTGACCTGGCAGTTGGTGGCAACTACCTGAAGCCCAGAGACGCTAATGCGACCCGTTTTGGAGTTGGTTTCCTCTTCGGGTTGACGCGCGTCGCGGATAGACTTGCACTGGATGCCAGCTGCGCTGAGCCAAGCCGTCCATCCGCCGGAGCGGAAGGACGGGTCGAGTCCCTCGATACGCGCGAAGTGCGCTGCCTGAGGGTCGCCGGTGGGATTGCCAGAAGGCGTCGTCGTCTTCGTGGTGTCGGGCGCTTTCGTCGCCGTCGCCGTTGCTGGCTGCGTTGCTGATGCAGACGCAGACGGTGTAGTCGATGGCGAGGCCGTTGCTGGCGGGGCGTCATCGTCTTCGTCTTTGAGCGAGTTGCTACCATCGCAGGCAACGAGGCCGAGCGCCATCACGAGGATGGCGAAGAGAATGGCCAGGTTCTTCTTGTTCACTAGAATTCTCCTTCAGTGGCTTTCGCGCGTCGACTGTGAGGCCTGTCTTCCTTCTCCTTAGCGATTCGTAAGGCCTCATTGCTGAGCAAGAGGAGGTCTTCAACTGCGCTCATGATGATTGCAAGCGTGAGGAAGACCTTGATCGCGTTCGGGTTTGTCCCAAATGCGAAGATCGTTGCGACGAAGGCCAACAGAGCCGCACAAGCTGCAAAGCCGTGTACTGCGCTGCTGAAGGAATCCTCCCTCCTGATAGCCGCTAGGACCGTATTGAACACGGTCTGGACGAGGATCACACCGAGCATCGGCCGGAGGATCCAGATCTTGATGTCGACATCAATGGGGAGCCAGATGACGACGATGCTTGCGATTGCGAGGACGATGCCTGGCAATGCGCTGATCAATGGGATCTTCATGAAAGTGTCCCTCCTGAGACGAAAGTTTTGCTTATAAGACGATGAAGTTCCGATTGGTTACGGCCTGTTAGCTTCACGTCTTTTGAGACAATCCTATTCGGATTTCTCAGTGAATTGAGTCTGATGGGTGGTGGTTGAACTGGTTTAGCCCATATCCAACCCCTGAGAGATCTCTACGCTCCGAATGACCTGCCTGCGGGCTTGCCCGCTGAAGCGGTCGGCGTTGTCGTAGCTTGTGTCGTTCCTCCCGGAGCCGGATCGGTCGCGGCCGCGATTGTTGTAGCCGTGTCCTCCCGGACGAAAGTAAGGATGATCCTTGCGCGTCTTTCCCATGACTTTTTCTGCCTCCCAATGTTCCGGTTTGGTTTCAAGTGCCGGAAGGTACGCGTTGTATAGAAGCAAATACAACACGTACATCCCGACACCTGAGTGCCTTAATAATATCTTTTTCCCTATATACCTATGTTAAGGTGCAATTTGGATTGGTTATAATCCAGCAATTGGATTGCTTACCAAATACAAAAAATCTAGCCTATTAAGACTAGAGAAAGGAGCTTCTTTGGATTATGTTGGGGATTTGGTGGGTGTTGTGAGAACTTTAAAGCTGCTTCTTTCTCTAACCTCAAGTGAGGAGGTTAACCTAGCTTAGATTTTCGTCTCATAGCTATTCCTGCAAGTCCTGCTGGAATTAAACCTAGAAGTGGTAGCATTTCAGGTCCTGTTTCAGGAATCTTTTTTACAGGAGTTTTGTCATACACTTGTGGTGTAGGTTTGCTAGTTACAACCTGGCGCTCTATACAAAATTGTGACGCATCATCAGCTGTAGCACCGTTTTTCTCAGTACCTTTTGCAGTATTAGTTACACACGTAATAGATTTATCCTGTGGGAGTTTGTCGCTTGATACTGCGCGAGTTACTATATTTACTTCTTTTTTCTCGTCAGAATTTAACTCAACAGTATTTGTTACTGTTCTTTTATTAGCATCATAAGTTCCGCCAGATATGAAGTCTACGAATTGGGGTAGTGTATCTACTATAGTAACAGTAGTCTTTTCTTTTCCAGTATTATGGATCGTAATTCTAAATACAACATCTTGTCCAGAAACAAATTTTTCGTCGTTAATAGATAGGTTATCTACAAATTCTCCGCCTTTAATAGGTTTCTGAACTTTTTTATCTAGAGTAAAGCTGATTTCTGGATTACATGATTCTCCACCACCATATATAACCTGGCAGTTTGAGTTTCCTGCAGCGTGTGCTGTTGCTGTAATAATTCCTAATGTGGCAAGTGCTATACCGATAGATAGACCTGCACGAATTGATTTATTCATAAGATTCTCGGCATTGTAGCATAGTAAAAAACATATGTCAAGTCTTATAGGACACTATTTTCTATTTTCTTACATTTCTCTTAAGGTTTATCTAAGACTTATAGTATAAGTTATGAATCAGATACCAATTTTATTATAAGACGTCGAAGTTGTACTATATTAATAGTAAAAAATGATGATAGTACTTTTTATATATAGTATTACTGCTATATAATAAATATCACAACTATACTTTTTATATCATTTAATTTGAGAGTTGCAGTTGAACTTAGATAGTAGAGTGGATTATTCGCCTAATTTTAGTTAATGCTATATACAATATACGATATGCAAAATACAGATCTTTTTTGCGTTTTGTTATTGACTTTCTTACTGAGGCATGTTTTAATAACGTTAACTTCAGATCATTTAAGATTTCACATTCGTAAGTTAATCAGCCGATCTGACCTCAATTTAATAATTGTTCAAAATTTAAATGCCAACAAAAGCGACAACTAAGGTTATATCAAACGATAAACCGCTTACTGCGGAAGATGATTTTGTGGAGGAAAAAGTAGAGTCTGATGAGACTCGGGATAGCGAAAACACTCCGGAGCCAGTAAATATGCAAAACGATAATCAGCCTGATCAATATTCTCAGAATGAGTCTGATTCACAATCTCAGGGTTATTCGTCCTATGGCAACCGTAACAGGTCATTTCAAAGGCCACCATATAGAGAGCAGGACCTTCCTACAGAGGAAGTTTCTGGAATTCTGGATATACAGCACGAAGGTCACGGTTTTTTAAGACCAAAATTCAGACCTTCTGAGCGTGACGTGTATATCTCATCTTCTCAAATAAGACGTTTTTGGTTAAGAGCTGGGGATTTAGTAGAGGGTGAGGGTCGTCCTCCTAAAGACAACGAGCGATATTTTGGTCTATTACGAGTTCTTAAAGTAAATGGTGACGAAGCAGAAAAAGTAGGAAAAAGACCATATTTTGACGATTTAACCTCAATCTACCCAAATAGACATCTAGTTCTATCTACAGGCAAAGAGCCTCTTTCAACGAGGATGATCGATATAGTCTCACCTATGGGATTTGGTCAGCGAGGAATGATAGTATCACCTCCAAAAGCAGGTAAAACAACTATTTTAAAAGATATCGCTGCAGGAATTAGCAAGAATTTTCCGGATGTTCATCTGATGGCGGTGCTTATCGGAGAGCGTCCTGAAGAGGTTACAGACATTTCACGCTCAGTCCATGGTGAAGTTATAGCTTCAAATTTCGATGAAGCACCGGAGTCGCAAACCAGAGCAGCAGAAATTGCCCTCCATAGAGCAAAAAGAATGGTAGAGCAGGGTAAGGACGTAGTGTTGCTTTTAGACTCAATTACGCGTCTTGCTCGTGCGTATAACCTTTCAGTTGACCCTTCTGGAAGAACTCTTACGGGAGGATTTGATCCTGCAGCGCTTTACCCAGCTAAAAAGTTCTTCGGAGCAGCAAGAAATTGTGAGGAAGGCGGTAGTTTGACTGTAATAGGAACTGCATTAGTCGATACAGGTTCACGCATGGATGACCTTATTTATGAGGAATTTAAGGGAACAGGTAATTCTGAGCTTCATTTAGACAGAAGACTTGCGGAAAGACGCATTTTCCCTTCAATTAATGTAGAAAGATCTGGAACAAGACATGAGGAAATGCTTCTATCAGAAACTGATTATAGGAAGATAGTTACTATGAGAAGAATGCTTGATATCCTAAGTCCTGAAGAAAGAACACAGGTCTTAATAGATCGTTTAGTTAAGACAAAAGATAACAAAGAGTTCTTGGAAAACCTCGGAAAAGAGTAATAAATAGCTTTTAGTTATTAGCTTTAAGCTTATAGAGAAAAACACTAAATTTCAGTCATTTAACCTCAAATATTATTTCTTGAATTAAATCATGAAATGATGAAAAGGTTATAACGAGCACTTATTTTTGTCTATACAATATACTATATACCAAATACCATATACCATCACGCTTGATACTTTATCACCAATATTTTATACTCAATATCTATTCTTATGAAATTCTCCGTGCGAAATAAAAAATTTAAGGGAGTTAAAAAGAAAAAAATCTTCTCTTCTATAACAAATCTTGTTTTATTTTTAAAAAAAGAATTCCTAGCGTATCTTAATTTCCTTCAAAGTTATGCGAAGGGCAAACTATTTTATTTTTCGGAGAAATTTGAATTAAATAAAAGTAGAGTTGTTAGAAGTGTTCTTATAAAAAGAGGTAAAAGAAATAGATTTTTTCTCCATATTTCGGCAATGGCGATTTTAACCTTGGGAGTTTTAGTTTCGCCATTCATCCAAGACCCATTTTCACAGGATGAAAATAGTGTTGCAAGCGTTCTTTCTTTTACTGAAGAGAGAAGTCTTAAGCCACAGGAGGTTTTTGAAACAGAGGAGAGCGTTAAGCCAAGGTCTGAGATAGTGACCTACGTAGTTCAAAAAGGAGATACCCTTTCAGGTGTAGCTGAAAGATTTAAAGTTAGTCCAGATACAATTCGCTGGGAAAATGATATAACGGGAGATAATATAAGCGTTGGAGACGAGATCAGAATACTTCCTGTAACTGGAATTGCGCACAAGGTAGGACGTGACGACACGATCTATTCTATAGCAAAAAAATATGATGCAAACGCACAGGGTATAGTTGATTTTCCGTTTAATGATTTTGCAGATCCGCAGACTTTCTCTCTAGTCGTAGGGCAGATCGTAGTTGTTCCTGAGGGAGTGCAGCCTGCTGCACAGCCTACATATATAAGACGCCAGCCATTTATAGCAACAGGTCCTGTGACTGTTTCAGGTGCTGGATTTACTTGGCCGGTTAGGGGAACAGTAAATCAGTATTATTCATGGTATCATCAGGCAGTTGATCTGGGTGCGCCTGTAGGAACTCCGATAGTTGCAGCACAAGACGGGGTAGTGGTTGGCGCATACACGAGCGGATGGCACGGTGGATATGGAACTCACATTATAGTAAGCGGTTCAAATGGCTACACGACGCTTTATGCGCATATGAGTGCACTTAACGTATCGTCCGGCCAAAGTGTACGTGCCGGAGGAACCGTTTTGGGATGGGTTGGAATGACTGGTAGAACAACTGGACCTCATCTGCACTTTGAAATCCGCAGCGGCGCAGGCCTTGCGAACCCGTTGAGCTTCTTGCAGTAGGAATAGTATCTTGTATATCGTATATCGTATACATTGCGGGTGTGGTGTAGGGGCTGCGTTTTCACGCAGCCCCTACATTGTCCGACAGCACTAGCCGATCTTCTCCTTGATAAGATCAAGCAGGTCCTGAATAGTGTAGACGTTGTCGACCTCCTCTGTCGAAAGTCTCACATCAAAGCCCTGCTGGCGTATCGTGTCTTCGACCCACATCGCGATCTCTACTTTGGCGATTGAGTCTACTTCGAGATCGTAGAGATCGAGATTGGGAGTGATAACTTCCCCCTCTGCATCAAACATCTCGAAGCAAATGTGCTTGACGAATTCCATTCGCCCTTCATCTGTTGTGAGATCAAAATCTGGATCCATTTCCTACCTCTTTCTATTAGCTGTCGGATTGTAAATGAGCTAACTCAAATTTCTTTGAGAGAGCAGGTTCGTTCAATTACCAGGCCGCGCAGTGTGGTCTGAAATGATTTCGATCAGCAATTCTACTACTTTTATACTATTGCTTCAAATATAGAGGATTAAATTATCACCATTTATTGCTGTTCTTCTGGAGTTGGGGTAGGGGAGATCTCTTCCTCACCATCTAGCGGAGGTCCTTGGATTTCTTCACGCGGGTCGCGCTCTGGGAATTGAGATGTCTGGTCTTGAAGCTCTAGCTTGCTGTCATCTGTTGGTGCAACTTCTTCTTCAACAGCAACGGTTTCACCTTCATTTCCGATTCTCTCCTGCAGTGCTGCAATTTCTTTATTTATTACCTCAAGACTTTGAGCGTCATTAGCGACTAGCTGGCCTACTATTTGGTACTGTTGCAGTGCAGCAGCAAGCTCTCCTTTAGATTCTAAGCTGTGACCTAGATTGTAATAAGCGTTAGCATAATCCGGTTTAAGGCTTGCAGCGACTTGAAATTGATTTTGTGCTAGATCAAACTCTTGAAGCTGATAATAAATACCGCCAAGCTCAATTCTTAGAGCTGGATTATTTGGTTCTAGTGAAATCGCCTGATTGTATGATGCTATGGCAAATTGCTCTGCGTTATCTCCAACTCCTATTAGATTTCTATAAATTTGTCCTAGATTTCTCCAGTTAAGACTCGACTCGTTAGCAAGTATCGCTGCTTGTCTGGAGGAATTTATCGCTACTTGAAGATATTGAATGATTGCCTGTTGAACCTGCTCATTTACAGTTGGTGCGTCTTGCTGCGAATTAACTAAATTTGTAGCAAGAGCAAGATTTACCTGAGAGAAAATTCTATAAAAGTCAGAACGGAATGGATAATTTTCTATGGCATCTACCTGAAGGTCGTACGTTTTTTGACCTGAATTCAGCGCATCTGGCTTTAGAGACTCTGCAAACATCATATCTGAAAGCACATAATGGTAAAGCCCTTTAGGTGCATTTCCCTGCCCATGCATCAGGAATAAAAGTGTATAAAGAATGAATCCGGCTGAAAGAATAGTTAGTACTACAGGAAGGATCAGGCTATTTTTCCTGCTTGATGGCTCATTTATTTCAAATATAGCTCCGTCTGAAACGATAGAAATATTTGCTTCTTCAACTGACTTTATATTTGCATTAAGCTTTAGACTTACTATATATAGTCCGAGAAGAATAAAGAGCAGTGCGACTAATGGATATGAGAATGGGATTATAAATGACAATACGATTAGCGCTATGGTAGAAAGAAATAAGGGCCTTAGAGCAAAATTTTTATTTGATCTAACTAATTTTACTATCATAAATACATAAGCTAAAAATCCTAGTATTCCAGTTGTTGCAATTAGCTCCAGTGCGTATGACGATGAGAATGCAAATGTTAAATTCCAGCTTTCAAAATTATTAAATGAAGGAAGGTGAAATCTGGTAAAGACGTCTGAAAACATCCCATATCCTGCTCCAAATAGAAATGAAGGAAGGAGTCTGGCTTCATTTTGGCTTATTGCGGCAAGCGATAGCTGGAATCCGTGCTCAAATGGAAGTAGGGCAGGCTTAGTAGCAGATGATGCTATTTGATAGAATACGATACCTATTGTTATTATAAATAGTACTAGTGCTGCTCCATAAAAAGCATTCATAACCTTTCTAAAACTCGCACGCCCTGTTTTGCGGTACTTATTTAGAACTGATGCAACTGTAAATATAATAAGAGGAGTTATAAAACCGATCATTTGAACTGGGGAGCCCATCGTATTAAAGAATTCATTTTTCGTCTCTTCAAATGGCAATAGATATATTCCAAAAGATGAAAGGATGCTTATAGCAGCGGCTGTGATAGTTCCTATTATGAGTGACGCGATAATTACCTGAAAACTTTGCTTATCTGTTACTAAATTTACGATTCCAAAAAATAAAATTACAGCGCCTACTACAGACATAGCTAGAGGAAGTGAGGTAAGAGATGAAGGTGAGACGTAGGCACTCACTGAAATTATTACTGCGAAAAAGAGAACTGGCAGATTTAGCGGATTTTTAACAAATACGATTTTTCGATCAATAAGACTTCTTAGACAATATAATAATAGAAGAATAAAAGCGCCTCCCATAATAAGTATTTGTTTAGGAAGAATAAAATAGTCAGTTGTGGTAGTTAAAAAAGCGATAGGCAGTAAAAATAGAACGATAACTGTTACAACAGTTGCAAAAGAATTAATTAAAAAAGAGAAAGACGAACGAGATTGGGTCATATATTTATGGTAGAGAATCGACGCGTCTAATGTCAAGGAGAAAAACGTTTTAGAAGTGATATAGTATCTAGTATATCGTATATAGTAGATAGTATGGACGCAACGAAGCCAAAGATAAATTCATTTACACAGCTTGATACATGGAAAAAAGCTCATCAATTAGTGCTTACTATTTATAAATTAACTTCTCGGTTTCCAAAGAAAGAAATTTATTCTTTATCTGATCAAATGCAAAGAGCAGTTGTTTCGATTACAAGCAATATTGCTGAGGGGTTTTCAAGGCAAAGCAGGAAGGAAAAAATAAGATTTTATTTTATATCCAGGGGGTCATTAACGGAGCTACAAAACCAACTGATAATTTGTAGAGATTTAGGTTATCTTAAAGATGACGAATTTAGAAATATAGCGGAACTAAGTATTAATGTTCACAAATTACTCAATGGGTTAATTAAATCTGCTGAGGGCAAAGTCTAACTTAGGATATACTAGATACGAAATACTAGATACTAAATACTTTTTACTTGACAAACTGTAAAATAGGGTTCTATACTGAATTTGTACTTAGATTAAGTATAGTAGTGTGACTGCCCGCAGGAACTATTTTTTTCGCGGGATGTATATGAAAAAAAAGCATCATGATGCGAAAAGAAATAACCATCACCATGCCGCACACGAAGAGCGAAATGGCTCATCGATGCAGGCAGGATTTCTTTCTTTCTCTATAAAAAACTACATGAATAAGCGCGATAGAATGATTATAATTTTAATAGGACTTGGCGTTTTTGTCTTGGTTGCTTTGTCTGTTTTTATGGTTCTAAGGGCGGGAGAAACTAATAAGTTAGGTTTGGATCAGATTACGCCAACACCCGCAAAGACACTTTCTGCTCCTTATCCGACAATTGCACCGGAGGTAAAAGATGCAACAGTTCTTATAAATCGACGCGGTATTCTTCCAAATACTTTAGAGATAAAAGTAAATGGCACTGTAGGATTTTTCAATGAAGATAGTGTAGGCGTTACACTGCAGGGAGCTGACAGCAGAAGCACAATACTCAATGTAGGAGTAGTTGCGCCTTTAGATATTCCGGTTGTAGTTTTTAATACTCCAGGGACATATAAATATTTAAATCCCCAAAATCCTCAGGACATAGCCGAAATAATAGTGAGTGAGTAAATAGTATTAAGTATATACAAGCATAGTAGAGTGGGGTTTTTATACTAAACACGAAATACTATATACGATATACTATATACAATATGTAGCCCCCTCTTTCCACGTCTTATTTTAGGTTTCACCTCTAAAATATACTTTTATATCAAGCTAAAAATAGTATAAGTATTTTGATACTTCTCCATATACGTATGGTAAAATTCCACTTTTCACATATCGATGGTATTTTTTTAACAAATCTGTAAAAAGTACCTCTTGACAGGAATATGGGAATAGTATTACGCTGGAGTATAGGCTGAATTCACTGCCCGAAGTATGCCAAAAAAAGAACTTATACGTTATAGCTTAAAGCTAAAAGAAAGATTAACTTCTGATAATTCTATTCTGCAAAAAAATCCATTATTTAACTCGGGTATCACCCTGATAGAGATTTTAGTAGGACTTACTATTTTTGTTACTATAATAGGAGGACTATTTTTAGCAATTAATCCCTTTTCACAACTCCAAAAAAGCCAGGATGCGAAACGTCAGCAGGATTTACAGCAGATTAAAAATGCACTGGAGACTTATTATCAGGATAATAATTGTTATCCGACAACTCTTAATTTCGGCGCTGAGTGGAGAAATAACGAAACTATTTATATGCAGGAGGTGCCTCAAGATTCATCTTGCGGTCAGGCAGGGGGATTTTGCTATGAATACATTACAGATTCTAGTGCAGTAGACTCGTGTCCTCAGTGGAACGTCGTATTTGCGAAATTATCCAGAGTGCCTGCGACCGGGAGTATTTGTCCTCTGTCAAGCATTTCTGATATGTGTGTTCCTGATGGATACGATGAAAGCTGGGCATGTACACTGTCGGGTGCAGTTAACTGTCAGCTTTTGGCAGCAAGTGGATTTAGTTATAACAGCGGAGCGGGTGGAAATATTTCTCCTACGCCAACAGCTTCGCCTTCGGGCCCACTTACATTCAGCGATCAGGCAGTAACTTACACGCTGGGTGGAGGATCAGGTCAAAATCCTTGGCTTCAAACAATAACTATAGATGCTCTATGGGCAAATCCTGGGGCTGCCCAAACTTTTGCTGTTAAAGCAGTTGACGCTACATCTGACATAACAAGTATTAAAGTGCACTTATATTCAGACGACTTATCTCAAATATTAACTCTAAGTCAGGCTACGGGAACAGCACGTGATGGTATGTGGAGCGGAACAATTACTGCTGACACGTATGAAAATACGTATGCGATGGCGATAGTAGGAAGTAATACAAATGGAGTTGAGGTCTGTAAAGTTCTAACGCCTTCGTCGTCAACTGCTCTTCCCGGAGGGGGGATGGTTACTTTTGGAGGATATCATCCTGGGCCTGATGCGATATGCGATGCGATAAATAATTGATATGAAAAGATCTAGTAATTTAATTATTGTTATAGTTCTAGTCATAATCCTGGTAGGGATAGGTGCCTGGTATCTGACAAGTAAAAAAGAGACAAAAGACGTCGGAGTAACTACAGAGGAATTTAATGAAGTCAGCGGAACATTTGATATACAAAAGCTAGGCGCTCCAGTTAAGGCGGAAAGTATGTCAGACCTTGAAGGGTTCATTCAAATTGAGGAGAGTGGATTTAAGGTCGACTACATAACTGTTGGGTATGGAGGAGTTGTGAGGTTTCAAAATACTACCTCAAAGCCAGTTATAGTCATATCTGAAAATAAAAATATATTTGACACATTGCCATTAGGACCGGGATATTCATATGATATTAATATACCAACTGCAGGGATGTATGGTTTTAGGCTTGAGGGAAGTGACAGTAAATTAGAAGTTCAGGCGGTTCAAAAAATAGAGGTTACACCCGAGCCGACAAATATAGAGGAGGAAAATGAATAAGATAACTAAAATTCTTTTTGCAGTAGTAATTACAATTGGGGCAATTTATTATTCTGGAAATCTAAATTCAGCTGAGGCGGCCGTAACATTTAGGGCAGCAACAGCAGTAACCTCTGATACAGCAAGTCCAATTTCTCTTTCAAAGCCTACTGGGACGGTGGATGGAGATATAATGATTGCTGTATTTTCTGTAGATAGGAGTCAGGCAACACCTGATGTTACGCCTCCAGCAGGATGGACTCAGATAGATAGCATAGTTAATGCTCAAACTACGCAGCATCAGACAGTAGCCTTCTATAGAGTGGCTTCGGGTGAGGGTGCATCTTACAGCTTCTCATTTAATACTCAGCTCGTCGGTGCGATACTGACATATACCGGAAATGCGACTTCGAGTCCTATCGATGCTTTTAGTAGTGCTGCCATAACAAGTTCTGCATCATATACGGCACCTAGTATAAATACAACAGTCGCAAATACAAAACTCGTGATTCTTGCAGGACTAGAAAGTACTACTTCAAGAACGTTCACTAACTCAGACGGTAATTTCGTAGAAAGACTAGATGGCGGAAGCACTTCCCCAGACACATGGCTTGCTGTATATGATAAGGATCAAGCAGGAACAGGGGCTACTGGTACCAGTACGGCAACGGCATCATCATCTAGTAATTATGGAGGAGCTATTCAATTTGCTATAAAACCATATGCAGCTCCAACTGCAACTCCTACGCCTACAAATACACCAACACCAACCCCGGCCATCAGCGTTACCACGACCGCATCCGGGGGTAGTTCCTATAGTTATTTTTCTGTTAATGGAACTTTTAATAATAATAATACTTCAAACGTATACATAGGATATCGATATGGAACATCAAATGTAGCTTGCGCTTCGTTACCGACAACAGTTGGTTGGTGGAATTATAGTCCCTCGGCATCTAATCAGAATTTTGCTCAAAGCGTAACATCAGGAGTAAATCCAAGCACTACATACTATTACTGTATTTATGCTCTTGATAATAATACTGCAACTTATTATTATTCTCCCTCAACCCAGTCGGTTACTACTTCCGCCCGCCCTGCACCGACGGTAAGTATTTATCCTGCGACACTTGTTGATAATGATAGTGCGTGGATAGGAGCGGGAGTAGACGCGAAGGGTGCAGCGTCGACCGGATATTTCAGGTGGGGTACGTCAAACGTAGCGTGCTCTTCTTTGCCAAATACGACAACTAATGCAAGCTCAGGCTCCTTAGATGCCTATTATTATCCGCGCAAAATACAGCTAACGGGTCTTTCTGCAAATACTACTTATTACTATTGTTTTCAGTCGACGAATGGAACTACTGGTTATAGCAGCGTAACTTCATTTACGACTCCGGCAGTATCTGCTGCCGGGTGCAGCATGTTCCCAAGCTCTGCGATTGCAAGCGGAAGTGACGAGACAAATATTGATACACTTATCGGAACTGATGAATTTAAGGGAACTAGGATTTATCAGGGAACAGTTAACGGATGGACGTTATCAAATTTCCATACAGCAGTAGATAACCAAGGCGCTGCGATTATACTTATCAAGACCGCAACAAATAAAGTCATTGGAGGATTTACTCCTCTAGGCTTTGCTTCATCTGGATCGTATCAGGCAAATGCTCAGGGTTTACTTTTCAGCTTAACAAATAATTACAAGCTTGATGTGGATCAGCGCGCTGACTATATGATTCTATTTCACGCAAGCTTTTCATACTTTTTCGGGGCAGGAAGTTTAAGCGGTGGATCAAATCAGGATCTTAATGCGGCGGGGTATGGCGCTAATGCAACGGGATATTATCAAGCGCCTAGCACTCAAGGAGCGTACACTTATCTTTCCGATGCGTCTAGCTTCACAGCGTCCGAAGTCGAGGTGTATAAAGTAGAAGCGTGTACTACTGCGGCTCCTACAGTTACTACTCCTACAAATACATCAATTACAGCGACCACCGCAACACTTGGAGGAAATGTAACGAGTGATGGGGGAGCAGCTATTACAGGGCGCGGAGTTTGTGTAGGGACGAGTGCAGATCCTTCTACTGGTTGTACTGCTACAACTGGTACTACCGGAGTATTTACAGTAGATGTCACAGGACTTACACAAAATACTTTGTATCACTACAGAGCTTATGCGACGAATTCTCAGGGAACTACCTATACGACTGACGACACATTTACAACACTTCAAGGTACGCCATCTGTTACGACAGATGCTGCGTCATCAATTACTCAAACTACTGCAACGATTAACTCAACGGTTAATCCAAATAGTTCTGCTTCTACCGGGTGGTTCAGGTATTTTACAAGTGATCCTGGAACGTGTAGTGATGCAGGGGGTACGCGTGTACCTAGTTCTTCCGGAACAGCATTGGGATCAGGATCAATAGGAGTTGCTGATAGCAGAAGCCTTACGGGTCTCACCCCTGGAACGACTTATTACGTCTGTGCATTTGCGAGCAATACTTATGGTACTGCAGTGGGAGCTGTAGTTTCATTTGCGTCGTCTGTTGGATCGCCTACATTAGTAAGCGCGTTGGGAGAAACAGGACTTGGATCTTACTATGTAACCCTTGAGGGAAGCGCAAGTCCAAATAACTACGCGTCGTATGGATTCTTTAGAGTTTATACCAGCAATCCGGGTGCGTGTACAGACAGTGGTGGAACTCGTTATCCGACAAGCTCAGGTGATGATTTGAGCATAGGATCAGGTGATTCCGGAGTTGGGTTTGAATATCAAGCGATGGGAACGATAGGATCTGCTGATATAGATCCTGGAACTACTTATTACTACTGTGCATATGCCAGAAATTCTTATGGCACTGTAGCTTCAGGTGAAGCAGATTCCTTTACAACTCCAGCAGGGGCAGCTGATCCATGCGATGCACCTCTAGGAGGTAATCACACTGTTAGCGGGTCGTGTTCATATTCTGGGAATATAGGCGGAGTAGATGCAGGAACTGGTACAACAAATACTGCTCAGCTTACTATAGCAAGCCCCAGGACTCTTACTATTAATTCCGGTCAGTCGATCGCTTGGGGAACTATATCTATGCCATCTGGTGCTGCGATAAATTTGACTTCGGGAGGATCACTTAGAAAGTCACCGGTCTGGGTTATTGACGCTGATGCTGACGGATTTATAGCAAATACAGAGCAGACTGTAGGAGCGCAGCCAGCAGGTGGAGTTAGAAGGAATTCTGTCTCGAGTAATTACGCATACATGTCGACTCTTTCAGGAGCGCCAACTCTAGACTGTAATGATTCCAGCGGTACTGCTTATCAAACGGTTGGAAGTCTTGTTCAAGATGCAGATAACGATGGTTATAAAACCTCTACAGCAGCTGGCAGTCAATGTGTTGGCGGCTCTTCTACTGTAAATGGTAGAACATATTATAGAGATACTGCCGGAGATTATACTTGGCTTCCTGATGCTCAGAAGTTATCATCAACTGCTGATTGTTATGATAATGCAGCTACTCCTTGTCCTGCCGGATCTGCTTCTGCTGCAGCCACTTCCCAAACTCAAATTAACGTGACTTGGGGATCCACAACCGGTCCATCGCCTACAGCATATGATTTGAAGTGGTGTAGCGGCGCGTCATGTACACCATCCACAACTATTTCAAATGTTACTTCAACTTATGCACATACTGGGAGGACTTGCGGTACTACATATGGATATACTATAGTTGCGAAAAACGCTACGGGAAGTGGAGATGAGTCTAGTGCATTTTATGCTACAACAAATTCATGTGCAGGGTTACCAACTGTGACAACTGGAGTGAGCCCATCAGCAAGAACTACAACTACAGCAGATCTTATTTCAACCGTAAATCCAAGCGGTGCGGCGACAACTGTGTATTATCGTTATGGAACTTCAAATACGTCTTGCGCATCATTATCAAGTGTGACAGCGGGAACTGCCATAGGATCTGGCACGAGCGATGTAAGTCCTACGACAAAACAAATTACAGGTATTAGTGCAAACACCCGTTACTACTGGTGTGCATATGCGACAAATTCTCAGGGAACAACTTATGGAGCAGTAAATAATTTTTACACTTTACCAAATGTTCCAACTAATCCTGCAGCTGCAAAAGTAAGCGATAAGCAGGAAAATCAGGTCACTTGGACAGCATCATCAGGAGGCGCATCTGGCGGATACAGGATTTATTACTGTACGGGCACATCATGTACTCCAAGTGCGTCAGCAGGAACAGATAGTGCAAGTCCATTTACGCATACAGGTCTTTCATGCGGAACAGTATATGGCTACAATATCGTAGCGTTATCTTCAGATGGAGTTGAAACAGATGCAACCTCAACTGTCTATGCGACTACTACTTCTGGAAGCGCAGTTACTTGTTACTATGATGCAGACAACGATGGACGTACTATAGCAAGCCCAACGTCTGCAACGCTTTGTGGAGGATGTACGGCTTCTACTTGGGAATCAACTGCGGATAGCGGTTCAAACGCAGACTGTTATGATAACAATTCAAATGCTAAACCAGGTCAGACTAGTTACTTTACTTCAAGTAGGGGTGATGGAAGTTTTGATTATAATTGTGATGGTTCAGAGCTTGCACAGGTAAATGTATCATCATGTACTGGAACTACTGGAAGTATCGATTATAATTCTTTTGGTCCACAAGAAAATTTTGCAAGCTGTACCACTGCAAGTGGTACAGCGACAAGATGTACCACAAATTATAATGCCGGTTATCCAGTTGCCTGTGGTGTAACTGGTGTTGGACAATCTGGGAGCACTATCTATTCCACAAGCTTAAATTGTGCAACAGTAGGAGGTTATAGTTTGACCACAGAAGCTTGCCGGTAATAAATTACTCTTAAATATTTTGTACAATTTTATGGAGTGCGATTCTCTATGTATGCTACTGTTGGGTCTATTGCGTAGGGGAGATTTCGGAGTATTTGGTGACTATTTCTTCAGATAGGTTGTTTTTTTCAAGCTTTATGGACTGTAGATTCGGGAGTTTTGCGGTTATATCCTCTGGGATTGAGCTTAATTGATTATTTGTAAGATCTACGGATACGAGTGAGGGGATTTGAGTTAAGATTTCCGGAAATGATTTGAAATTATTGTCACTAAGTATTATTTCATTTAGATATTTAAGACCGGTTACTTCCTCTGGGATAGAGCTTAGATTTTGACCTGACAAATCAAGAGTGCAGGCGATTTCTACTTCTTTAAGTGCTTCCTCTATCGAGTCGAACTGTTTACAAACAATTCCATCATATTTTTCCTTAACTTCTTTTATTCGTGCTTCTTCTGGTAGGTTTGCGGCAGCGTTTTGGTTATTTATATCTTTGGATTGATTGATAGTTTGAGAACCATTTTTTTGTACGTAGAGATAGAGTGTGATGGCAAGAATTATTAGAAGAACAAAGATAGTGCCGAGGCTTAATAGCTTTGTTTTATTCCTTTTTGAATCTGAAGAGTCGTTTGTTGGCGTGGATTCGTCAGATTGTGGAGTTGAATTATATGGTTCCATAGTTATTCTATATATCCATATTAGACTTATTATGAATTTTTTGTCAAGGATAACTAATAATGTTGTTTGTATTAATACTTAAGGTGTCTTATAATAATCGACATGAATACGATAGAATTTGAGAATAGACCTCAGGATGGTCAGGAATTTATAGTTCCACCGCAGGGAGTCGCGGATCAGGATTTTTGTGATTTTATCGTTACGGCACAGAAAGGTTTTGTAAAGGATAATGACGGAAATGTTTTTGTCAGAGCAACTTTTCGTAATAATCTATCGCTACTTTATCCGGATCATAAGGAAGAAGACGAAGAAAAATATATTCAGAATAGTTTAGAAGCTATAAATAAATTAAAGAAAGCGCAAATTATTGAAGATGTTATAAAGGGTGAAGGTCATGGGGGGATCGTTAAGGTTTCAAATGATCAAATGCTGGCTACTATAAGTTTTATTTATGTTTTAGAAAAGTTTTGTGCTGATAAAAAGGGTTCAGGTAGAACCTCAGATGGAATTTTTGTAGCTGGTCAACTTTGGGGTGAAAATACGATGTCAAAAACTTTTTTGGATAGTTGGGAAAAAATTGACTTGGAAAAAAAGTCTGATACTGATGATATGCATGATGCAGCAGATATGATACTTTATAAAATACCTAAAGAACCCAAAGATTTAGATCAATACGACATTGATCGACTTTGGGAAGTGAGTGATAGTCTTTATAATAGACCTATAGGTGGTATGATAGATGCTTGCGATGAGGGTCAACTTGTTCGTTATGGAATTACATTTGATGTTATGAAGAGTTTGATATTTATATATAGAGCACACAAGAATGATCTTTTAAATTTTGATCCATATAGTCCGGAAATTGCTCCGCAAGAATTATCAGATTCACTAGATTATGTAATAGATTATATTGATAAATTTTCAAAGAGATATAGAAATAATGATCAATACAAAGATATTAAAATTAACTTGCATAATATCTATGAAATATCTAAAAGACTTGTAGAAAGAAATACTTTTAATAATTCAGCAAAGTAGAACCTCAATTAATATTTTTCTCTGGAGTTAGTAAAATGTGCCGGAGGTCTGGAGGAATAGTCCTCCGGCACAAAAGTTTTCTCGATTAGCTCACTATGGTGCGCCTGGCGGGTACTCGCACCCGCTTCCGAAGGGAGAAGTCCCCGCGGTGGTCGGCTCGATCATCGCTGGAGTTGAACCTCCAACGTCGGCTACGATTCGGTAGCCGAAATTGACTGTAGGCGTACCCGTGTAGGTCGCCGTTGCTTCCCAGATCTCGTTGCCGCTGGGGTCCGTGCCGACCATGCTAAATGCATGGCGGGTGGTCGTGCACGTACCGTTGGCGAACCTGAAGTACATAGCATCGACCGAAACGCCCGCACCCATCGTGACTCGGACTGTAACCGAGTCGTTTGTGCACGGTCTCCCGTGGCTGACCTGGATCGCCCCGAAGGGAGATCCGCCGCCATTTGACGATGTCGGCCCTGCGCACACCGGTGGAGCAGGCTGAGTGACAGTCAGAACTGATCCGTTTGACGTTCCGTTGCTTCCTACGACCTTCACCTCGAACTGCGTCTCGGCGACGGTGTAGGGGTGGGACCAGAACGTGAAGTTGTACGTGATCTGGATCAGACCACTGTGCTGGAAAACGACATTGCTGACGTTTTCAGGACTCCCAGGTCCTTCTGTGATGTTGCGGACCTGGACCGTTGATCCCGACACGAATCCAGATCCGTTGATCTGGATCGTTCGAGTGCCTTCAACAACAGAGCTGGGGCTAAGTGAAACGATCACCGGCGTTGTCGCCGTTGACGTTGCAGTAGCCGTTGCTGTGGCGGTTGAGGTTACAGTTGCCGTCGATGTACTTGTTGCTGTTGTTGTGCTCGTCACAGTTGCGGTTGTTGTAACCGTACTTGTAGCGGTAAGCGTGGCAGTGCCCGTCGCCGT
>Ga0172380_10003838_pt1 | contig 20096 bp, 20 predicted proteins | sample Leawe162metaG_FD_119747 | JGI IMG/M metagenome (GOLD analysis project Ga0172380, IMG submission 119747) | Leachate microbial communities from a municipal landfill in Southern Ontario, Canada - Leachate well 162 metaG | ecosystem: Engineered > Solid waste > Landfill > Unclassified | place... | reverse complement strand
AGACAAAGCTGACGGATCGCTCGCGCCCGCCACCACCACAATCGTATGTTCCATGGCGCCGTGTTTTTCCAACTCCGCCACGATGCGAGAAACTTTTGATTCTTTCTGTCCGATGGCCACATATATACACACCAAGTCCTCACCTTTTTGATTGATGATAGCATCAATGGCCACAGCCGTTTTCCCGGTTTGGCGGTCCCCAATGATGAGTTCACGTTGTCCGCGTCCCACCGGAATCACCGCGTCAATGGCTTTGATACCGGTCTGCACCGGCACACCCACTCTTTTTCGACTGATCACGCCGGAAGCGATTTTTTCCACCGGATAATATGTATCAGAAGTGATTTCCCCCTTGCCATCAATCGCTTCGCCCAAAGGATTGACTACGCGTCCCACCATCATGTCGCCCACCGGCACCGACAAAATACGTCCCGTCGATTTGACCGTGTCGCCTTCCTTAATGCCTTCATATTTGCCCAAAATCATCGCCCCAACTGCACCCTCTTCAAGATTTAACGCTACGCCATACACGCCTCCGGGAAATTCCAACATTTCGCTAGCCATGGCATCGGACAATCCCGAAATCTTAGCCACGCCATCTCCCACCTCCACGACCATCCCGACTTTTTCCGTTGTCGCCACCGCCGCAAAATTTTCAATTTGTTTTTTCAGCTGATCGATGATGTAATCTTTAGACATAAATATATTATTATCTTATTAAAATTGCTTTCAAATCATTAACTTTTCTAATAACTGACGCATCCACCATCTCATCTCCTATTTGTAAAATAATTCCACCCTTGATTTCTTTTTTCACTTTTTGACTCAGTACGACTTTCTTCGCCTCATATTTCTTGGCTATGAAATTTTCCACTTCTTTCACGCTCTTTTCATCCAACTTATTCGCACTCGTCACCGTCGCGGCCACAATTCCATTCTTGGCGTCATAAATTTCAGAAAATTTCTCCACAATTTTATTCGCCAATTTCATTTGATTGTTTTTCTTCAATACTTTCAAAAAATTTGTCAGAACGCTATCAACCTCCGACTGTTTCTTATTTTCAGTCAGTTCATATAAAACTTTAGCATATTGATTTACAGAAATTTTCATAAATATTTTAATCCATTTATCTACTCATGTCTTTTGAAATTTGCATTTTTAAATCAGTGTAATCACGTGGTCTCACGTGCGAATCAGTGGTTCAGACTTTTCCTAATCAATTCTCTATCTTTCTCCCCATCCAACTTCTCCCCAATAATCTTCTCCGTGGCCGCCATCACTAGGTTCGCAATTTCCGCTTTGGCTTCCGCCAGAATTTTATTCTTCTCTTGCTCAATCTGTTTTTGGGCCGTTTCCACCATACGCAGGGTTTGATCCTTGGCCACAATCACAATCTCTTCCGCCTGTTTCACTGCCGTATCCTCCGAGCGCTTCACAATTTCTTTGGCTTGATTTCTGGCTTCGTCCAAAATGCCTTTCTCACGCGCCGCAATTTCTTCCAATTTCTTGCCCGAAGCTTCCGCATCTTTCATGCCCTTTTCAATCTTTTTGGTACGCTCATCCAACATTTTCAACACCGGGCCATAAGCGAATTTATACAACACGAAAAGCAGAATCAAAAAGTTGATGATCTGCGCCAGCAATAATTTCCCATTAATACCCAAGCTATTAAGAAGTTCCATATTTATATTTTTAGTTATTACACCTATCCGTTAATCGTTCTCGGCCCACATATTGCTGTGAACCGATGACCATTGACCGATGGCTAATGACTGACTTAGATAAACTTGATGATGAGTGACATGACCAAGGCATAAATCGCCACGGCTTCCGCGAAAGCGATCGCCAAAATCATATTGGCCTGAATTTTTGGAGTCGCTTCCGGATTTCGTCCGATCGATTCCATGGCTTTCGAGGCCAAGATTCCGATACCGATACCAGGTCCGATCGCACCGAAGCCGATTGCGATAGCCGCCGCGATGTTTTTTGCGCCTTCTGCATCCATACATTTATTGCGTGCATCATCTTTGCTTTCTCTCTTTCGGGAGCAAAAATAATGTGCGCTTTTAAAAAATTAATTAACAAATTTTGGTTCACAGTTCACTGTCAACAGTTCGCAGTATTTTTCTTTCTGTGAACCATTGACCGTGAACCGTGGACTAATTCTAGTGATCATGCGCCGTGACTGCCATTTTCAGAAAAACCAGAGTGAGCATGGCAAAAACCAAGGCCTGCACGAAGCCGACAAACACTTCCAAAAACAGAAACGGCAATGGGACAAAATAGGGCACCAGGTTCAGCATCACGATCAAAAGCACTTCGCCGGCGAAAACATTGCCGAACAACCGGAAGGAGAAAGAAATAATCTTAGCCACTTCACTGATCAGTTCCAACACGCCCACGAACGTGCCGATGAAATAGGGCTTTTTGAAAGGGTTGACCAGGAATTTTTTGCCATAGCGGATGAATCCGATAGCTGAAATGCCCATAAAGTTAGCGGCAAAAACGGCGATGAGCGACAACGCCAAAGTGGTGTTCAAATCAGCTGAACCACTGCGGATGAAAGGTACCAGAATATGCTCGCCCTCTTTCAACTCATTCACCCCCACCGTGCCCGCGCCCGGCAAAAGTCCCATCCAGTTGGAGATTATTATAAATATAAAAATAGTCATCACTAGCGGGAAGAATTGGCGCGTTTCTTTCTTGTCTTGCGTCACGCTGTGCACCAGTTCGAAAAAATATTCAATGATGGCTTCAAAAAGATTCTGGAAACCGCGGGGAATGAGCCGGGTGTTTTTCTGGACAAAAAAAGAAATGCCAATGATGATGGCGCTAGTGACAAGAGTCATGATAAGCGAATTGGTGAACGGAAAGCTTCCAAGATGGAAGATCGTTTCCGGCACGAGAGAAATCTCCATTTTTGTCTAATTCTAAATTAATACCACTGCGAACTGATGACCGATGACTGATGACCGATGACTATTTCATTATATCAATTGTTTTTTTATACACCATATACGATGACAGAATGATGGCTGCCACCACGCCGATCAAAAGCAAAAGAGGTGAAGTACCTAACTTCTTATCCAGAAAGCGACCACCTAGCGTCAGCGCAACGAGAGGAATGGCAATCAAATAACCCAATTCCCACGCCAAGGCCATGACGGAAAAAGTTTTTTGCGTTTCAGTCTTATTCACCTCTTTCTCGGGAATATTTTTCTTCAAATCTTCTTCCATTATTTTGTTTTTATCACAGCCAAATCAGGCTCTTCAAGGTACATCTAATTGTCTAACAAAAAGAAAAAAAAGTCAATAATTGGAAATTTTTTATGAAAAACGGAAAAAATCGACTACATTTTGTGAAGTGATTTCATCCACTTTTTCCGGGGTCAGGCCCTTGATTTCAGCAACCCTGGCGCACACATATCTCACATACGCCGGCTCGTTCCGCTCACCTCTTTTCGGCACCGGCGCCAAATAGGGGCAATCAGTTTCCAGCATAATACGCTCCAATGGAACAGCCCTGACCACTTCCAAAATTTCCGCGCTGGGTTTGGCATAAGTCAGATTGCCGTTGAAAGAAAAAAGGATGTTTTCAAATTTCAATATTTTCTGCGCCACCTCCAAATTGCCACCGAAAGAATGGAAAACAACGAAAGGGAGTTCAGTGCCATTGCCCTCTCCCCCTGTACTCAGGGGGAGATGTCCGGTACTCCGGACAGAGGGGGTTCCGAACGACTCTCCCAAAATCTCCAACGCATCTTCATACGCCTCACTCTTCTCACGATACTTCTCTCCCACTTCCGCTCGTTCCCCGCGACAATGGACGACCACTGGCAGTTTTAATTTTTTGGCTAACTCTAATTGATGGACAAATCCTTCTTTTTGGAATTCTTTTTGGGCTGGCGTAATTTCTTCGCCATCATGCGAATGATATTCCAAGCCAATCTCCCCAATGGCCACCACTTTTTCAGCGCGCGCCAACTCTTCCAATTTTTGCTTATGCGTCTCGTCCCATTTCATATGCCGCATAAAATATTCCGGATGCAACCCGACCACTGCGAAAATATTGTCATGTTCTTGCGCCACCTTGATAGCTCGCTCGCTGCTTCCTAGCCCCGCGCCAATAGTAATAATCTTTTCCACTCCATTTTCAAAAGCTCTGGCAATCACATCCTCGCGATCCGCGTCAAATTGGTGGTCATCTAAATGAGCGTGAGTGTCAATCATATAAATCCTGTCATTGCGAGGAATCCCGCCTTGGCGGGAGACCGCGGCAATCTCGTTATTTAATTCGCTAATCTTAATATTGTCCGTCATCCTGAGGACGGCGCCCAGCCGGACGAAGGATCTGCATTGTGTTACCACTAATTTTACAATTCATAGCAAAGCCAGTGACCACACCAAGCAGATCCTTCACTTCTCCGCCAGCTGGCGGATTCGTTCAGGATGACGATTTCTTTTGAGTTATATCTACCTATTTTTGCCTTAAATTAGGCAATATTTGTTATGCATAATCCATCTATTGACTTTTTGGCTATTTTGGAGTATAATACTAAGTTAGTATCGATTCAACGTAATTATACAACAATTCATAGTTTTTTTTAAAAACCAAAGGAGATTGCCATGAAGGACAACAAAAGATTTATCGCATGGTCATTGGTATGTATATGTTTGGAACTCACAATCATCACATTCCAAATGAACAATCCACCAACATTAACCTTGGCAGAAAAAGCCAGAATTGAAAAAAACTTGCGGGAAAATACGGTGATGTACAGCATTGATGGTGGTTATGCAATAAGAACCAGCGTCAATGACAAAGATTCCATCTTTAAGATACACGAGGAGGAAAGGGTCTATCGAAAGAATGGATATCAAGTTACTGAACACTTCTGGGGTCCTTCCATAGATATACACTGGAATATTGCCAAGCCCATCCAGGAGTGGCAAACTAATCATCGGCAGAAGGAAATTCAAGAGAATAACTTCTAGTACCGATCCAGTGCCTCCTCCCTACCGAGCCCCATCCTAACGGATGCGCGGCTCGGTTTTTTTATTTCAAAAAACTATTTTATCCTCTGAAACAACGGCTCAACTTTTTTCGTTTCCAACGCTTTTTTAATCTTGGCAGAAGTTTCCGGCATAAAAGGCAAAAGTAGCCCTGAAATCAAACTTAAATCTTCCAAAAGTTTTTGCATCACTTTTTCAAATTTTTCCTGATCAGTTTTCACCAACTCCCACGGCTTATTCTCTCCGATAAACTTGTTATCTTCATCAATTATTTTCCAGATATATTCCAGTGACTGACTCAATTCCACATTCTCTATTCCCGAAGCTAAGCTTCGGGAATTATCCCGAAGCTTAGCTTCGGGAATAGCCTCAATAGCATCATTTTTTTCCACCAACTTCATCACTCGCGACAAAAGGTTTCCCAACCCATTGGCCAAATCCGCATTATATTTTTCTGTCATTTTTTCCCACGTAATGTCAAAATCTTCTCCAAAACTTGCGCCAGACAGCAAGAGATAGCGCGTGGCATCCACACCGAACTTTTCCACCATCTCCAGCGGCGAAATAACATTGCCAATGGATTTGCTCATTTTTTGTCCATCCACTGTAATAAATCCATTCACAAAAATTTGCTTGGAATTTGGCACGTCGGCCGACATTAGCATAGCTTGCCACATAGCTGATTGCTGACGCAGATTATCCTTACCACACACTTGCACGCCCGGCCAAAATTTTTCAAAATTATCAGATTCTAAAGGCCAACCCAGTGCGGATATGTAATTGACCAAGGCATCAAACCAGACATACATCACATGCTCCTCATCCCTTGGCACCGGCACGCCCCAGGACATTTTACTTTTAAGACGTGAGATGCTGAAATCTTCCAAGCCACGCTCCACAAAACTTAGAATTTCATTAAATCTTTTCTTCGGCACAACAAACTCTGGATTTTCTTTGTAAAGCTCCAAAAGTTTTTCTTGATAGGCACTGAACTTGAAAAAATAATTTTCTTCTTCTATGATTTCCAATTCAGCATTTGGATGAAGCGGGCATTTTCCCTCAACCAATTCTGATTCGGTTTTTTCCAATTCACACCCCACACAATATTTCACGCTATAATTTTTCTTATATATATCCCCATTCTTTTCGCACCGTTTCCAAAATTCCTGCGCCGCCGCCACGTGGTGCGCGTCAGTGGTGCGGATAAAACTGTCATAACTCAAGTTTAAGGCCGCTTTTAATTTATCAAATTCCGGCGCTTTCTGGTCACAATAAGTTTGCGGATCAATACCTAATTCTTCGGCCTTTCTAAAAATTTTAAGCCCATGCTCATCCACGCCCGTATTGAAAAACACTTCATTGCCCTTCTTTCGATGAAAACGAGCTAAAACGTCTGCTTCCACGATTTCCTTGGCAAAACCGATATGTGGGTCGGCATTGACGTAGGGAAGGGTTGTGGTAATGTAAAAATTTTTCTGTTTCATGGGATTTTTAAGCTTCTTAAGTGACTTAAGTTTCTTAACATTAATATTTTTTCTGTTTCGCGCGATATTCCACTCTCTTATTATACAAATTCTCTGTAAACCCGCCTTCTTTCAGATGTTTTTCTTCTAGCGCTTTTATTTGATGACTCAATAAATATGTCGCCTGATGACAGAGAGTCAGAAGCCAGTTAGCGGCTCTTTCCTGGTCTTTCGGTAATTCAACTTTTCTTAAAATTTCTTCATTTCTCGTCTCTGCTAAATATTTTATCAGTTTTGAGCTTTCTTGGCGAAATTTTTGCGTCCTCGAATCAATTTTATCCCATTTCTGAAGTTTATTCTGCCGCAGAAAATCTTCCAAATCACCCGTTAATTCCTCAAGGGAACCTTTAGAAGTGCCCGAAAGTTTGATGGCAATTTTGAGCGAAGTTCCCATATCGTCAGATCCCTCGACAATATTCTGTTTGCCACTCCTAGCCGCGCCAGTCATCTGTTCTTTCAATTTCCAACTCTTTATCCATCTATTGCAAAACTCGACCGTATGATCATAAATAACCACTGAAAACCAAAAAGTATACAGTTTTTTATATGGTTGCATTTTCTGTTTTCTAAGATATTTAAGAAACTTGAGCTACTTATAAGAAATTATAACAATTTCCCCTTTCACTTTACCCGGATTTTTTTCAAAATATTCCAACACTTCGGTCACATTGCCTCGCACGATTTCTTCAAACATTTTCGTCAGTTCACGGCCGAGGATAATATTTTTGTCAGGTGCCAGCGTTTTCAAAAGTTCCAGGTTTTTCATCAAGCGATGCGGACTTTCCAGATAGATCACTGGGAAATTAAAGGCTGTCACTTCTTTGAAAAAAGTTTCACGGCCTTTCTTGTGCGGCGGAAAACCTAAAAATACAAATCGGGTGAGATCGATGCCAGCCACGCTGATGAGCGTTGCTAGTGACGACGCACCGGGCACGGGAATGGTCACGATTCCCGCTTCGACCGCGGCAGCCACCAGTTGATTGCCTGGGTCTGAAATCCCTGGCGTACCGGCGTCCGTGATGAGGGCCACATTTTTTCCGCTCGTAAGTTCCGCAATGATAGCCGCCGTTTTCGGCACCGGTTTGGTCGCCCCGCCCATACGCACATTCTGATAGAAAGACATCGTCCCTGTTTTTATTTCATAATGCTCCAGAAGTTTTCGGCTGGTCCTGGTGTCTTCACACACAATCAAATCAACCGCTTGCAAAATTTCCACTGCTCGATATGTGATGTCACTTAAATTACCAATCGGCGTAGCAACTATGTATAATACCCCTGTTTCCATATTTTTATCTTATAGTAATACTCTAGCAGTTATTCGTATAATTTCAAAATATCGCCTCTGTCTTTTGTATTTTAATTCAAGCCTTGCGTAGCGTATGGGAACAAATCCGAGCGAGTGAGCGTTAAGAATTTACTCATAGCCGGTCTTTCTAGAGAGCGCTAGTAAATTTAGCGAGTGAGCGAAGAATTTGTCCGGACGCGAAGCTAGCTTGAGAGTTTTCTTTTGTTACTTTTCTTTTGCGGAAAAAGAAAAGTAAGAGGAGTTCTATTCCTTATTCATCAGATCAGAAATGAAAAGACTGATGGCAGTGGCGGCCGGCACCGAAATAATCGCGCCCAAGACTCCGGCTAATTTGAAACCAATCATAATCGCAACGATAGTCACCACCGGATTCAGACCCACGGCTTTTTTCATAACTTGTGGAACAACCACGTGAGTCTCAAATTGTTGAGCGATAGCATAGACGACCAATGCTAGAAGTCCAGTGACCGGAGAAACCAGAAAACCCAGAACTACGCCCGGCACGGCTGCCACAATCGGCCCGACATAAGGCACAATCTCCAAGATTCCGGCTAAAATTGCCAGCACCAAAGCATACGGGATGCCGATAAGAGAAAGTCCGATATAATCCAAAGCGAAAATTATCACCATCAGCACCAACTGTCCGGCCATCCATTTTCCGATTTTATCCTTGATCCTGTCCGTCAAGTTGGCCGCATAATCTTTCTTCATCTGCGGCGTGATAGAAACGAAGAACTTCTTTATGCCGTCCTCGTTCATAACCATATAGAAAGCCATCGAAAAAACTACAATAACCGAAATGAGGCCGGATAAAATACCAACTGTCTTGGAAAAAATATTTTGAGTGATATCGGTCAAGCCGTTCCCAAATTCGCTAATTATTTTTCCTACCGCCACACTGATATTGTCTGAGCTGAAAAATCCTCTCTCAAGACTAAACTCTCCGCCGGTTGATTTCAAATACTGGCTGGAATGGCTTGAGAAATCGCGGATCTGGGTGCCCAAAGGAGGGATTAAAAAGGAGATTATGAGCGCCACTATTGAAAACAGGACCAGATAAATCAAAAGAGCACTGGCCGATCGCGGAATTTTTTTCTTCTGCAAGAAATTTACCGCCGGATCAAGAGCGGCGGCGATGATGACCGCAATGAAAAGCAATAGCACGATATCGCGCACCATATACAAAAAAACCAATGCCAAAAGGATCAAGATGGTCTTGAAGATAGTAGCTGTCGAAATTTCGATTTTTTTGATTCCATCCATAATTCCATTCTAAGCCCAATTCAGAGCTTAAGCAAATTTTTCAAATCTTTAGCGGTTTTGTGCGGTCCGATCACCGCCAGATTCAATTTCTCCTCTTTGAAAATGTCTTTGGCTACCCGCAAGATATCTTTCGGCGTCACTGCATCGATCAGGGCGAACTTTTCAGAGAGCGTCATGAGTTTTTCCTTGGCAACTTCTTGATCGACAAAGAACATCGCCACCGCATCCGATGATTCCATCCCCATGACCGTTTTGCCCTTGATATAGTCTTTGGCTTTCTGCAATTCTTTTTCACTTACAAGTTCACTGGCGATGCGCGCATATTCCTTAAGGACAGTCGCAATGGCCAACTTCAGATTTTTGTGTTCCACGCCGGCTTGGGTCGCCAGATATCCGGCATCCTCATACGCTTCCACTCCGGTCCGAACATAATAGGCGAGGCCGCGCTTCTCACGTACTTCAATGAAAAGCCTGCTGGACATCCCGGCGCCCAAAATTGTCGCCAAGAGAGAAAGAACGTATCGATTCTTGCTTTTCTGCGGATAAGCCCGTACCCCCAAAATGAAATGGGTCTGATCCGTTTTTTTGAAATGCAATTTGATCTGCGGACCTTTTTGTACATCATCTACGCGAGAAATCTTTTCAGCCTTCTTCTTTTCCATTTTCGAAAAACTTTTCCTGATCTGGCCGATAACTTTTTTCTCATTGAATTTTCCCGCCACAGCTACGACCGTTCCATTGGCGGTATAATGGCGGTTGGCATAATCCAGAAAATCTTGGCGACGGAAAGATGCCACAGTTTTTTTAGATCCGGCGATATCGCGACCGAGAGCCGTTCTTGGGTAGAGCAATTGCTCAAAAACATTTTCGACGTTTCTCATCGGCATATCTTCATACATATTGATCTCTTGGATGATGGTTCCGCTTTCTTTTTTGATTTCCGCTTCCTCAAATTTGGAATTGAGATAGATATCCGCAATAACATCAATGATCTTTTCCATGTGACGCGCGTCCGCCTTGGCATAATATGCAGTCGTATCCTTGGAAGTGAACGCGTTGAAATCACCGCCGATCTCATCCAGTTCTTCCGAAATCATAAGAGCGGTCGGCCGTTTCTCAGTGCCTTTGAAAAGCATATGCTCAATGAAATGCGACAGTCCCGCCTCTTTGTCCGTTTCATAACGACTGCCCACACCTACCATGGCTACGATTGTGGCCGTTTCGGTTCCCGCCACCGGTGCCGTAATGATCCGCAGGCCATTTTTGAGAGTGGTTTTTTTATAGTTCATAAATTTTTGAATATTTATTTTTTAGATATTCGATAAAATATTGGCTGCTTAGTTTTTCGCCGGTTACTTTTTCCACTAATTTTTCTGCCGAAAACATTTTTCCATGGATGTGGATATTTTTCCGGAGCCATACCAAAAGATGCTCGAAATGTCCATTCATGATTTCTTTCTCCAGATTTATAACCTCATTCTCGGCCGTAGCGTAGAATTGAGAAGCGTACAAATTCCCCAAGGTATAGGTCGGAAAATAGCCGATCATACCGCCAGACCAATGCACATCCTGCAAAACCCCGAGCGCGTCACTCGGGACTTTTAGACCGAAATATTCTTTGAATTTGTCGTTCCAAATTTTTGGCAAATCTTCTACCGCAATACTGCCTTCGATCAAATCTTTTTCAATTTCAAACCGCAAGATGATGTGTAAGTTATATGTCACCTCATCTGCCTCTACGCGTACAAGTGATGGCTTGACGATGTTTATAGCCTTATAGAAATCTTCGAATTTAATTTTTCCAAAATGTGCAGGAAATTCTTTCTGAAGTTTTGGAAAGAAATATTTCCAAAAATTTTCACCTCGTCCCAAGATATTTTCCCACATCCTCGATTGCGACTCGTGGATGCCCAGAGAAATTGATTCACCCAGTGGTGTCCCGAATCGCTCCATAAGCAAGCCTTGTTCGTACAGAGAATGCCCCGTTTCATGAATCGTACTATTTATGGAAGAAAATAAATTTTTCTTATCATATCTGGTTGTCATCCTGACATCTCCGGGATTGGAAAAAGCGGTAAAGGGATGAGTACTTTCGTCCAATCTGCCTGCTGCGAAATCAAACCCGAGCTTACCGGCTATGAACTTGTTGAACTCAATCTGTTTTTCAATCGGAAAATCTCCCAATAGGATATTCTCCTTGATCTTAACTTTAGATTTTTTTATCTTGGCTAAAAACGGTACTAGAAAATATTTCAGCTCGGAAAAAATCATTTCGATGTCTTCCATAACCAGATATGGTTCATATGTATCCAAGAGAGCGTCATACGGCGATTTTTTGTAACCGACCAATTTCGCTTCTTTTCTTTTGAGCTCCACTATTTTTTTCAGTTCTGGCAAGAATATCTTAAAATCATTTTTTTTGCGTGCCTCACTCCAGACTATTTGCGCCCTCGACGTAGTTTCCGCCAATTCTTTCACAAATTTCAAAGGTAGTTTTTTTTCCCGTGAAAATTCACGCCACACTTCCCGCACTATGCAAGCATCCTCATCATTTAGTTTTCCCGCCTCCCATTTTTTCTTCAATTCCATCAATAATTTTTCAAAGTCGGCGGAAATAAATTTGTTATGCAAATCTCCCGTAAGATTTCCGATTACTTTTGCCCTGATTTCACTCCCCTTAACAGGCATATTCACCTCTTGATCCCAATGCAAAACACCGATAGCCGAACTGAGGTAATATATTTCTAGCAATTCTTGCTTGAATTTTTCCATCAAGTTTTGTTTCATGTTTTTATTACAACATCTCTCCTAACATCGGATGTTAGGATAATTTATCTTGTAAATATCGTGTCAAATCTTCTATCTTGACCCGTTCTTGTTTCATCGTATCACGTTCGCGCACTGTCACTGCTTGATCATTCAGAGTTTCGAAATCAACGGTCACACAAAACGGCGTGCCGATTTCGTCTTGGCGGCGGTATCTCTTACCGATGGATTGCGTTTCGTCATATTCGGCCATAAAATTCATCCGCAATTTTTCATACAACTCCCGGGCAGGCTTGCTCAATTCTTCTTTTTTGCTCAAAGGTAGAATGGCCACTTTGATCGGAGAGAGACGCTTATCCAATTTCAAAACCACCCGCGTATCCTCGCCCACAACTTCTTCTTGATAGGCCTGATCAAGAAACATTAAGACAAGTCGGTTCAGCCCCACGGAAGTTTCCATGATGTGCGGCACGAATCTTTCACCGGTTTTTTCGTCGAAATAACTCAGATCCACGCCGGAAAATTTAGAGTGTTGCGACAGATCCCAATCGCCCCGCGCGTGCACGCCTTCCACTTCCTTGAAACCACCGAGCGTCTTGAAATTATATTCCACATCAAACGCTTCCGAAGCGTAGTGGGCCAATTTTTCGTGTTTATACCAGCGGATTTCATTTTCTTTGATGCCATATTCCAGGTACCACTTCCAGCGTGTTTCTTTCCACATTTCATACTTTTCTTTCATTACACTCGGGTGTAAGAAATATTGCATTTCCATCTGTTCGAACTCGCGCGTCCGGAAAATGAACTGGCGTGCCACGATTTCATTCCTAAAAGCCTTACCGACTTGTGCAATGCCGAACGGCAGTTTCATATGCAATGAATCCACGGTATTTTTGTATTCCAAATAAATTCCCCCACAAGTTTCCGGCCGCAGATAGACCACATTTTCTTCTTTCAGTTCATCCGTCGGCGAACCGATATTGGATTTCACCATCAAGGAAAATATTTTCGCTTCCGTCAAATCAGTCGAGCCGCAGTTGGCGCATTTCAATTTTTTCTCCGCACGCAATTTATCCAGATGCGCGTTGAGTTCGGGAAGCGGCGCTTTGTCGGCATTGATGCCGAATTCTTCCAAGATGTGATCAGCGCGAAAACGCGATTTGCATTTCTTGCAATCGACTTGCGGATCATTAAAACCGCCTACGTGTCCCGAAGCCACCCAAGTTTTCGGATGCATAAAAATCGCACTGTCGAGTCCGACGACATCCGACCTGAGTTGCACTATATGCTTCCACCAGGCGTCGCGGATATTATTCTTGAGCAGCGTCCCATAATGTCCATAATCATAGATTGCCGCCATCCCGCCATAAATTTCACTCGACGGAAAAACAAACCCCCGTCGCTTCGCGAGCGATGTCATTTTCTCCATCATACTTTGGTTGCTTTCGTTCATATTTTTTTAAATATTTAAAAAATTATTCTTTCTCCATTATTACGTACTTTTGTAAAATTTTGTAAGTTTGTAGCCCAAACAAAAATCCCATTCCAATAATTCAAGAATATTTTTCATATTCTTAAATTACTAGAACGAGATTATTCTCGCGGTTCCATCTAGCTTTCCGCCTCATCGGCGGACACCTTGATTATATTAATTTTTCCCTCAGGAGCCAAACCCCGAAAGTGATTTCTTTATATCACGCCAACCGTTTTTTGTCAAAAACGATTTTTCTCCGCAGTAGCGTATTTTCTTTCAAAATTTTATCAAACTGCACCAAAAACCGGTTAGAGTGCCCGCCGTGGATCTCGCACACTTTTTCCAGCTTATGATTAAGAATTTTTTTAATCTTTATTTTACTATTCCCTTCCGGCGTGACAGCTTCAATCACATCATTAATGAACATCTCATTATGCGCAAAAATAATATTGAAAATCTGACCGTCAATTTTTTTCTCCCCCTCCACTATGCCAGAAAATTTGTACGCCGCCTCACTCAATTTCCCCTCGAAATTATGTTCCGGCTCCGCGCCGAGCAAAAATCCGACGGTGTATCCCCTGTTCACCAACTGATCCAATTCTTTCTGTTGTGATGCGATGATTTTTTTCAAATCCTTTTTACCCAACGCGGCCATTATCTTGCGATACGCCCGCGTCACTACGGAAACATAATAGACGCTCTTGGCCCGCCCTTCGATCTTGAAACTTGTCACGCCCGCCTCCGCCAAGTCTTGTATATGCGCCGATAAATTCAAATCCCGACTGTTGAAAAAATACGTCCCATGCCGATCCTCTTCCAATTCCATTTCAAATTTATCTTTGTCATCAATAACATTCATTGTTAAAGCTTCATCCAAATTATTTTTTCGATTTTGGATTTTGCCCGCCTCGCGTCGACGAGCGGTCGTCTCCGCGAGTCGAGGCGGGGATTTTATTTGTAATTTGTCATTTGAAATTTGAAATTTTGGGCGGTACGCCCATCTGCATGGTTGCGTACAGTCCCCCAGATTGGCGCTCTTGTCGTTCATCCACTTGGAGAGAATACATCGGCCGGAATAACTCATACACATCGCGCCGTGGATGAAATATTCCAATTCCATCTTCGGCACGGCTTTTTTGATCTCGCGGATCTCGGAAAGCGTCACTTCGCGCGCCAGAACGACTCTTTTTATGCCGACCGATTGCCAAAATTTCACCGCTTCGATGTTGATGGCATTGGCTTGCGTGGACAGATGGATATCCGCTTTAGGGAGATACTTTTTGACTAAGTTTATGATACCGGGGTCACTCACAATTACGCCGTCAATTTTCAGCGTTTTCAAAAATTTCAGATGCTTTTTGATCTCCTTCAAATGCCGATTGTGCGCATAGATGTTCAGTGTGATGTATATCTTCTTCTTATGCTGATGAACATAGAGAACCGCCTCGCGCAAAGTTTCAGCGGTAAAATTATTGATACGCGTCCGCAAAGAATATTCCGGCACTCCGCAATAGACCGCGTCCGCGCCAAACTCAATGGCATATTTCACCTTTTCCAGATTGCCCCCCGGCGCCAAGAGTTCGAGTTTTTTATGCTTTTTCATAAATAAAAATTTTCCCAGGATTATTTGTGTTGATTATTTTCTTCGGCTGCCAACCAGGCAGACTAAAACAATAGGAAATGATTTTTGTTCCGCTTTTCAGTTCTCTGGCAAATTTGGGTGCTAGTTTGGCCATAGCTTTCGGCGTCAAAAAACAAAAAACGATTTCCGCCGCCACCAAATCAGTCTTATAAAGGTTTTTCATTCTAACATCCGCTGTGGTATTGCGCAAGAATAAATTTATCTTGGATATCAAAAATAAGATCGGCGAAAGCTCTAGACCAATAGTATTTAAACCAAATTCATTGGAAGCCACGATGATATTCCTTCCTGTCCCGCAGCCCAATTCATAAAATTTTTGGCCTTTTACAGCGCCGCAAGCTTCCAGCGCTCTTTTTATCGAGCTTTTCGGGGTGCAAAGTATCGGCGCACCGATATGAAAAGCATAAAGGGTGGGAAGGACCAAAACAGCAACTATTACCACTATAAAGGTTGATCCGATCATATTTTTCTTAAGTCTTCCATAAGATCCATATAGAATTGCAAGTTATGCGCACTGGCCAGTCTCATCCCCAAGGGATCTTTTGAAACAAACAGATGGTGCAAATAGCTGCGCGTATGGTTCCGGCAAAGCTCGCACCCGCAATTTTCATCAATCTTGGAGAAATCATCCGCAAACTTCCCATTATTGATATTCAACGTTTCATAGAATCCCCCCTCCCCTGTAATCAGGGGAGGGCTGGGGAGGGGTTGGAATCCCTGCTGAATCCATAGGAAAAGTCTTCCATGCCTACCTTCTCTCGTCGGAATGACACAATCGAACATATCCCAGCCGTAAGAGTGACATTTCACGATATCCTCCGGCGTCCCCACGCCGAGCGCAAAACGCAAAGCATTTTCAGGAATGAAAGAAGCGGTTGCACGCAGAACCTCGGCCAGAAATTTTCCCTGACTGTCCACGTGCCGCGCACCGAAACCATAACCGTCCCAGCCTAAGGCTGGTCCGCCTTTGGTGGAAAAACCAATCTTGATCAATTCCTCCGTACAATGTTTTCTTAAATCCAAATATTCTCCTCCCTGAATAACACAGAAGATCAACGGCCGATCTTTTTCTCCTATCTTTCTTAATTTCAACTGTTTTTTATACTCAATCATACATCTCTCCGCCCAACTGATCGTCCGTTCCACCGCTGCTGAAATGCGCGCCTTGGAATAATCATTCGGCGGCGGATCATCGAAAACCACCATCATATCCACCCCTAGATCGAATTGAATCTCGATCGATTTCTCGGGCGTGAGCGTATATTTCTTGCCACTGGTCGGTGAACGGAAAATGACTTCTGAATCGGTAATCTTCCCCATCTTGGGATTTTTGTGGATAAGCGAAAAGACTTGATAACCGCCCGAGTCTGACAAAAGAGGCTGAGACCAGTGCATAAACTTATGCACGCCGCCCGCCGCGCGGATAAGTTCCATCCCCGGATTCAAAAACAGATGATAGGTGTTAACCACCATCGGACCTATCCCGAGATTTTCCAGATCATCCCCGCTGAGCGATTTCACAAATCCCCGTGTCGCGTCAGGCATAAAAAACGGAGTGTTGAGCTCTCCGCTTTTTGTCGTAACCTTTCCCACTCTCCCCGTTCCGCTTTTCTTGATCATTTCAAACATCGGCTTGTAACTTATCTCAATTAGAAACCCGACCGCCTCCGGCCTTGGTCAGTGGCACATCCTCGGGAAGGCTGGAACTTTTGGTGGCGCTGGAGACCGACAGCTCATCTCCTGTGAAAAGATCCTTGGCCGAAAAAGTGGAAATTCCCAACAGCCCGACTTCCTTGTTGAACTGATCAACTGACGGTTTTATCTTTATCTGGAAAGCCGCTTCCAAAGGAGCGTTCAACACGCCGGTTCCGGCATCTATTTTACCAATATCCCAAACGATGGAATTGGTCCTCTCGTTATAGTTTATCCGTGCATCGTCCGGAAAGAATTTTCCGGTCATCGTAGCATTGGTCGGCAGAACAGCTGAAACTTTCGCATTGGAAATATCATTAGAAACATTCATCACCTTCCAATGGATCGTATAAGTGGTTTCCTGCCCGACCACCGGCGGGATCGGTCCGGAATTAGGAATGGTCGTATCGTTATAGAAACCTTTCGTGTCAATAATCATCTTACTGTTAAGCTTCATATCCATTTCATTGCTGGAAATTATCTTGTTCGTAGCGATAGGCGTCGGGACATCCGGACTGTCGATCTTTGCCAGACTGACGATGACGAAATTTTTCTTATCATTGCCCTCCAGCGGAATGTTCTTCTTGACGTGGATGGAAAAACTGATCAAACCGCCGACACCGGGGTTTAAATTCTTAAAAGCCACGATATCGGAAGCTTTCCAAGTGATCAACTTGGTTGAAGCATCAAATTTTCCTCCTTTTATGTCCAAAGTGGAATAATCCAGGACCGGAGAGTCCAATTTTTCAGTCACAATCACATCGCGCAGCCCGATGTTGCCGCTGTTCTGATACGCAATCTTGAACTGCAGATATTGGCCGGCATTCACATTGAGCTGCTTTTGGTCATTGACCGTCTGAGCGATCAAGAGCGGCGAGGCCGTCATTTTCGTATCCAACGCTTCATCATTATAGCTCATAAAGTCTTCCCCGTTCATAGTTCCGATAGAAACTCTGGCCGTCCTCGTCATATCATTCACGCCCTCCAATCTTCCGTTTATGGTTATCCGGCCGGATTCTCCGGGCCCCAGTGTTGGAAGCTGCCAAACATTATCCTCCTTATCAGCCGCTGGCATTGAAGAAGCAAATGTGAAACCTTCCGGATACGACATTTTCACCTGTAGGTCGTCCAGCGCCTCAACGCCATCATTCTTATACGTCACCGCATAATTGATAACATTACCACTGACAACATCCTGCTGTCCGTGGATCTCTAAAACGATCGGTGCAGGGATTACACTCACACCCAACTGCGCATTGGCATCGAACTGACCGGTAAAACTGAACGGCTGATAAGAAAAATCTGCCTTGAGATAGATCAGGGCGCCTTTCGGACTATACGCTTTGCCGCTGAAAACGATCTTACCGGAAGAACGCGGCATCACGATTCCTAGAGAGTATATGCCGGAAGTCGGTGTGTCCGGTTTGAAATTCTTGTCCGGCTCAGGTCTGAAATTTTCCGGATACTGGATCTTAATAGCCGCATTTTTCATATTGACCCAGTTATTGTTCTTGTAATCGATTTCATACCTTACTAATTGCCCGCTCTTGATCTGTTCCGGACCGGAAACGGCCACTTGGGCGTTGCGCTTATTGAAGGCTACCAGTCGGAATTCATAAATCACCACCGACACCAAAATTATGACTAGGATAGCCACCAAGGCAGTCAGACCTTTTCCAATCACTTTTTTCTCCGACACCTGCAGCCCGGCCTTTTTTTCCAGCCACAGATCTTCCTCGCTATAAGCGTCCGTACTGGTTTTAGAAGCAATCGGATTATATTCACTGATCGGATGTTCCGAAATATCCGGTGGCGCATCTTTCTTATATAATTTTTTCCTGATGTCAAAAAGAGACATATTTAGTTTTTATTTTTTATACTCTTATTATATCTAATTTTCCACCATCCATCAAACCTTTCAAGCGCTGCCGAGCGGATCTATCCCCCGATCCATTTGATCGTCTGATGCGCCACCAATTTCAAATTGCCCAACTTCTTCTCTTCCGTCCTTATCTTTCCCAAATTGGAAATCTTATTCTCCAAGAACAACCGGATGAATTTTATAGTTTCATCCGTTATCTTGATCCTTTCCGCCTCATATTCCGCGCACTTAAGACAGATAGTCCCGCCGCGCTCAGCGCTGAAAAAATTTTCATTCGAACGAAGCATCTCGCCGCAGCTGACACATCGGCCCATCTCCAAGCCATAGCCCGCCAGATGGAACAATTTGAAGATGAAGCCATATGTGAAGATATCCGCTTTAACAGGATCTTCTTCCTGCATACCTTCCATAGCTCGTAAATAGCCGAGCAACAGATCGAATATCTTCTCGTCTTTTTCTTCCTGGGTGACCAATCGATCGAACACCCCCACTGCCCAGAAAACTTTTTCCAAACTTTGGATCTTTTCTTTCACTCCGGCGAAAAAATCCGTCGGAATCACTCCCGTAATTTTGCCCCGCCCGCGACTTTTCACCACAAACACTTCCATATGCGAAAGCGTTTCCAGATTTCCCGCCAACTTGGCCTGCGGTTTCCGCACCCCGTGCGCCACCAAGCGGATCTTGCCCGCTTCTCTGGTATAGAGCACATAGATCCGGTCAGTTTCCGCAATGTCATATTTGCCGAGCACTATAGCTTGATATTTATAATCCATTTTTTCAAAAATTTTTATGCCTACCCATCCCCTCTCTGGCATTTTACCGCAGATTAAGAAAATATAAAAACAAAACCGGAAAACAACATTGTTGTTTTCCGGTCTATCAGCTGAATTTTTGGCGGCCTATTTGGCCATTAGCTCGGATAAAAATGACTGCAGAGCCTCCCTCTCGAGCGGTTTTTGAATAAATTGCAGCTGGATCAGCTGCGCCTTATCCTCCAATCGCTCATTAAGCGCCTCCTTGAAGTCCTCTATTGTTCCGGACATTGCCAGAACCTTTGGCCTCAAATTTGTAGCATCAAGCATAAATCTGATTACTTCGATGCCATCCGTGCTTGTCCTTAGCCCGAAATCAGTAATTAATAGGTCCAGTTCCTGTATATCCCGCATAGCGTCAATCGCTTCTTCACCGGAATAGGCAGCAACCACATCTGCTTGGCCATTTAAAAGCTTTTTCAGCATGATTGCCACTACTCCGGATACGACCCTACTGTCTTCCACTAGAAGGATTCTCATCCTCCCATCATCGGTCTTATTACTTTTCACTTTTCTCCCCCTTATTTTTAAGGTTTCTCTCTATTCATTAACAACAGTTTGACATCCAATTCAAGCACACATTCAAAAAAACGTCAAGCAATGTAACATTGCAGCGTCAAGTTTACACTTGCCAGTTCATTTAATCTTTCTATTGGCGTTACTCCCTCCATGCCCAATCCACGGTGTTTTTTCTGGTAATTGTAGTAGTTAAGAAACAGGTT
>Ga0172380_10003837_pt1 | contig 20097 bp, 20 predicted proteins | sample Leawe162metaG_FD_119747 | JGI IMG/M metagenome (GOLD analysis project Ga0172380, IMG submission 119747) | Leachate microbial communities from a municipal landfill in Southern Ontario, Canada - Leachate well 162 metaG | ecosystem: Engineered > Solid waste > Landfill > Unclassified | place... | reverse complement strand
TGCCGCTCGGCGCAGCCATGCCTGACGCCGTCAACCTGGCGCTGGCGTTTGGCTTGCCCCCCGATCGGGCGGTCGAGTACTACCAGTCGCGCGGCATGCGCGTGGCCGCCAATTGGGTGGCCACCGCCAACGCCGTACGCGCCGGCAGCTTCTCCGTGGCTGGCGTCCTCAAGGCGCAAGTCCTGGGCGACATCCGCAGTGCGCTGGAGCGCTCGCTGCTGGACGGAACCACCTACGCCGACTTCCTGCAGGACCTGAAGCCCAAACTCCAGGCGCAAGGCTGGCTCGGCCGGTGGCTACACGACCCCGCCACGGGCGAGATCGTTCCCGGTAAGGGGATGACGCCCAGCCATCTGGAGACCGTGTTTCGAACCAACCTGCAGGCGGCCTACATGGCCGGGCGCATGAAGGCGATGGTCGAAGCGTCCGATAGTCATCCCTATTGGCAGTACATCGCGATCCTGGACAGCAGAACACGGCCCGGACACCGGGCGTTGAACGGGCGCGTGTTCCGTTGGGACGATCCGATCTGGCGCGTCATCTATCCGCCAAACGGCTACCGCTGCCGCTGCCGTGTGCGGCCGCTGACCCAGGCCGATATGGAACGCGAAGGGCTGGCTCTCTCCAGCGGCGCCAATCACCTCGAGACTATCGTCGCGGATCTTGGCCCGCGGGGCGGCAAGATGGAAGTCACGGGCTTTCGCGACCCCGGCACCGGCGATCTGTGGACGCCCGACCCGGGCTTCGATCATTCGCCGGCCGATGGCTGGCGCGTCGAGGTCGAGCTTGCCCGCCGGGTCGCGGCGATCGCCAGCCGCGACATTCGCGCCCAGGCATGGCAGTCCCTCAACAATTCGCCGGCGAGGATGGCCGCCTGGCGTTATCGGGTTGATGAGATTGTCGGCACGCGTGGTGAAGATCCGCGACCCGGTGCCGGGCCCGACGCCTTCGTGCTGGGCTTCGTCGATGAGCCGATCGCCGACTTCGCCCGGCGCATGGCGCCGGAGGCGGAGGTAACGCGCGTCCTGGTGATGCCGGACAAGCGGCTTTGGCATGCGGATTCGCCCGAGCATATCGCCGCCGGCATTGCGCTTAATGCCGACCAATACATGATGCTGCCGGGGCTGGTGGCCAAGCCTGATGCCGTCTATTGGGATCACCAACACGGCAACCTGGCCTATGCCGCGCATCTCGCGGATGGCAGCGTGATCTTCATGCCGGTAACGCCGGGCTGGCGCGCAAGGCAGATCGGCGCCATCGATGCTGCCGTCAACGTCTACCGTATCCCGCCCGGGCCAGACGGCGCCGAACGGCTGCAGAACCACGGGCGCTTCATCAAGATGGGGGAGGAGGCGTCGTGACGGGTGGCCGTAACCCCACCATTGCTCCGATTGCCCGCTTGCGCGGGAAGACGGGCCGCGTGGCATCTACGAGAATTTCCATGCGTCGTCACGACGGGATCGAGTATAGCGCATGAAAGCGAAGATCGAAATCTACAACGATGCCAGGGCGGCGTTCAATACACTCCTCGGGCGCCTGGGCGATCTCACGCCAGTAACGCGGGCGATCTCCACCTATCTCTTGTCGCGAACCGAGGGGAACCTTGCCGCGCAGTCCGGGCCCGGCGGCGCCTGGCCGCCGCTGTCGCCGGCAACGAAGAAGCGCCGCGGCGCCGAGGCCAGGATGCTGCAGGAGTCCGGCCGGCTGGCCGGCTCGATCACGCCGTCTTGGGATGCGGGCTCGGCCGGCATCGGGTCCAACGTCATCTATGCGGCGATCCACCAGCTCGGCGGCGACATCGAGCGGCAGGCTTACTCGGGTTCGGTCCGGCTGCGCACAACGGCAACGGGCAATCTGCTGCGCCAGGGCGCGAAGGGCCGGGCCAAGAACCTGGCGGTCTTTGCGAAGGCAAAGCACAAGCGCACGCGGACAGTGGACTTTACGGCCGGCGGGCACACGATCCACATCCCGGCGCGGCCGTATTTCCCGGTGTACCCCGACCGGCGTCTGCAGGAGGGTGCCGCCGACGAAATCCTGACCATGCTTTCCGGCTACATCGGGGGGCAAAAATGAAAGCGGCCGGAGATTTTGCTCCCGACCGCTTTATGGGGCCTACAGCGCGTTACTGGAATCCGGGTGATACCAACATACCTCCGGCGAACGTTCGTCTCAATAGAGGTGCGTCAGGCGCACATTAACGCGTTGGTAACGCTATGTTCATCTTCGTCGCTAGCTGGCTTTTGCTGATAAGGCCGAACCGGATGGATCATGCAGCCCGAAATCCCGCATTCTTGGATCGTCCGCTGGACGTTCGCCTGCTTGCCGCCACCCATGCAGTCCCAGCAGTACGCATTGATGGCTAAGCGCCGTGATTTTGGGTTGGAAAGCGCCTTGATGGCCGGATCGAAGCTCGTACCGACCGACGCTTGTTCATCGAATGGCTTGTCTGCACCGTCGTCTTCGTCGCCGGCCTGGTATGGACGAAGGGCGTGCAACGCGCACTTGGCGCGGCAGTTGCGGATGCGCTCATGCCACCCCTCGTCATCCACGCCGTGCTCGCACTGGACGCAGCGAGCCACCATTGCGTACTTCTTCGACTTGGGATTCCTCGCGGCCCGTTGCATCAGGTTCACTGCCGTACTCGTTGAGTTATCGACTGCTAGGCGATCGAGATATTGCGGCATGGCTTCTCGCACGGTGGTCTCCTATGGGTGTCAGGGACCATGATTATTTATCCGGTAACGCGTTACAAAAGCAGCGAAACCGAAAAATATTTCGAGCGCGTCGCGAGCCCATTGACCGAAGCGCTTCGGATACCTGGGCCGCGCGCGCCCGGGGAGACTGTCGGTCATGCCACGCAAGACCCCAGCCCACCACGCACCCGGTCGAATCCTGACCGGAATCGCGGCATGCGCAATCGCGCTCACCGCCGGCAGCGAGATCCAGTTGCTGCCGGCCGGAGAGTTTCACGCCGTCGATGGTCGCCCGATCAATGCGCCGGCCTGGCGCATCGACGCTGCGTTGGCCGCGAATCTGATCGCCGCGGCGGATGCGCGCGAGACGCCGTTCGTCATCGACTTCGATCACCAGACGCTGCGCTCCAAGGAAAACGGCCAGCCCGCACCGGCGGCCGGATGGTTCAAGAAACTGGAATGGCGGGAAGGTATCGGGCTCTTCGCGATCGACGTGGGCTGGACCGAGCGCACGCGAGAGATGATCGCCGCCGGCGAGTACAAGTACATCTCGCCCGTCATTGCCTACGACAAGACGACGGGCGCTGTCACGGCGCTGCTCATGGCCGCCATCACCAACACCCCCGCGATCGACGGCATGGACGAAGTCCAGCTGGCGGCCGCCTCTTTTTCGCTCGCCCATCTCACACAGGAGAATTCGATGGATGACCTGCTGGAACAATTGCGCTGGCTCTTGAATCTGCCGGTCGGCTCGACCGCCGAAGATGTTCTCGCCCAGCTGCAGAAGCTCACCGATGCGATCAAGCAGGATCAGACGGTCGCTGCGGCGGCAAGTTTCGACCTGATCGCGCTGGTCACCGGTCAGCGCGATCAGATCGCGACGCTGTCGGCCGCGACGCCGGATCCGGCCAAGTACGTGGCGATCGCCACCATGCAGGACCTGCAGGGCCAGGTCGCCGCGCTGACCAACGAACTCAACACGACCAAGCTGGACACGGTGATCAAGGATGCGCTCGCCGCGGGCCGGCTGATTCCCTCGATGGAAGCCTGGGCGCGGGAGTTCGGCGCCAAGGATCTTGCGGCCCTGTCCGCCTACATCGAGAACGCGCCGCCGATCGTGAAACCGGGCGCCACGCAGACCGGCGGCAAAGGCCCAGCTGGCGATGACCCGGCGGCGCTCTCCGCCGAAGCGCTGTCGGTGTGCGCGCAACTCGGCGTCTCGCCCGAGGAGTACAGCAAGACGGCCGCCCTTCAGGCGGTGGTCTGATTCCCTTAATCGCTAGGAGACCGAAATGGCCTTAACCGCTGACCGCAACACCCCGCGCCGCTCCGGGGATGACTTTTCCTATCCCGTCGCCGCCGCCGTCCTCTGCTACGGCGGCGCCATCGCCGTCCTGGATAGCTCGGGCAACGTCAAGCCAGGCGTTACCGCCACGGGCTTGATCTGCGTCGGGCGGTTCGAGAACCGGGCCGACAATAGCCTCGGCTTGGCTGCCGCGATCAACGCGTCAGTCGCGCGCGGTACTTTCCAGTTCGCCAACAGCGCGGACGCCGACGCCATCACCAAAGCCGAAATCGGCGATGTCTGCTATATCGTCGATGACCAGACGGTCGCCAAAACCACGGGCGGCGGCACGCGCAGTGTAGCCGGTCTGATCGCCGACGTGGATTCCAGCGGCGTCTGGGTGCGCATGGGCTACGACGGCTATGTATCGCCGGCCGGCAGCCTGCTTGCGGCGAACAACCTGTCGGACCTGGATACCAAGGCCACGGCACGCACCAACCTGGGTGGCGGCGCCAACAAGATTTGCCTGCCGATGGGCTCGGTCTCCCTGGTGGGCGCCGATACCAAGGTGCTGCGCATCGTCTCACCGGTGGCGGGCGACATCGCGGCGATCCGCACGGTGTTGAACGCCGCCCTCACGACGGGCGACGCCACCCTGACCGGCAAGATTGGCGCCGCGGCCATCACGAACGGCGTGGTCACCATCACCCAGGCTGCCTCGGCCGCCGGCGACGTCGACAGCGCGGCGCCCACCGCCGCCAAGACGGTGATTGTCGGCGACGTGATCAGCGTCACGGTGGGCGGCACCAACGATGCGGCGGTCACGGCCGACGTCGTGATCACGATCACGCCCAGCGCCTAACCCGCGCTAGCCATCCCCTTCATTCACTGGGAGAGAACCCATGAAAGCTGCTTTGAAGTTCGTTACCCTGGTCGGCATCTGCCTCACGGCACTGCTCGCCATTCCCGCCGGCGCTGCCGTACCGCCGACGTTGAGCACCGAACACCTGCCGCTCATCGCCTTCGGCGGCCTGCTGGTGAACAAGGCGTCGCTCGACGCCGCCTTCCTCTCGATCAAGACGCTCTTCAACAACGCGTTTTCCAAGGCAGAGACGGTCTGGCCGAAGATCGCCATGCTGGTCCCCTCCGGCACCGGGCAGAACATCTACGCCTGGCTGTCGAAGTTTCCGCGTATGCGCAAGTGGGTCGGCGACAAGCACATCAAGGCGCTGGAAGCCTTCAAGTACACCGTCGTCAATGATGACTTCGAAGTAACCATCGAAGTGGATCGCAACGATATCGAAGACGACACCCTCGGCGTCTACAAGCCCCAAGCGGAGATGGCCGGCGAATCCTCGGCGCAGCTGCCCGACGAGATCGTCTTCGACCTGGTCAATAACGGCTTCACCTCGACGTGCTTCGATGGCCAGTTCTTCTTCGACACCGATCACGTCGTCCAAGGTGCGAGCGTCTCCAACAAGGGTACGGCGGTCCTCACCATCACGACGCTGGCCGCGGCACAGGCGAGCTACGGCGCCTATCGCACGGCCATGAAGAAGTTCAAGGACGACGAAGGGCGGCCGCTCAACATCAAGCCCAACGTCTTGCTCGTCGGCCCGGCGCTGGAAGATACCGCCAACGCGCTCATGACCAACGATCGCCTCGAAGACGGCAAGCCGAACCCCTACAAGGGCACGGCGACGGTCGTTTGCGACGGACGGATCACGTCCGACACGGCCTGGTTCCTGCTCGACACCAGCAAGCCGGTCAAGCCGTTTATCTACCAGGAACGCAAGGCGCCTGTCTTCGTGAATCAGATCGATCCGCAGGCCGATGGCGTCTTCATGCGCAAGAAATTCCTCTTCGGCGCCGAGGCCCGCGCCGCTGGCGGCTACGGCTTCTGGCAGCTCGCGTTCGGTTCGACCGGCACGCCGTAATCGAATAACCCCCGCGAGAGCAGCGCGCTATCCCCGCCCGGGGTGATCCGGGCGGGGATGGGGCCGAAAGACAAGAAGAGGAGTAATGCACATGGCAGCAAAGAAGAATACGGTTCGCGGCATCCGGGTAACGTCCTCTGTCGAGGGCTTTCGCCGCGGTGGCCGCGCTTGGAGCAAGGAAGCGGTCAGCGTGCCGCTGACCAACTTCACCAAGGAACAGCTCGCGCAGATCCGCGCCGAGCAGCGGCTCGCTGTCGAGGATATCGAGATCGAGGCCGGCGAGTAACGCTTCATGACCTACGCGACGCGCACCGATCTGGAGGAACGCTACGGCGCCGATGAACTCACGCAACGTGAGTCCATGCTGGCGACCGGTGCCGTCGATCGCGCACTCGCCGACGCCGATGCGGAGATCCATAGCTATGTGTCCGGCCGCTACGGCATCCCGCTGAGCCCGGTACCGCCAAACCTCCCCAGGGTGGCCTGCGCGATCGCGCGTTACAACATCCTGGGCGAGGCTGCGACGGAACGCGCCCGTGACGACTACAAGGATGCCGTCGCCTTTCTGCGTGACATCCAGGCCGGCAAGGCACGCCTTGAGGACGCGGCACCACTCGCCGCCGCGGCGCCGGAGAAGACGGTCGAGATCGTCACGAGCGAGCGGGTGTTCTCCAGGGAGGTGCGATGATCGCGGCGATCGCACAGCGCCTCGATGACAACGTGGCGGCCCTGAAGCTGGTCGGCGGCGCCGTCGAGTTCCAAAACGCAGCCGAAACGAACCCAACCGCCACGCCGGCGGCCTACGTGATCCCCCTCGAGGAAAACCCCGGCCCCGGTGCCGCGGTCTCCATCGTGATCCAGCGCATTGCCGCGAGCGTTGGCGTGATCCTGGTGGTGCGCAACGTCTCGGACCCCAAGGGTGCTGCGGCGCAGGGCGATATGGAAAGCCTGCGCGCTGCCGTCAAGGCGCAGCTCCTGGGCTGGCAGCCGACCGATGCCTACGACCCACTGGAGCGCGGCCGCAGCGGCCTGCTCGCCTTCCGCGACGGCCACATGTGGTGGCAAGACGTCTACACAACCGCTTATTACGACAGGAGCGTGCTATGAGCGAACCCAAGAGCCTCGACTTCACCACCGATCCCTACTGGGGCAAGGGCGGCCGCTACGTGGTCGATCCGGTGACCGGTCTGCGCACGCCCGCTCCGGTGGAAACGGAAACGGCGGCGGCACCCGCCGTGGCTGCGGATCCGGCGCCGGCTGCCGGCGCGGACGCGGCGGCTGCCGATGCCGCCGCCGGTGAAGACACCCAATCAACTACCGTGAAGGGAAAGAAACATGTCTAACATCCTCGCGAGCCCGCGCTTCTGGCGCAAGAAGGCCGTCGTCCTCAAGGCCGAGGTGACCTACGCCACCGACCCGACGCCGGCGGGCGCCACGGACTGGTTCGAGGCGCGCAACGTGAGCCTTACCAGCTTCGACGCCGAGATCGTCGACCGCAACATCGACCAGCCCTACCTGGGCGTTGGCGGCAAGATCATCACGTCCAAGTGGTCAAAGCTATCCTTCGAGATCGCCCTGGCCGGATCGGCCGCCGCCGGTACTGCGCCCAAGTGGGCGCCCATGATGCTCGCCTGCGGTTACGCGGAAACGATCGTCGCGGCTACCTCGGCCGCCTACAACCTGGTGAGCACCGCGTTCGGTAGTTGTACCGCCTACCTCGAGATCGACGGTGTGCTCTACAAGTTCATCGGCGCGCGCGGCAACGTCAAAGTGAGCATCGCGGCAAAGGGCATACCGAAGCTGATCGTCGAGTTGACCTCGCAGTACACCGCTCCCTCGGCGGCCAGCATCGCCGGCATCGTCAAGACGGGCTGGACGTACGAAGACGCCGCCAACTCAGTCAATACCGGCAAAGTCACACTGAACGCCGTGGATCTGGCGTTTTCCTCGTTGGAATACGACACCGGCAACCAGATCGCCCGCATCGACCTGCCGGGTCCGCAACACGAAGTGGCGATCACCGACCGCAAGCCGACGGCGAATCTCACCGTGCTCGCGCCGGCGCTCGCGACCTTCGATCCCTACGCGCTGGCGGTTGCCGGCACCGTGGTTACTCTCACCAACACGCACGGCACCGTCGCTGGCAGCAAGCTGAAGTCGGACCTCAAGGTGCGGGTGGTGAACGTGGCCGAGGACCAGGTGGAAGGCATGCTCGCCTACAAGCTCACCCTGGAACCGACGCCGTCTGCCGGTAACGACGAGATCGCGCTAACCAACATCTAAGCCTGTGTCCATCGACACACCCCGGGAGTAACGCTCCCGGGGTGTTGCCATAAGTAAAGGAGTCGAAATGTTCAAAGTTGCTGTATCCCCCCACTACTGGACGGAAGTCACGGTATTCATTCTGGATGAGGAGGGGAAGTCTCAGAAGTTCACCTTCGACGCCAAGTTCAAGCGCCTCTCGATCGACGAAATGCAGGATTTGAATGATCGCGTGGCCCCCACGGCCGACGAGGAGGGAAACAAACCCGAAGCCCTCACCGACAGGCAGTTGCTTGACGAAGTGTTCCTGGACTGGCGCCGCGTCCTGGACGAAGACGGGAACGCCATGTCATTTGAGGTCGCGAACATCGATCGCGTCCTCGGCATCTACCCGGTGCAACCGACGCTGGTGCAGACCTTCTACGGCTCGATGTCGGGAGCCAAGGCAAAAAACTCGCCGGCGCCGCGGAATACTGGGCCGGCGGCGCGGGCGAAGTAGGGACAGACGAGCTGGCATCCGATCTGCGCGGCCTGGGGCTGCCGGATCGGGCCGCCGAGATAGAGGGGAAGCCCGAAGAGGGATTCGAGATATGGCCGGAAAACCTCACCACCCTGAATGTATTCCTCGCGATGGGCACACAGTGGCGAGTCGTCACCGTTGGCATGGGTGGCGCGTTGTACGAGGGCTTGATCTACGAGGCGCTGCGCGAAGTGTGGATGGGCTGCCGCGTGAAGAAGAAGGATCGTCCCGAGATCTTCTCTGGCCTTCGCGTCATGGAAGAGGCCGCAAAGCGGGTGCTCAACGCGAAGAAGGGATAGGCCGTGGCCAGAGCGACGCGACCAGCAAAGCGATGAGCCAGGTGAGCGGAAAGACCACCGTCGTGAGGCACAAGAGCAGCGTTGCGCCGATCGCCAAGGTGCCCGTGTGCCGCACCGCCGCGATGTATGCGGGGATGAAGGCGGCGATGATCAGTAGAACCGATAGCGGACTCATGGATCGAGTATAGCAAATGAGCGGCGGCGACATCCAGTTTGGCATACGCATCACGGCCGATGGTAAGGTCGCCATCACCGAGGCGGGCGCTGTCGCTAAGTCGATCGATGCGGTCGGTGCGGCGGGAGAGCAGACCGCCACCAAGCTGGACAGTATCGGCAAGAGTACCGAGCAGCTCGTCCCGAAGCTCGGCAAGACGCGCGAGGGTCTCGAGTCGATCTCTCAGGGCGTCAAGCTGCTCACCAAGCTCAACATTGGCACGCTGGGCATCAACCTGGCGCTGGAGGCGGTCAAGTCGCTGCGCGACTCCCTGCTCAACCTGCCGCGCCTGGGCCGCGAGTTCGCAGCGAGCATGGAGACCAACCAGCTCGGCATGGCCGGCATCCTGTCGTCGATGACCCAGGTCGGCGGCAAGGCGCTCGAATTCAGCCGGGCGATGACCATCTCGGCCGACATGATGGCCAAGTTGAACCAGGACGCGATCCGCACCGCGGCCTCGACCGAGGAGCTGGTCAATGCCTACCGGGCGCTGCTGGGCCCCGGCATGGCCGCGAACATGAGCCTGGAGCAGATCCGCCAGCTCACCGTCACCGGCGTCAACGCCGTCAAGGCGATGGGCTTGCCGGCGCAGCAAGTGGTGCAGGAGTTGCGCGACCTGGTCGCCGGCGGCATCACCGCGGCGTCATCGACCCTGGCCACTGCGCTGGGTCTGCGCGATGAGGACATCGCCAAGGCCAAGGCGAGCGCCGAGGGGCTGTACAGCTTTCTGATGAAACGGCTCGCCGGGTTTTCGGAGGCGGCGGACAAGTACAGCGAGACCATCTCCGGTGTCGCCTCGGCGTTTCAGGAAAGGCTCACACTCTCGGCCGCGACCGGCTTCTCCTCGCTCACACAAGCGGGCAAAGAGGCGATGCAGAAGCTGACCACCTTCGTCAGCAGCAAAGAGTTCATCAACGCGCTAAAGTCGATCTCGGACGCTGTTGTGTATCTGGGCTTCATGCTCAAGGCGGCGTTCGACATCGCCAAGGAATTCCTGCTGCCGGGCGCCTTGGTCGCCGGCGGCTACGCCATCGCAACGTCGATAGGCGCAATCCACGCCGCTGCACTGGCTGCCGGCGGCAGCATGGCGTTACTAAATAAGGAGACGCTGCTCTTTGTAACCGGGGCCGGAATGCAGCGGCTGCAGACCTTGAGCGCCGGCACCAAGGGCGGACTGATCGGATTTGCGCTCTGGGGTGGCTGGGAGATCGGCGAATACCTCAACCGCAATTGGGAGATCCAAAAATCGGTGGATCGTATCTTTGATCCGATCTTCCGCTTCTTCGATCGATCCGATGTAGCGATGCTGGAGAAGCTGCAGCAGAAACTCAAAGATCTGCAGTCCGGCATGAAGATGACCGGCGCGCTCGCCTTTGACCAAGTCATGCCGGAGAAGGAGCGCCTTGCGGCGATCGTCGAGACGGAGCGCAAGATCGCGGAAATCCGCGCCCGCATGAATACCGGCACTACGCAAGGCGGCGCGGCGAAGGCGGCGGCCGACTTGTCGCAAAAGGTTGACATCGCCGAGAAGGCCTACGAAAAGCTAGTCGGCACCACCAAAACGGCGGGCAACATCGAGAAGGAATACACCAAGGACCTCACGGCGAGTCGGAAGGCGTACATGGAGTTGCTCTCGGCCAAGAATGAAGCGGGCGCTTCGGAGAAGGAACTGCTCGCGCTGGCCAAGACGCAGGAACAGTTCGAGACCGCCATCGCCAAGAAGCGCAGCGATGAGCTGCGCGCCCTGGGCAGGGAATCGCGCGCGGTGATGCTGGCGCGTATCGATGACACGCTCAAGCTGAAAGAGATCGAGCTCAAGGCTGCCGGCGATCACGTCAAGGCGCTCAACACGCTGGGACAGCTCTCCGATAGCCAAGCCGTCGTCGAACAGGCCAGGCTCACCGAGGAGAAGATCAGCGCCGAGATTCTGGCGGCGCGGAAGAAGCTCACTGGCGCCTCCAAAGAAGAGGCCGCCAAGCTCAATGCCTCCATCAGTGAGCTTGATGCGCAACGCGTGGCAAACCATCAGAAGACACAAGACGATCTTCTGGTTATCGACGACAAGGCCGCCCGCGATGAGACCGCACGGCGCGCCGATGAGGCCAAACAGCGCGGCGATATGGAGGCGGCGTTCACGCTCGACTTCATTGCCAAGAACGGCCTGGCGATGAAGAAGGCCTATGCCGACAACAACCAAGAGCTGATTGCCCAGATCCAGGCAACTTTCGATGCGGGTATCAACCAGACGCACTTCGATGCCGCGAAGCAAGAATTCGATGCGCTCTTTGCCACCCTGAAGGCCAAGCTCGAGGCCGTGCGCCAGGAGGCCGAGCGCGACGGCGGTTGGTTGGCGGGAATCCGCGCCTCGCAAAAGGCTGACGAGATCCGCGCCGGCCTGATCCCCCAGCTCGACGCGTTGGGCCAGAAGATGGAGAGCCTGGCCGGTACCAACCTCGTCGATCGCAAGATGGTCACTGACAGCGTCGCCCAGGTGAAGAAGCTCGCCGAAGAAGTGGATCCGATCTGGAAGAGCGCGGTCGGTAGGTTCGACAGTAACTTCCATGATGTTTTCCTGAAAATGACCGAGCGAGGCAAGAACGCCTGGAAGGCTTTCTGCGACGCCCTGTCGAACACCTTCAAGACGACGGTTGCTGACGCCGCCTACCAGTTCTTTGCGCGGCCGTTCGTCTTCTCGGCGGTCGCCTCCGTGGCCGGCTCTATGGGAATGTCCGGCATGGCCAACGCCGCCAGCACCATCGGCGGCGGCGGATCGATCGCGAGCACCCTGGGTGGCGCCAGCCTGCTTTCCGGCCTTCCCTCGATTGGAACGGCCGTCGGCAACCTGGGCACCGTGCTGCCGACGTTCAGCACCATGATGAGCACAGGCGCGACCGTGATGGAATCGGCGAGCGCAGCAATGGCGGGCATGGGATCATCGCTGCTCGCGGTTGCACCCTACGCGGCTGCGGCGCTCGTGATTGCCAACGCGATCGGACTCTTCGGCAAGGGAGGCGGGCCACAGCAAGGCCAGTACGGCAGCGTGAGTGCCAGCGGATACTCGCCGTCTTACACGATGTCCGGCGGCGACACGCTCGGTGCCCAGTCACTCGCCACGAGCGTTTATCAGCAAGTGGCGGCGTTGTACGCCGCTGCCGGCAAGCAGATGGCCGGCGTCTCGATCAATCAAGGGTACAAGCTCGACCCGGCCGGAACGTCCGCGGGCTCGGCCTATCGCTGGGTGTATGACGCCAACGGCAATATGATCAGTTCGCGCAATGCCTCTCTCGGTAATGCCGATGCGAGCGGTGCGGCCAACTTGCTCGGTGCTTTGAACAGCAGCGAGTTGATGGACCTGATACACGCGATCGCCGACCCGAAACTGACCAGCGCCGCCGAGTCTCTCGCGACCAACTTTGGCGACCTCGCAACGGCGCTGCCGAAGTATCTGACCGCACAGGCCGTGCAGCGTTCTCTCGTCGAATCTGTCAAGAGCGAGGCCGAGAAGCTGGCAGATGCACGCACCGCACTGGCGGCCGCTGGGCTCCCACAGACCGCCGAAGAATTCAAGGCGATCGCTTCAGGGATTGACATCACGACGCAGGCCGGCCAGGATCAGCTTGCGACGATGGTCGCGTTGAAGAGTTCCCTTGATCTTGTCACGCGGGCGGCCGCGACGACAACTAACACCGTAACAGAAGCCGCGCGCTCGCTCGCCGATATCGCCAATGAGCGCAACTCATTGCAGGCTGAATACGATTCGCTGACGATGACGTCGGCGCAGTTGCTGGAAAAGCAACGGGATGCCCTCGACGCATCGAACCAGGCCTTGTTCGACCAAATCCAGGCCGAGAAGGCGCGGACGATTGCAGTGCAGGACGCGGAGAACATGCACCGCGCGGCCAATGATAGCCTCCTGCAAGCGGCGCGCGACGTGCTGGACACCGCGAATCAAATGGCATCGGCCGCCGCGGCAGGAGTCGATACCGCGAAGGCGAACCTGCGATCAGCGTATCAGGCCCAGGCCGCGGTGCTGGATGACACCGCCAAGCGGATGCGCCAATTCGCGGCGACGATGACGGTCTTCCGGTCGGGGATGCTGCTAGGCGATCTCTCGCCATTGACGCCACAGCAGCGTTATGAAGCGGCGCGCGCCTCGTTCATGGATGTATCCAGCCGCGCGAAGCTCGGGGATGAAAGCGCTCTCACGCAACTGCAAGGGGTGTCGACGGACTTCCTGAACACGTCGCGCGCCTACTATGCCAGCAGCGCGCAGTATGCACGCGACTTTGCCGATGTACAGGACGCGCTCAAGCAGGCCAGCGGCACGGCCGACCGGCAGGCTGACATCGCCGAGCGGCAACTTGAGCAACTGCGCATGCAGGTCTCTGGGCTTGTGACCATCAACGAGTCGGTGCTGACGGTCGCCCAGGCCATCGAGGGCCTGACGGCGGCCCTGGCGGTATCAAAGGTCGCAGACGCGACGGTAGCCGCTGCAAGCGGGCCGACCAGCTTCGGGTATCAGTCCGCGGCCGGGGCGACGTGGTTGGAATCGTCGGGCATGTGGTACGACAAGGGCGGATCGCTCGTCGGGTCGACGCAGCAGATTCAAAGCGCCGCGATGAATCTATCAGCCACTCAATCGGCGCCCGTCGCAGAGGCTACCATCTACGCGGAGGCCAAACGGATAGGCATGAGCCTCGCCGACGTGAACAACATTCTCGGCAAGCCGAACGGCACGGCGGAGCAGTGGGCAAAGGACCACGGGCTACCGCTGTTCGCTGACGGCGGCATAGCCAGCGGGATGTTCGGCGCCGGTGAACGAGGCATAGAACTCATGTACGCGCCCGCACCAGTGCGCGTCCTGTCAGCCAGCGACAGCCGTGCTGCAGTAATCGAGGGCGGCGATGTTTCGCGAAGGATGGATAAGCTCGCCGAACACGTTGATCAACTAGGGTACGAAATGGTCAAGGCGCAATTCGCTTCTGCGCAAATGGTCGGAACGGAGGTTCGCAGCGGAAACGCGCGCGCGGCGGCGGACGCGGGCCGGATGCTTTACCAGCTGCAGCGGTTGGTAGAGGAGCTGGCGGCGTGATATCTGACCAAGAGTTCCTCGATTGGCAGCTGGCCGATGCGGTAAGGCGCGTGCTTCTCGTCGAGGCGAGTCCTTATGTTGGCGCCGCCGGTGCCGGCGCGCTTACCACTCGGTACCTCTCGAACAGGGGGTTTCTTACGGGTTCCGCCGACACGCCAGCAGACATTTGCTATGAGGATCGGATCAGCGCCACGCCGGCCTTTTCGTTGCGCATGGGCGAGTTTCTTCTCGGTCGATCGACGCCATCGTGGGGCGACATCGAGATCTCCAATGGCGATCGCAAACTTGATTCCTGGCTCGACGACGGCTGGGAGGGATGCGACGTCAACCTCTATCTTGGCGATGCGTCATGGAACCGCTCGGACTTTCGTCAGATCGGTGCGCTAACGGCAGCTTCACTGACGGCGACTGAAGGCGCAACGCTGCTCATTAAGATTCGCGACATGCAAAAGCGGCTCGACGTTCCGCTCACGACGGAGGTAATGGGTACCGGACCCAATGCGAATGCGCTGAAGCCAATCGCCTACGGCTTCTGCCGGAACATAACGCCGGTCTGCGAAGACACGGCTACGCTCAAATATCGGTGCAACGCATTCGAGGTCAACGTCATCGACGACGTTCGCGACAATGGTGTTTCCGTCGCCTTCACCGCCGACCGCGCCGACGGATCTTTCACTCTTTCCAGCGCGCCGGCCGGAACGGTGACATGCGATATCAGCAGCGGCGGCCGGTCAATTTACGAGAACTGGTTACTTGAAGGCCGGGATGCGACTTCGACTGGCGGTCATCATCTGGAGGCGCGCGGTAAGACCGGGTCGGGAACCTACGCCGGCGGCGTAACCTTTGTTGCCTCGACTCATAGCATCGTGGCGGCGAGCGGGACGCCCTTCGCGTCGATCCCTGGCTTGACGCCTAATTGGACGTTGTACATCACCGGGGCCCTGAACAAGCAGAACAATGGGGCACATCTGGTCAAATCAATGAGTGGCGGAGGGACCACCTTGGTTCTTGAGTCGAAGCTTATTGATGAGGTGGCTGCGGGCGCAGTGGTCTATACGCAGGGCACAACGACGATAAGCATTGCCGGCGGAAGGTCTTTGTGGTGCGCCTATCTCATGCGCCGAATTCTCGAACGCCATACCGCCTTGCCGAGCGGGCAGCTGGCTATCGGAATCCATGACCTGAACGCCGAGGTTGCGCTCTACGCAACTGCAAGCATGACCGTTGCAGATGCGCTTGACAAGTTAGCGACCGCAGCTGTTGGGTTCTATGCCTTCGATGAGGCCGGGGCGATCTACGCAGGGGTGGTCAAGGATCCGAGCGGGTTAACCTCGGTCCTCGATCTCACGCAGGATCAGGTCGAAATCAAGAGTCTGCGAGTGGTACGCGATATTCCTGCCTTTTCAGGCGTCAAGCTCAAACTCGAACGCAACTGGACGCAACAGACGTCGTTTGCCGGCGCTGTTACGGATGCGAGCCGCGCAAAATGGACCGGCGATCATTACTCGATCGCAACACAAAACGCGGCGAATTCCTCCAAGTACCCAATTGCCGTGCAGTGGGAGTCGGCGGACGATGATGTCCTCGCGTACGATCAGTATCCCAGTGACTCAAGCGATCCTTGGCACGCGAGTTACGACAGCGATGTGAAGGACACTCTTTGTGACCTGTTTGGCGTGCATCGACGCGTCTATTCGTTCGACACGCGCTGGGCGCTGTATACGCTGCGACTCGGCGACGCGATCAACTTGACGCATCCGGCATTCGGGTTCGCGGGTGGGGCCAACGCCCTTGTCGTTGGACTTGTCCGTAATTTTTCCACCGGAGTGACGACGTTGGAGATATTGCGGTGACGGCAAACGTTCGGGTCATTGTCGAAAATGATGCCGACACGGCCACGTTATCGGCAAGCCCTGCGCTGGTCACCACATTGCCCGTGACAAATCTCCAGAATGTTTCGCGATGCGGGGTGGCGCGCACGTCCAGCACGGCAGACCAAGAAATATTGGGCACCTGGAGTGCCGATCGATGCTTGTCTCACTGCACCCTGTATCGCCACAATTTGACCAGTGACGGAACTGTGCAGCTCGAGCTATTCTCCGGCGCAAGTCAAACTGGCTCGCTTCTCTACGACTCCGGCGCAGTCGACGCGCATCCGATCAAGGCACTTGGGGATATGGACTTAGTCTATGACCCGCTGGCCACGAGCGTCTTTACCGGCTGGGAGTGGGCGTTTACCTCGATCTGGTTTGACGCTTTGTGGTGTCGCTCTTTCCGACTCACGCTTTCGGATGGGAGCAACGCCGCTGGTTATCTGCAAGCGTCCCGCCTAGTACTGGGGCGGCATTTTGAACCGCTCAATAATTTCAGCTACGGCGTTGAGATGGCGTGGGACGAAGGCACGCAAAGTTCCCGCACGGAAGGCGGGTCTCTTCGGAGCGAGAACACTGAATCATTTCGGAGAATCAAGTTTTCGCTCAATCGGCTAAATGATGGAGAGCGGGCGCGAGTAACGGAGTTGACGCGCGTGCTCGGCCGCCGCAAGGATTTCTTCGTTTCGTGCTACCCAACGGTCGGCGGCGCAAAGGAGCGTGACTATTCGGCCGTGTGCAAGTTCTCGTCGATCCCGCCACTAGTGCATCCTGTGTACGGCGTCTACGCCGCGCAATTCCAGGTCGAGGAAATCTGACATGGCCGATCTGTCGTCGCTGCTCCATTCGTTGCTCGAACTCGATTACTTGGCGAAGTGGAATGGTCTTGTCACCTATGTCCAGGGCATCGGCTCTATTGTTGAGAGTGGAGCGCCGGCAGGTATCTGGATCGTCAAGACCACAGATTTTACGGCCGTCAAAAACAATGCCTACTACTGCGATTCGAGCGGCGCTGCTCTCATAGCGACACTGCCAGAGACCCCAACGACCGGTGATGCCGTACGAATTGGCTCTGGACCGTCGGCTTCGACCAACAATCTCACGGTAGCGCGCAACGGCCAGACCATCATGGGAGTCGCCGCGAATCTGACAATCAGCGACAACAACGTCGAGGTGAATTTCGTCTTCGACGGCACGACATGGGGGCTTGCATAAATGAATCTCGCGCAGTTTTACGGCAAAGGTTTCCCGCTCGGTGCTGCCACAACGCAGCTTTGGTGTGGTGACAAGATCACTGCTGCGGACGGAAGCGAATGGCTTGCCAGCACACCGACTGCACCGTTCGCTTACACGTCCGACTATTCGTACCTGCCTGATTCAATGCTGTCACCGCATCCGCTGATGGCCGGTCCGAACGGCGGCCTGTGGGCGCCGAACGCGAGTCTGCCAAGCATTGCTTACGATCCTGGCACAGGGAAGTATTGCACAAGCGCATGGGAAGGTGATTCGACGAACGGCTACACCTATTACACCTCGTCAGATGGCGCGACATGGACCAAGAGAACGTTTCCGAACTCACCGATCAATTACGAAGCAATTGTTTTCACCGCCGGCAAGTTCTTCGCCTGGGCAAGGGCGACCACGACAAATGGAGTTATCTATTCCACCGATGGTGGCGTCACCTGGACGAGTAAAAATTTTGCGAACAATGTCGATGGGTTGGACGCGGCTTCCGACGGTGCGAACAACATCGTCATCTTCGGCGCGAGTACCGGTGTCGCGACACAGTATTCCACCGATGGTGGAGACACCTGGACGGGTGCGTCGAACTCGTCAGCAATGAACTCAGCATCGTCCGGTCCCAACAATCAAGGCTGGGTTACCTACAACGCTGGGGCCGGACTGTTCATTGCCGGCGCGAATGGCAATACCGTCTATAACACGTCGCCAACTGGCGCGACGTTCACTACGCGGTCTACCCAAGCCACGTTCGCACCTTACGTGAGCAAGCTTGGCAATGCTCGGAAGTTTGCATCCAACGCCACTGTCACTGTCTGCGTAGGCAACATGGGGTTCTTCTGCACGACGACTGACGGACTGACGTGGGCCAATCACGGCTACATATCGAGCACGCTTACAACCAATGTTGGCCCTTCGATCCTCTATTGGGACGGCACTCGCTTCGTCGCCCGTTTCCTGCACCGGGTCTTCTACTCGACAAATGGCATTGCTTGGACCGAGGGCAAGTACATCGGCGGCGGTTCAATTGCCTGCCCGTACTCCAACGGCGTCTATTTCGTCGGTCTGTGGACTGCAGGGGTTCAAAGCAAGCTATTGCGCGTGGCCGACGTGACGCTGACGCCGCCGCAGACTGTTATCGCCAACGTTCTGCCGGTCGCGTCGGGCGTCAGTGGCCAAAACTACTACCGGATCAGATAGGTGCCGAGAATGTACTACTACGACGAACACGGCTGGCTGACCGACACACCAATTCCAGGACGGGAAACGGACGTTGTGCCGATGGCGGTCGATGGCGACATGCGGCCGAATTTCACCGGCTACAAGTGGGTTCTGCAGAAATATGCCGAACCGATCGAGACTCCGGCCAGCGCGAAAGATATAGCTCTGGCCAAGATCGCTGCCATTGAAGCGCAGTTACAGGAACTGCGCGAGCAGATTTCTTGAGCGTGTTGGCCTGCGATTCGAGAGCTTTCGTGATGGCAGCCGGTACATCGCTAATCTGATCCTCCAGTGCGGGGTGGAAAGAAACTACCATGAGACTTCTCGCTCTATTCGTCACCTGGCTGATAACGCTGGTTGCTATGTGGTGCAACATGCCGGCCGCGCAGGCCGACAAGGGCGAAGCGGAACAGATCGCCGCGGTCGGCCGCGCGGTCCAAACGGTATCTAGCGCGTCAACTTGGGCGGTCGCCAGCGTCGGGAGCGTACATATCAAGCCAGACCGCGACTACAACACGCACAACTTTGGCATAGGCATCGAGCGCACCGACGGCGCAATGAGCTATGCGGTCGGTTTCTTTCGCAACTCAATGAATCGCAACAGCGGATTCGGGATGGTCGGCTATGCGCCGTTGCAATTCGGGTTGGTGCGCCTCGGTGTAGAGGCTGGCTTGATCAATGGTTACCCTGAATATCACGGTGGCCGCATCGGCCCTGCGGCGGCGTGTCTCGCGCGGATCGAGGGTAGGTACGTCGGCGCGAACGTCCACTACATCCCAAGGATACCGGGAAAGACGCCCGAGACGATCGGGGTACAGATCAAGGCCAGGTTTTAGGTGAAGACTTATTGCCTCGGGGGCAGCAACAATCGGTGCGTGGAATGCAGGCACTACGACAACTGGCAGACGCTCAACCAGCTGCCGGAGTCATTGCGTGCCGCGTTACAGTCTCAAGCCGCGCGGCAGAATGACGATCTTTGCCGGCTCGCCGGCCTCGGAAGCTTTGTGCCATTGCCGGCAAAATAGCCGGTGAGGCAGTACTCTTTAACAGTCTGAAATTGGACTCCTGGCCAGGACCAAGTCGGGCCTAAGCACAGGGATCAACAACGCGCGCGGGCCTATGGCTTTTGGATAGCCGTTTCGGCGCCTATTGGCTATGTCAAATCCCGCGCAAAAACGGTGCCAAAACGCGCGCGCGCTTACAGCATTGGTGGTGCTGATCTTCCTAAAGTAGCAACAGACGCGGCGCTGACTTGCTCCCCCAAGTGGCGGGTGTTCTATCACCTATCGATTCGCGGATTGATCTCTTGGTGGCCGTGCTTGATGGGTCTGTGATCAAGTTTCGCTTGATACAGATACGGCGAGAAGGATGTTGGCGGAGAGGGCGGGATTCGAACCCGCGGTGGGATGTTATCCCACACACGCTTTCCAGGCGTGCGACTTAAACCACTCATCCACCTCTCCG
>Ga0172380_10003836_pt1 | contig 20100 bp, 16 predicted proteins | sample Leawe162metaG_FD_119747 | JGI IMG/M metagenome (GOLD analysis project Ga0172380, IMG submission 119747) | Leachate microbial communities from a municipal landfill in Southern Ontario, Canada - Leachate well 162 metaG | ecosystem: Engineered > Solid waste > Landfill > Unclassified | place... | reverse complement strand
TCGCCCCGTTGGAGGCCGACGCCGACGCCTTGCGCCGACAGGGCGCGACGGTGGTCTTCGTCACCCTGGATGGCGCCCTGGGCGGCCTCATCGGCATCGCCGACCCGATCAAGGCCAATGCGCGGGCGACCATCGACGAACTGAAGGCCGCCGGCCTGCGCATCGTCATGATGACCGGCGACAACGAGACCACCGCGCGGGCCGTCGCCGACCGCCTCGGCATCACCGAGGTTGCCGCCGAAGTGCTGCCCCAGGACAAGGCCTCGGTCGTCCAGCGCCTGCGTGGCGAAGGCCGGGTCGTGGCGATGGCCGGCGACGGCGTCAACGACGCCCCGGCGCTGGCGGCGGCAGATGTCGGTATCGCCATGGGTGCGGGGGCCGACGTGGCTATCGAGAGCGCCGGTGTGACTCTGTTGGGAGGCGACCTGACCGGCATCCTGAAAGCACGGACGCTCTCGCGAGCGGTGATGCGCAACATCCGCCAGAACCTGGTCTTCGCCTTCATCTACAACGTCGGCGGCGTGCCCATCGCGGCGGGTGTTCTCTACCCGGTCTTTGGTCTGCTGCTCTCACCGGCCATCGCGGCGGCGGCCATGGCGCTCTCCTCGGTCAGCGTCATCGGCAATGCGCTCAGGCTTCGCGCCGTGATGCTCTAAAGTCCGCGAACGATGGGATGCCGATCGTGAGGGGTGCGCCAGCGCCAGCCGTATAGCCCTTCAAGGGCTACCTGCCCCATGCGCCTGACCGGCGCTCCGGACAGGCCGCCGCGCGGGGGCGAACCATGTATCCGAACGACATCCGGCCGCTGACATCGCTGCGGATCGTGGCGGCGATGTGGGTGCTGGCCTACCACTTCCGCGACCACCTCGGACTGGACGTTGATCGCCTCGGGCTGGTGGCCAAGGGCTACCTCGGGGTGGACCTGTTCTTCATCCTGTCGGGGTTCATCCTCAGCCACGTCTACCTCTCCCGGTGGGAGGCCAGGACGTTCAACTACGGCTCCTTCCTGTGGGCGCGGCTGTCACGCATCTATCCGGTCCATCTGGTAACGCTGGCGGCGACCATCGCCATCTGGCTGGTGGCGATGAAGATGGGCGCGACCTTCGACCCCATCGCCTTCGACCCGGCGGTCCTGCCGCAGCACCTGCTCCTGATCCATGCCTGGGGGACGACGCCCTCGGTGCAGTGGAACTTCCCTTCCTGGTCGATCTCGGCGGAGTGGTTTGCCTATCTCGCCTTCCCGGCAGCGGCGGTTCTGGTGCTGGCGTTCAAGCGGGCGGCGTGGGCGGGTGTTGTTATCGCGCTGGGCGTGTTCGCCTTGATGTTCTGGGCCGTAGAAAGCCGTGGCCTCCCCCTATCGGAGGTCACCCGGCTGGGGTTCATCCGTATCATCCCGGCCTTCCTGCTGGGCGCGGCGCTCTACCAGCTCGGTAGGACGGTCACGCTGCCTCGTGGGCTCGCCCTCGGCGGTGCGGCGGCGGCGGTGATCTGGATCTGCTTCGCTGCCTCGATGAGCCTCAGCGACGCCGTCATATGGCCTGCGTTCGGGCTTCTGATCTTCTCGCTGGCTGAAGCGTCGAAGACCAGCGCGCGCGGGATCATGAGCGCCGCCTGGCTGGTCTACCTCGGCGAGGTCTCCTACTCGGTCTACATGACCCACCTGCCGGTCGACATCGCCTATTTCCATTTGCTGGATCGGGTAGCGCCCGGCATCACCGGCGTCGCGGCATGGACCGCCTGGATCGGCGTTTTCGTGGCGACCTTGCTCGCCGCCATGGCGACCTATCACCTGGTCGAACGCCCGGCCCGGAACTGGATGCGAGCGCATGACCCGTTCGCGAGAAAGCCGGCGTCGGAACCGCCTCATGAGCCGGTGATCTGACGGTTCGGAACGCGACCGCCCGTCCAACAAAGGGCTGTTTGAGCTGGCCGCCTGCAGCCGCTCCCCGACCGTAACGATCCCGGACCGGCCGCGTCATGGATGGCGCCGCCGATCGGTCCCGCATCCATCCGGCCGCAAACCGGCGTTGGGGCGTCGTCAGACGCAGGCGGCGGTGGTCGATGCGCGAACTTCGAGAACCGAGGCAAACCCGCCGCCCGGCGTTCGCATGTTCGTGGTCTGGCCCTGGTAGAGGCGCGCGGCGGCCAACAAGACCTCTCCGGCATAGGTGTAGAGCCGCACGTCGACCTTTAGCTCCGAGCGCGTCTCTCCGTGCTCGATCATCCGTGGCCCGGGCGCGGCGAAGGTCTGCGCCACATAGGCGCCCGCCAGAATGCTGTCCCAGACCCCGCGGGTGATCTTGTCTCCGCGATAGGCGGCCTTGCTGCCGTGGCCGCCGGCCGGCTTGAAGAACAGGCGCCGCCGGTCCCGCCAGAGGTCATCGGCGTTGGCGGCCGAGACAATCGTGGTCTTCGGCACGGCGGCGCCCAGAAGCTCCACGTCGCCTTGCGGCAGCCCCCAGCGCCGGAGACGGTCCGCGTCAGACAGGAGCGTCAGATTGCGCTTGTCGGCCAGGAGGGCATGGATCCTCGGATTTGGAGTCACGACCACCGCGCCCGCCAGATACGCGGCCCGCAGCACCGCGTGTCGCGGCTCGTCGAGGGCGAAGTCGACGAGCCGGTTGTAGACGAGATCGACAGGCTCGCCGCCGATCGCAACTCGACCCCCGGTCATGGTCAGATCGCCAGGATCTGCGATGACGACCCTGAACCCTCGCGACTCCAGTAAAGCCTCGGCCAGCCGGAACTCCGGATAGAGATGCTGTTCCTCTGGCTGGTCGTCGATGATGGCGATCGTCGCCGGCCGGCCGGATCGTCCCTGAAGCCGCCACTCGGCAACGAACATGTCGGCGATCCGGTCTCCGAACCCCTCCGAGGGACGAATATCGAACGGCGCGAGGACCTCGGCGCAGCAGGCGCTCTGGGCCCGCGCCAGGACTGCGTTGAGAAAGGCGCCGCCGGCGTTGGTGTTCACCTCGATCAGCCGTGGACCGTCCGGCGTGACGTGAAAGTCGTAGCCCATGAGGGCGCCGAGGGGGCCGAACTCCGCCTGGGCGATCGCCGGCGACCACGCCAGGGCGGCGTCCTGGTATCCAGGCAACCGTCCGGCGGCCTCGACCGCCGTCACAACCCGCGCCATCTCGGCCATGGTCTCGGCCGGCACGAACACCGGCACATTTGAAAACAGCAGCGGATGAGACCGAGCCAGGCTCGCCGCGAAACCCGCGGCCCCAGCTTCCCGATCCAGCGACTTTTCCAAAGCCTGGCGATCAAGCGTGATGCAGAAGCACCCTCTGTTCAGCAGCTCGGCTCCGGCCCAGGATTCCACCGTCATTCTCCGCCCGTGTTCCCCCGCATGCTCAACCTGGGAAGCCCGACCTCAGTTCCCAAGACTTCTCCCTGGAACGCATGATCGAGCGACCGGCGCGGAAGGGGACGCGGCCGCATGATCCAATCGTAAGAAGGCCGGCAACGGACCGCCGATCTGAGAGGTCAAGCGGCGGCCGACCGCCTGTCTCTCGCTCAAGCCGGAACGGAACGCCCGCCGTGCTGTTTGCGACAGATCAAGGATGCAGGGACAGGTCGGTGGATACTGCGCTGATCGGATCAGCCTGGTCCAGAAAGCCGAACGCCATGTCCATGACATTCAAGCCCCTGTTGCTTGTCGCCGCCCTCGGGTTGGCCACTTCGGCCTATGCTGCAGAACGGCCCGCGCCGCCCCATGATCACGGCCCGGCCGCCGATCCGGCAGCCGCTCCCGCCGCTCCGGCCGCAAAGGGCGGAATGATGGCCATGGGTGGGATGATGGATATGGGGCCGAAGCACTGCATGGGCCTGTCCGAGCAGCACCTGTCCCACCTGAAGGCGCAGCTCAACATCACCGACAGGCAGCTCAGGGCCTGGAACACCTTCGCGGCGGCCGCGAACGTCCAGATGCATCCCATGCCCGGCGGCATGACCATGCCGATGCCCATGAAGCCTGGCGGCATGCCGGGCATGATGGGCGGCGACGGCATGATGGCGATGATGATGGCCAAGCCGCTCCCCGAGCGTCTCGCGCACCATGAGATGATGATGAAGGAGCACCTGAAGACGCTCCACAAGGTTCGGGCGGCCGTCACGGGTCTCTATCGCGTCCTGACCCCGGAACAGAGGGTCATCGCCGACAAGAGCCTTTGCAGCGGGATGGCGCACTAGGGTCCGGACTCATTTGGCCCAGTAGCTGACGATGGCTGCGATGAGTACGCCGGCGAGGAAGTTGTCGGCGAGCTTGTCGTAGCGTGTCGCGACGCGGCGGTAGTCCTTCAGCCTGGCCCAAAGGCGTTCGACGGTGTTGCGCTGACGATAGGCGACTGTGTCGTAAGGGATCGGCCGCTTGCGCGAGGTCGTTGTTGGGATGACGGCCTCAGCCTGGCGATCCGCGAGGCGCTTCCTCAGATGGTCGGCGTCATAGCCGCGGTCGGCCAGAAGCTTCTGGAAGGGGCCGGCCGCCTCGACGAGGGCCTGGGCCATGGTGATGTCGTTGGTGTTGCCCGCGCTGAGCAGCAGCACCCGAGGTCGGCCCTGATCATCGACCAAGCCATGTATCTTGGTCGTCCGACCGCCTCTGGAGCGGCCTATGCTCTGGAAGAAGGCCCCCCTTTAGCGCCCGCCGCCGAGCGGTGAGCCTTGACCGAGGTGCTGTCGATGGCGGCGCTGGAGTAGATGCCGCTATGCCCGGTCAACGCCTTAAAGATGTCGTGCCAGATGCCCTGGCGGCTCCATCGGTTGAAGCGATTGTAGACCGTCGTATACGGCCCGTACTCCACCGGGCAGTCGCGCCAGCGCGCTCCTGACTGCAGCATGTGAACGATGCCGCTGATCACCCGGCGATCATCGACCCGATGCGCCCCACGACGTCCGCGCGGCAGGTGGGGCTCGATTTTCGACCAAGCCTCGTCGTCCAGCCAGTAGAGCTTACGCATTCAAGGCTCCCTTCCAGAAGCCTTGAATCAGAACCGTCGAAAGCTCGCCACGCCTAATTGAGTACGGACCCTAGGCATTGACCATGCCTAGTTCGTTCCGTGGGTCCCGCAGCAGCGTAGCTCTGCCCAAAAAGCGTTTTGCTGTCTGCTCGTAACCCATTGAATTTGCTGAGCACAATTTTGGGTCATTTTCCAAAAAACGCACTGCGAAATCAAGGTGCTGGCAGGGGCTCTTAATCAGCGGGTCGTAGGTTCGAATCCTACTGCACCCACCACGTATCTTCCCGAAAACAGCCGCCGGGCCGGGGCAGTAAAGCCGGTCCGTCGCCGCCGGCGACTCAGTGGGCGATGAACAGGCTCGGCCCGTCGCTGGCTTCCAGCAACGCGCGAGTCGCGCCGCCGAATACCGCCTCGCCCAGGCGCGAATGGCCATAGGCGCCGGCGACGAGCAGGCCCGCGCGGCAGGCCATGGCCGCCTCGACCAGGGTTTCGACGCCATGGCCCTTGATGCGGTTGACCGAGACGTCCCTGACGCCCTGTCGGCGCAGATAGGCGGCCAGTCGCTCGGGATCGGCGCGATCGCGCTCGTCGTCGTCCAGATGGGTCGGGTCCTGCAGGATCAGCGTGCGAGGCGCCTGGAGCAGCAGGGGCACGGCGGCCCGCGCCGCCCGGCCGGCCTGCAGACTGCCGTCCCAGGCGACCGCGGCGGGCCTGTCGACAGGCGCGGCGGCCCCGCGCGCGATCAAGGTCGGCGCCCGGCCGGCCATCACGGCCTCGTCGAGCACGCCCAGCCAGGGGCCGCCCGCGAGGACGGCGCTCGGGCCGGCGACGACCAGGTCGGTCAGCGGCAGCTCGCGCACCAGCCCCGCCCAGCCCGCCGCGGGCTGGTCCGCCACGCCCAGGCACGGCCCGTCCGGGTCGAAACCAAGGGGCATGCCGAACTGGCCGGCGATGGTCGTGGCCAGGTCCTCGAGACGGCGTCGCGCATCGTCATTGGCCCTGGCGACCGCCTGCCACAGCTCGTGGCTGAACACGCCGCCGCCGAACGCCTCGGCCCAGCCCGCCGCGGGAACGGGCGGAACGACGGTGGTGATCCGGGCGCTGGCGCCATGGCGCCTGGCGAGGTCGGCGACCGTGGAAACCGTGGCGACATCGTCGTCGGCGCCCGAAACAAGGCCCAGAATGGCGGCATAGGTCATGGTGTCAGGCTCCCGATCTGGCGGCAGGCTCGCCCGCGCTGATCGGCCCCGCCTTGATCCCTGTCAACGGCGCGGGGTCAGACCACGGGCTGCCCGCGCGAGGCCTTCAGCAGCGGTCGCGCCCGCACGGCCTTGTAGGCTTCCCCCACCAACAGCACGCTCGCCGCCAGCGCGGCCAGGAACAGCCACTCAACGGCCGTGGCCGGCTGCAGGCCGAGCACGTCGTTCAGCCCGGGCGTGTACATCGCCAGCACATGCAGGGCCGGGGCGCCGATCAGGGTCGCGATCAGGACCGGATTGCCGCTGAGGGGTATGCGCAGGGCCGACCGCGTCTCCGACCGGCAGTTCAGCACATGGACGTTGTCGAACAGCACCAGGAACAGCAGGGTCAGGTTGCGGGCCGCGAAGGTGTCGTGCCCGCCCGGCCCCGCCAGCCAGGCGAACAGCAGGTACGAGACGCCGCCGATATAGACGCCGGTCAGCACGCACTGCTCGATCATCTGGCGATCGAAGATGGCCTGGCGGGGCGGCCTCGGCGGCCGCTTCATGACATCCGGATCGCGGGCCTCCAGCGCCAGCGCCACGTCCTGGATCCCCTCATGCACCAGGTTCAGCCACAGGATCTGCACCGCCGTCAGCGGCATCGGCAGACCGGTCAGCAGGGTCAGGGAGAACAGCATCACCTCGGCGATGGCGGTGCTCATCAGCAGCCAGACGATCTTGCGGATGTTGGCGTAGGCGGTGCGCCCCTCCTCGATGCCGGCGACGATCGAGGCGAAGTTGTCGTCGGTGACAATCAGCTCCGCCGCGGCCCGCGCCACGTCCGTGCCGCTGGCCCCCATGGAGATGCCGACATGGGCGGCCCGCAGCGCCGGCGCGTCGTTGACGCCGTCGCCGGTGACGGCGACGAAGTGGCCGTGCGCCTGCAGCACGTTGACGATCATGGTCTTCTGCCCTGGCTCGACCCGGGCGTAGACGTCGGCCTCCAGAATCCGCTGGTCCAGCGCCGGTCCCGACAGGGCCGCCAGTTCGCCGCCCGTGACGACCCGGTCGGGCGGCGTGTCGATATTGAGCTGGCGCGCGATGGCCAGCGCCGTCTCCGGATGATCGCCGGTGATCATCCGCACCTCGACCCCGGCGGCGCGGCATCGGGCGATGGCGTCGGGAACCTCGTGGCGCACGGGATCAATCAGGCCGGCGAAGCCGAGCAGCCGCAGGCCGTCGAAATCCTCCGGGCTCAGCCTGCCGTTCTGCAGGGCGGCCGGCCCCTCCGCGACGGCGATGACCCGATAGCCGGCCTCGGCGAGGCGCAGGACCTGGGCCTCGGCGGCGGCGCGATCGACCGTCGGGCACATGGCCAGGATACGTTCGGGCGCTCCCTTGACCCTCACGATCCCGGCGCCCAGCGACGCCGAGCAGCCGAGTTCGGACTCATAGGGCATCACAGCGTCCTGCGGCTGGGCCGCCAGCAGGGCGTCGCGGTCCAGGCCCAGCTTGGCGGCCAGGACCAGCAGGGCGACATCGACGCTGTCGCCATTGGCCTCGACGGCGCCGTTGTCGCCGCGCAGGCGCGCCTCGTTGGCCAGCGCCGCCGCCGTGGCGAGGCGGCGCACGCCCTCCCCGGCCTCGCCGGACGGGACGGGCGCAAGGCCGCCGTGAGGATCCAGCCCCTCGCCCGCGACGTCGAAGATCTCGCCCGACGACAGCACGAGCCGCTTCACCGTCAGCCGGTTGGCCGTCAGGGTGCCCGTCTTGTCGCTGGCGATCAGGGTGCAGGATCCCAGCCCCTCCACGGCCGGAAGTCGCCGCACGATGACATGGCGACGCGCCATGCGCGCCGACGCCACGGCCAGGGCGACGGTGATGGCCACCGGCAGGCCCTCGGGGATGGCCGAGACCGCCAGGGCGATGGTCATGCCGAAGATCTCGGCCAGCGGCGCGCCGCGCAGGAATTGTCCCACCGCCAGAAACACCACGACGACGACCGTGGCGATGGCGATGCGCCGCGACAGCGCCTGCATCCGCAGCAGCAGCGGCGGCGGCGCGTCGTCGTCGCCGCCGAGACCCCGGGCGATGTCGCCCAGCGCGGTGTCGCCGCCCGTGGCGCAGACGACGCCGGTCCCGCGGCCGGCCAGGACCATGCTGCCGGCGAAGGCCATGCCGCGGCGCTCGGCCAACGGCGTCGCCGCCGTCGGGGCCGGGGCCGCCGTCTTCTCGACCGCCGCCGACTCCCCAGTCAGCAGCGACTCGTCGATGCGCAGGTCATGCACCGACAGCAGGCGCAGGTCGGCCGGAACCGCGGCGCCCGAGGTCAGCAGCACGATGTCGCCGGGCGCGACGTCGGCCGCATCGACCTCCCGGCGCTGGCCGCCGCGCAGCACGGTCGGGCGCACCCGCAGGACCTTCTTGAGGGCCGCGGCGCTGGTTTCGGCGCGCCATTCCAGCAGCGCGCCGATGACGGCGTCGAGCAGCAGGACGCCGAGGATGAACAGCGCGTCGCTCCAGGCGCCGAGGCCGAACGACACCAGGCACGCCGCCAGCAGCACATAGATCAGCGGGTTGCGGAACTGGCGCAGGAACACGAGGGGCCAGGGCGCGGCCTTCGCCTCCGGCAGCACATTGCGCCCGCCCGTGTCCAGGCGGGCGGCGGCTTCGGCGTCGCTGAGCCCCTCCGGCGCGGAGTCGAGGCGCTTCAGCACGTCATCGGCGGGCAGCGCGTGCCACGCTGGGCTCTCAGGTCGAGGCTCGGTCATCTCCGGCTCCAGGCCGCCGCCGTCGGGGGACCTGGACCGGCTCAGGCCGGTCCCTGATCGACAGCGCCGAGCAGCATGCTGATCCGGCCATCACCCCACAAGGGCAGAAGGAGCCGGCGATAGCCCGTGGCCACCGTGGCGTTGTCCTCGAACCAGGTCGGCGCGGCGGCCTCGATGGTGGCGCTGCATTGCGAGCCCAGCAGCGCGAACGGCGGAACATGGGCGATCTCATCGGTGAACAGGCCGGCCGCCTCCTGCCCGAAGGCGGTAATGAGGTCCTCGCCGACCAGATCGAGGCGGAATCTCTCCGGCTTGTTGAACACGCCGACGAGAAATAGCCGGCCGGACAGGTCGGGCAGCGCCGTCAGGTCCAGGTCATCCCAGAATGGCACCTTGGCGGAGCCGCGCAGCAGCCCCTCCCAATAGGCCTGGACCCGGAGGAGATCCGGCGGCAGCCGCTTTGGCGGTGCGAAGGGGCGCGTCATGGCCTTCACCTGTGTACTGGGGCCGGCGAGGGCCGGTCGATGGCCCTTGCCTAGCATCGTCGGCGAACAGCGCTTTGACCTTGCTCAAGGCGAGCCGTCGCGGCGGGCCTCAGGGTCCACGCAGGCAAACCCATGCAGACCATCGTCACCGTCACCATCAACCCGGCCATCGACGTGTCCACCGCCGTCGAGCGGATCGAACCGTCGGTCAAGCTGCGCTGCGGCCCGGCCCGGCGCGACGCGGGCGGCGGCGGGGTGAATGTGGCCCGGGTCGTTCACCGCCTGGGCGGCGCGACGCTGGCCGTCCTGCCCGTCGGCGGCCTGACCGGTCGGCTGCTGGTCCAGCTTCTCGAGGCCGAGGGCGTGCCGATGATCGCCGTGCCGATCGTCGGCGAGACGCGCGAGGATTTCACCGCCGTCGAGCGCTCCACCGGCCACGAGTACCGCTTCGTCCTAGAAGGGCCGCACCTGTCCTGGACCGAGTGGCAGGCCTGCCTGGACGCGGCCGTCCAGCCCGGCGACGGACCGGCGATCATCGTCGCCAGCGGCAGCCTGCCGCCGGGCGCGCCGGCCGACTTCCACCTGCGCCTGGCGGCCAACGCCAGGGCGGCCGGCGACCGCGCGATCCTGGATGTCTCCGGACCAGCGCTCGCGGCGGCGCTCCGCCAGGGCGTCTATCTGATCAAGCCGAACCTGCGCGAGCTGCAGGACCTCACAGGCGCCGCGCTGGACGACGAACCGGCCCGGCTGGCCGCCGCCCGCACCCTGATCGCCAATGGCGGCGCCCAGGTCGTGGCCCTGACCATGGGCGACCAGGGCGCGCTGCTGGTCACCGCCGACCAGGCCTGGCGGGCCCCGGCCCTGCCCATCACGCCGGTCAGCTCGGTCGGCGCTGGAGACAGCTTCCTCGGCGGCATGGTGCACGCCCTGGCCGCCGGACAGGGTCTGGAAGACGCGTTCCGGCTCGGACTGGCCTGCGGCTCGGCGGCGCTGCTGTCGCCCGGAACCGGGCTCTGCGAGCCGGACACGGTGCGGCGCCTCCTGCCCCAGGCGCGAATAGAGTCTGTCTGAAGGCTGGCGGCCGGCAGGCCGCCCATCGGAGAGCCGCCGCCATGGACGACCAGCCGCTGATCTTCGCCAACCGGACCGAGGCCGGGCGCCTGCTCGCCGACCATCTCGCGCCCCGGAACTATGTCGCCCCGGTCATCTACGCCCTTCCCAGAGGGGGCGTGCCGGTCGCGTTCGAGGTCGCCAGCCGGCTGAACGCGCCGCTCGACCTGGCCCTGGTGCGCAAGGTCGGCGCGCCGGGCAATCCCGAGCTGGCCCTGGCGGCGGTGATGGATGGCGACCATCCGATCACCGTGGTCAACGAGGACATCATGCGCCTGACCGGCGCCACCGAGGACTATCTACGGCGGGAGGCCGCCGTGGAGCTGGCCGAGATCGAGCGTCGCAGGCGGCTCTATTTCGGCGACCGGCCACGACCCAGCCCCCGGGGCAGGACCGTGATCATCGTCGATGACGGCCTAGCGACGGGCGCGACGGCGAGGGTCGCCGTCCGGGGTCTGCGCGGCCAGGGCGCGGCGAAAGTGATCCTGGCCGCGCCGGTCGCGCCGTCGGAAACGGCCGCCTTGCTGCGAAACGAGGTCGATGAACTGATCTGCCTGACGCAGCCGGAGCGGTTCGCCGGGGTGGGCGCCTTCTATAGTGACTTCCATCAGCTGACCGACGAGGAGGTGCTGGCGCTGCTGGCCCGGGCCGCGGCGTTCGGGACCTGAGCTCAGGCCCCGCCCCTGCCGAGCCACTGGCGGTACCAGGCGATCGCCAGATCCGTGACGGCCTCCAGGGTTCCCGGCTCCTCGAAGAGATGCGTCGCGCCGGGCACGATCTCCAGCCGCGCCGGGCCGGCCAGGCTTGCCTGCGCCATACGGTTGAGGCCGATGACCGGCTCATCACGGCCGCCGACGATCAGCAGGGTCGGGGCGATCACGTCCTCCAGCGCCGCCCCGGCGAGATCGGGCCGGCCGCCACGGGAGACCACCGCCGACACGGCGTCCGGGCGCAGCGCCGCGGCGCTCAGCGCGGCCGCGGCCCCCGTGCTGGCGCCGAACAGGCCGATCGGCAGTCCGCCGAGATCGGACCGGGCGCGCACCCAGGCGATCGCGTCCGCCAGGCGCCGGGACAACAGGTCGATGTCGAAGACATTGGACCGGTCCCTCGCCTCGTCCTCGGTCAGCAGGTCGAACAGCAGGGTGGCCATGTTCGCCGCGCCCAGGGCCTCGGCCACCTGCTGGTTGCGCGGGCTGAGCCGGCTGGACCCGCTGCCGTGGGCGAAGATCACCACCGCCGCCGGGGCCGGGGGCAGACGCAGGTCGCCGGCCAGCCGCAGCGGCGGAATCCGGACGGGGAGAAGAGACAGCCCGGCGGTCATGGCGACGCTCCGCTCACGCCGGCCAGGCCGGCCACGGCTGATCTCTAGAACAGGTCCGCCCCGCCGCCTTGACGGACGTCAAAGCGGATGCATCCGAAACGGCCGATCATGGGCTGTATCAAACGGAGATCGACCGATGGCCCTCCCGGTCATTGCGGCCTTCGATGTTCGCCGGCCCGACGCCGGACTGGCCAGCCGCGGGCCAGGGAGCACAGTCACATGACCACCGGCCTTCCCGTGTTCGACACCACCGTCCAGGAAACCAATCGCTGGCTGGCGATGGTGCAGGCGATGCTGCCCGCCAGCACCCGGCAGCAGGCCTATGCGGCCACCCGCGCCGTGCTGCACGAGCTGCGCGACCGGCTGCCGATGGACGCCGTGCTGGGCCTGTCGGCCCAGCTGCCCATGCTGCTGCGCGGCGTGGTTCTGGAGGGCTGGCGGCCGGCCGAGGGGCCGACGGACATTCGCGCGCCCCTCGCCTTCTGCGACGCCGTGGCCCGGCGGCTGCCGCCCGACTTTCCGCGCCCGCCCGACGTCATCACGCCGGCCGTCTTCGCTGTCCTGGCCGGACGTCTCGATCCCGGCGAGACGGCCAAGATCGTGCAGCATCTGCCCGAACCCCTGCGGACCCTCTGGCCGGCGGAGTTTCGCGTCGCCTGACGGCCCCTGGCGGGCCTTTGCGAAAGATCAGCGACGCCGGCGCCCGCGAGACCGAGGGTTCCGGCGCCGTCCCGGAAATCCACGGCGGCCTGCCGGTCCCGCCCCTCTGAGGAGACTGTCCCGATGACAGGTCATGCCGGTTACATCAGGCTGTTCGAGACGCTGGGCCTGGACGACGTGCCGCTGGTCGGCGGCAAGACCGCCGCGCTCGGGGAGCTCTATCGCCTGCTGGCGGGCGGGCCGGTGACGACGCCCAACGGCTTCGCCGTCACGGCCCAGGCCTATCGCGACGCCCTGACCGAAGCCGGAGCCTGGGAGCATCTGCGGGACCTGCTGGCCACGCTGGACCTGACCGACGTCGAAAGCCTGGCCGCGATCGCCAAACAGGCCCGCGCCCTGGTCTACGAGGCCACCGGCGGGGACGCCCTGCGCCAGGCGATCGCCGGCGCCTTCGCGGTGCTGCGGCGCGAGCGGGGGCCGGGCCTGACCGTGGCGGTGCGCAGCTCGGCCACGGCCGAGGACCTGCCCACGGCCAGCTTCGCGGGCCAGCACGACAGCTTCCTGCACATCCGCGACGAGGCGAGCCTGTTCGAGGCCTGCCGCCGCTGCTTCGCCTCGCTGTTCACCGACCGGGCCATCGTCTACCGGGTCAACAACGGCTTCGACCATCTGAAGGTCGCCCTGTCGGTGGCGGTGATGACCATGGTGCGGTCGGACCAGGCCGAGAGCGGCGTGGCCTTCACCCTCGACACCGAGACCGGCTTTCGCGACGTGGTGTTCATCACCGGCGCCTATGGCCTGGGCGAGAACATCGTCCAGGGCCGCGTCGGGCCGGACGAGTTCTATGTCCACAAGCCGACCTTCCGGCAGGGTTACCGGGCCGTGCTGAGCCGGTCGCTGGGCACGAAGGAAACCCGGCTCGAGCACCGGCGGGGCGACCCGTCGGGCGCGCTGAGGTCGCGCCGCGTCCTCAACCGCGACCGGCAACGCTACTGTCTGGAAGACACGGCCGTGCTCGACCTGGCCGACGCCGCGATCAGGATCGAGGACCACTTCTCCACACACGCCGGCGGGCCGACGCCGATGGACATCGAATGGGCCCGGGACGCCGGCGACGGCCGCCTCTACATCCTGCAGGCGCGGCCCGAGACCGTATCGGCCCGCCGCTCGGCCGCCGACTACGAGACCTATCGCCTGGACGGCAAGGCGCCGGTGCTGGTCGCAGGCAAGGCCGTGGGCGAGAAGATCGCCAGCGGCAAGGTGCGGCTGATCCGGACCGCGGCCGATCTCAAGGCGTTCCGACCCGGCGAGATCCTCGTCGCCCGGTCGACCAGCCCGGACTGGCTGCCGGTGATGAAATCGGCCGCCGCCATCGTTACCGACCAGGGCGGGCGGACCTGCCACGCCGCCATCGTCGCGCGCGAACTGGGCGTCCCGGCGGTGGTCGGCGCCGGCGACGCCACGGCCCGGCTGGTCGATGGACAGACGGTCACGGCCAGCTGCGCCGAGGGCGAGACCGGCCATGTCTACGAAGGCCTGGTGCCGTTCAGCGTGGAGCGGCTGGCCCTGGGCGACCTGCCCCGCACCCGCACCGGCATCATGGTCAACCTGGCCCAGCCCGACCTGGCCTTCCGGGCCGGGCTCCTGCCGGCCGCCGGCGTCGGCCTGGCGCGGCTGGAATTCATCATCGGCGAACAGATCGGCATCCATCCGATGGCCGCCGCCCATCCCGACCAGGTGGTCTCGCCCAGGGACCGCGCGGCTATCGCCCGGCGCGTCCGCGGCGACGGCTCGGCGCGCGACTATTTCCTGCGCCGGCTGACCCAGGGCGTCGGCCTGATCGCGGCGGCCTTCTATCCGCGGCCGGTGATCGTGCGGCTGTCCGACTTCAAGACCAACGAATACGCGCGCCTGCTCGGCGGGGCCGCCTTCGAGCCGGTCGAGGAGAATCCGATGCTCGGCTTCCGCGGCGCGGCCCGCTACGCCCACCCGCGCTACGCCGACGGGTTCGCGCTGGAGTGCGAGGCGCTCAAACGGGTTCGCGAGACCATGGGGCTGACCAACGTCAAGATCATGGTGCCCTTCTGCCGGCGGGTCGAGGAGGCCGAGACGGTGCTGGCGGCCATGGCCGGCCACGGCCTGGCGCGCGGCGAGAACGGGCTGGAGGTCTACGTCATGTGCGAGATCCCCAACAACGTGTTGCGCATCGACGCCTTCGCCGCCCTGTTCGACGGCTTCTCCATCGGCTCCAACGACCTGACCCAGCTCGTGCTGGGCGTTGATCGCGACTCCGAGACCGTGGCCTTCGACTTCGACGAGCGCGACCCCGGCGTGCTGGAGATGCTGCGGATGGCCGTCGAGGGCGCGCACCGCAACCATCGCCCCGTCGGCATCTGCGGCGAGGCGCCGGCCACCTTCCCCGAGATCGCCGACTTCCTCACCCGCCTGGGCATCGACTCGATCAGCGTCAATCCGGCGAGCCTGCCGCGCACGCTGGAGATCGTCAGCCGCAGCGAAACCGGACAGTCTTGACCTCGGTCAATGTCGGACCCGGCTGGCGGGGGCATCTGAATGTCTTGGCGCCAGGCCTCACGGCGGCGCGTCTCGAAGACCATCAAGTTCCAGTCCGCGACGTCGTCCTCCACCCGACGCGAACTGGGCGGGCGCCCCGGTCCTGGACTCCGGGGCGCCCGCTGGCGGTGGTCTTGTTCTCGATCAAACCGCCATGGCCCATGATGACGCATCCTGAACCCTCAGGCGTGGAGCATGGCCTTGGCGACCCCGGTCGAGCACAGGATCGTTTTCGAGGCCCGGGGCCTGACCAAGGTCTACCGGACCGGCGAGGTCGAGGTGCAGGCCCTGCGGGGGCTGGACCTCGACCTCTACGCCGGTGAGTTCGCGGTCTTTCTCGGCCCCTCCGGCAGCGGCAAGTCCACGCTGTTCAACATCCTGGGCGGGCTGGATCGCGCGACCAGCGGTTCGGCCCGATTCGAGGGCCTGGAGCTGACCACCCTCGATGAGCGGGCGCTGACCCGCTACCGCCGACGCAACGTCGGCTTCGTGTTCCAGTTCTACAACCTCGTGCCCAGCCTCACGGCACGCGAGAACGTCGCGCTGGTCACCGAGATCGCCGAGGACCCGATGTCGCCGGACGAAGCGCTGGAAATGGTCGGGCTGGCCGACCGCGCGCATCACTTCCCGGCCCAGCTGTCCGGCGGCGAGCAGCAGCGCGTCGCCATCGCCCGGGCTATTGCCAAGCGGCCGGAGGTGCTGCTGTGCGACGAGCCGACCGGCGCCCTGGACCTGGCCACCGGCGTGCGGGTGCTCGAGGCGCTGGCCTTCGTCAACGAGACGCTCGGCGCGACCACAGCGGTCATCACGCACAACACCTCGATCCGGGAAATGGCCCACAAGGTGTTCTACTTCGGCGACGGCCGGGTCACCCGCGTCGAGCAGAACGTCACCCGCAAGCCGGCGCGGGAGCTCAGCTGGTGAAGGTGCTCGACCACAAGCTGCTGCGCGACGTCCGCCGCCTGTGGGCCCAGGTCCTGGCCATCGCCCTGGTCATGGCCTCCGGCGTGGCGACCCTGTCGATCGGCGACGGGGCCTATCGTTCGATCCATGAAACGCGGGCCGCTTACTACGACCGGGGCGGGTTCGCCGACGTGTTCGCCCAGGCACGGCGCGCGCCGGAGGGGCTGGGCCGCGCCATCGCCGGCCTGCCCGGGGTGGCGGTGGCCGAGACGCGCATCGTGCAGGCCGCCATGCTGGACCTGCCCGACCTGCCCGAGCCGGCATCGGCGGTGCTGGTCTCACTGCCCGGCGGCCGGCAGCCGCGGCTCAACCGGCTCAGCCTGCGCACAGGCCGCCTGCCGGAGCCGGCGGCGATCGACGAGGCGGTGGTCAGCGAGGCCTTCGCCCGGGCGCACGGCTTCCACGCCGGCGACCGGTTCGACGCGATCATGAACGGGCGCAAGCGGTCCCTGCGGATCGTCGGCGTCGCGCTGTCGCCCGAGTATGTCTATGCCATCGGGCCCGGAGACATCGTGCCCGACGACCGCCGGTTCGGGGTGGTCTGGATGTCGCGCGAGGCGCTTGAGGCCGCGTTCGATCTCGATGGCGCCTTCAACAGCGTCAGCGTCAAGCTGTGGCCCGGCGCCAACGAGGCGGAGGTGATCCGCCGGCTCGACGACCTGCTGGCCCCCTACGGCGGCGCCGGCGGCTATGGCCGCAAGGACCAGTCGTCCAACAGCTATCTCGACAGCGAGCTGCAACAGCTGAACGCCATGCGGCGCGTCCTGCCGCCGATCTTCCTGCTGGTGTCGGCCTATCTGATCAACATGACCCTGTCGCGGCTGCTCGGCCTGGAGCGGGAGCAGATCGGACTGCTCAAGGCGGTCGGCTATTCCGACTGGCCAATCGCCTGGCACTACCTCAAGTTCGCCCTGCTGATCGCGGCCATCGGGGTGGCGATCGGGCTGGCGGCGGGCGCCTGGCTCGGCCACGGCGTGACGCGGCTCTACGCCGAGTTCTTCCATTTCCCGTTCCTGGTCTTCGTCCAGGATGCTTGGACCGGGCTGCTGGCCGTGCTGACCGCCGCCGGCGCCGCCCTGCTGGGCGCGACGCGCGCGGTCAGCGCCATCGTCAGGCTGGCTCCGGCGACCGCGATGGCCCCGGCCGCCCCGCCTCGTTTCAATCGCTCGGCGTTCGAGGCGCTGCTGCGGCCGTTCCATTATTCGCAGCTGACGATGATGGCGCTGCGCCGGCTGGTCCGCTGGCCCGTGCGCTCGGCGCTGACGACGCTGGGGCTGGCCTTCTCCGCCGCGCTGCTGGTCGGCTCGCTGTTCACCCTCGACTCGCTGGAGACGATGATCGAGCTGACCTTCAACCAGGCCGACCGCCAGAACGCCACGATCGGCTTCGTCGAGCCCCGCGGGCCCGAGGCCCTGGCCGCCGTGCGCCATCTGCCGAGCGTGCTGCTGGCCGAGCCGTTCCGGGCCGCCCCCGTGCGGCTGCGCAACGGGCTGGTCAGCCGCCGGGCGGCGATCATCGCCAAGGCGCCCGACGGCCAGCTCAGCCGGGCGCTGGATTCGCGCGGTCGCGCGGTGATCATTCCGACCCACGGCCTGGTGCTCAGCGCCAAACTGGCCGAGATCCTGCGCGTCGCGCCGGGCGACAGCGTCGAGGTCGAGGTGCTGGACGGCCGCCGCCGCTTCGCCCGGGTGCGGGTCAGCGCCGTGGTCGAGAGCTACTTCGGCCTGACCACCTTCATGGACCCCGAGGCGCTGCGGGCGCTGGTCGGCGAAGGCCCGCGGCTGTCGGGCGTCTACGTCCGGTTCGACGAGGCCCGGTCCCGCGTCTTCTTCGAGGCGGTCAAGGGCGGCCCCGCCATCGGCTCGTTGCAGCTGCAGGAACGGGCGTTGCTGAAGTTCCGCGAAACCATGGCCCGCAACATCAACGTCATGATGGCCACCTATCTGGGCCTGGCCATCACCGTCGCGTTCGGGGTGATCTACAACAGCGCCCGCATCCAGCTGTCGGAGAGCGCGCGGGAACTGGCCAGCCTGCGGGTGCTGGGTTTCACCACGGCCGAGACCTCCCGCGTGGCGCTGACCGAGCTGGGCCTGCTCGTGCTGCTGTCGATTCCGCTCGGCTGGGCGCTGGGCTACGGTCTGGCGGCGGCCATGACCGAGGCCTTCGACAGTGAACTGTTCCGCATTCCGCTGGTCGTGTCGTCGGCCACCTATGCCAAGGCCGCGCTAGTGGTGCTGGGCGCGGCAGGCTTCTCCGCCTTCGTCATCCGCGATCGCATCGCGCGGTTCGACCTCGTGAACGTGCTCAAGACCCGGGACTGACCATGACGTTTCCGCCCTTAAGGACCCTGATGTACGCCGCCGGCGCCGTGGTCGTGGCCGGCGCCCTGGTCTGGATGCTGCGGCCCACGCCGGTCCCGGTCGAGACGGTCGCGGTCGCGCGCGGGCCGCTGGAAGTCTCGATCGAGGAACTGGCCCGCACACGCGTGCGCGAGGTCTACGTCGTGTCCTCCCCGCTGGCGGGCGAGACGGCGCGCGAACTGCTGCATGCCGGCGACCCGGTGAAAGCGGGCCAGGCGGTGCTGCTGATCCGCCCGGCGGCCTCGCCGCTGATCGACAGCCGCTCGCGCCAGGACCTGATCTCGGCCGCCGCCGCCGCGGACGCGGCCGTGTCTTTGTCCCAGGCCGAGCTGCAGCGGGTTCAGGCGGAACTGGTCTATGCCGAGAGCCAGTGGACCCGCGGACGGGCTCTGGCGCAGTCCGGAACAATCTCGGTCCAGATGTTCGAGCAGCGCCGGCTGGCGCGGGACACGGCCGCCGCCGCCGTGGCCACCGCCAGGGCCGCGCTCACCGTCCGCCGCCGCGAGCGCGACAGCGCCCACAGCCGCCTGGCCGAGCCCGGCGATGCCGGCGCGGGCCGCTGCTGCGTCACCGTGCGGGCCCCGATCGCCGGCCGGGTCCTGCGCGTGATCCGCGAGAGCGAACAGGTGGTGCAGGCTGGCCAGCCGGTGCTGGAGATCGGCGACCCGAACGACATGGACGTGGTGGTCGAACTGCTCTCCACGGACGCCGTACGAGCCCGGCCCGGCGCCCCGGCCTGGATCCAGGACTGGGGCGGCGCGCCGCTGGCGGCCAGGGTGGCCCGTATCGAACCGGCCGGCTTCACCAAGGTGTCCGCCCTCGGCGTCGAGGAGCAGCGGGTGCTGGCCTATCTCGACTTCGTCCATCCGGAGCAAGCCTGGGGCAAGCTGGGCCACGACTACCGGGTCACCGCCCGCATCGTCACCTGGTCGTCGCCGACCGTGGTCCTGGTCCCGGCCAGCGCCCTCTTCCGCCAGGGCGCGGACTGGGTCGTCTATCGCATCGCCGGCGGCCGCGCGGCGCTGGTTCGGGTGACGATCGGCCAGCGCAACGCGGACGCCGCGCAGGTGCTGTCAGGCCTGTCGCCCGGCGACCGCGTCGTGGCCTATCCCGGTGACCGCCTCGCCGACGGCGTCAAGGTCGTCGAACGGGCGTCCTGAACGGCGGCGGAGCGGCCCTGTCCGGACCGCCCCGTCATCCGCCTCATTTGTAGACGAAGGCCGCGTCGTCCAGGTCGATGGCGGGGATTTCGTCCTTCTCGACCCAGTAGTCCTGGGTGTGCTGCCATTCGGGCTTGTCGCCCTTCTTCGGCAACAGATGCATGCCGCGCATCAGGTAGCCGGGGTTGAAGTTCTCCGGGTCCATCCAGGCCGACAGCGGCATGTCCTTGTCCTGTGGGCGCAGGGTCGGGGTGACCATGGTCGCCCCCTTCTTCTTCATGTGGCCCAGCAGGCGGCAGACGAAGTCGCCGATCAGGTCGGCCCGCAGCGTCCAGCTGGCGCGGAAGTAGCCGAACACCCAGACCAGGTTGGGCACGCCGGTGAACATCATGCCGCGGTAGGTCACCGTGTCGGCGAAGTTCAGCGGCTTGCCGTCGATGACGAAGTCGATGTCGCCCAGGACGCTGAGGTTGAAGCCCGTGGCCGTGACGATGATGTCGGCCTCCAGCTCCTGACCCGACTTCAGCAGGATGCCCTTCTCGGTGAAGCGCTCG
>Ga0172380_10003835_pt1 | contig 20107 bp, 34 predicted proteins | sample Leawe162metaG_FD_119747 | JGI IMG/M metagenome (GOLD analysis project Ga0172380, IMG submission 119747) | Leachate microbial communities from a municipal landfill in Southern Ontario, Canada - Leachate well 162 metaG | ecosystem: Engineered > Solid waste > Landfill > Unclassified | place... | reverse complement strand
CCGGAACCGGGGAGTCCGGTTATTCACAAAATCCAGAGAGTAAAAGGAGAATAAGATGGAACCCGAACAGATCATAAAACAAGTCTACCGGGGATACAACATTCTCACCCCTAAAGTCATGCGCTACGGCTGGCTGGGCGAAAAAGCCGTCTTTGAACTCTCCAGGGGGACGGGGATCGAAGACCAGGACAAGCTGTTCGGGGTAACAGTGGCCCTTCTAAACCCGCCCCGGAGAAGTGAAAAATCCAAGGTGCTATTCTCTAGACTGAAGGCAGAGCAGTATATTATCCAGCTTAGGGAAGAATTCACGAAAAAGGAGGACTAGTGGAATACAAGGTTGGAGACAAGGTAAGAATACTGCCCGGGGCGTTCTTACACGGGAACTTTAAGCACGGAGACACGGGAGAGATTATCCAATTCTTTGATGTCGGAGGTGGCGGAGTTGTTATAGAAAGTGGCGATGAAAAAGGAGTTTATTATTTCAAAGAAATCGAACCCGCAAAAGAACCGGCAAAAGAACCCGACGAAGAACCGGTGCCCGCCCATTTGATGATTCGCAAAATCCAAAGAGCTAAGGAGGAATAAATGGACAAAACACTACATTTGTTCGGGCAGGACTAAAGTACCATGGACAACATCCCTGATCCGTCCTGTATCCTGAAAGAAAGGTGAAAAATGAGCCGAGTAAAAGCCTATCAGCTAAAAAACGGAATGATCGTCCTGCCCATCGAAAACCAGTTGGGGCTGGCCGTGGGAACAGTAATCCACACCAAAGCCAACGTTCATAAACCCCACAGTTGGGATATGGGGGACGCCATTATTTTCGTCGGACCATCGGACGATCCTATACAGTGGAAAGGCGGCAACTTGGGGAAAAAATACGATGTAATAGCCGTGGTCGGAATCTCCCCGGAAAACGCCGAACGGTTTATGTAAAAGGAGGTCTATAGAAAAATCTCTCATCCGGATAATCAGAAAGGAGAAAACTATGAAAGCGGAAAACTTGCGAAGAATCCTCGGGGAACCCGATCCCAAAAGCCAACTGAGGGCGCTCCTCGGGGAAATGGACAAAGACGAAGAAGACAAGAGTCCGGCCACGGGCGAAGAACTGATGGAACTCGCCAAACGGATGGAGGAAAAACACACCTTCCGGCCCTTTGAACTTGTCACCTGGAAACCCGGCCTGCGGAACGCCTCCACCCCGGAATACGGCCAGCCCGCCATCGTCATGCGCCTGTTGGACAAACGGATTTCCGATCCCCAAGCGGAAATGCACTCGAACGCCTGGGCCGATGAATGCGACATCATCGTCGGCGTCAAGGTCGAAGGGCATTTCGCCGAATATCCCATGGACTCTCGGCGGATGATGCCACTTCCGGCACTCCCGGCCCCCGACCACAACACCTGTGCCACCTGATCGTTCTTCCCACCGCTCCGCGAGAGATCGCGGGGCGATTGGAGCGAATGATGAAAATCGAAACCTGTTCAAAAAGGTATAAGTATGCCGTCGAAATCGAAAAAAACACGGTCATCGTCACCTCGGAAGGCAGATGCGTCTCCGAGCACGAGTATCTCTGTAGGGAAAACGCCGAGTTGGGATTCTGGGTCACAGCCCGAGATTGTGCCTGCGGAATATTTGACGGAACTGTATCGGCAATCTTGGAATATTGTAGGCTATTCCCAGCCAACGCTAACGTTGAATTCGGAGAAAAAGATGATAGATCACTTTGAAAACGGAAAAATGTATCGCTGGACCGGAGAAATCGGGAGCCACCCTATCGGCTGGAATCCCAAAATGTATCCCATGACAGACGGAACGCCAAGGCGTTGCACAAAAGTCTATATAAACCCTGACGCGGCGGCTTTCGAGAGGATCGAAGACATACCCCCTGGTCAACAGGGTGGAACATGGTATTGGGGCGATCTGTCCAATTTTGAGGAAACCACAGAAGTCAAAGGAGAAAAGATGGAAAAAGAAGACATCGAAAAACTGGTCCAGGCGTGTTATCTCAGGACACAAAGATGGGCGGAGAAAAACAATCCTCTCACTAAAGACGGGAGGATTGCCGCTGAACTGGTTCGGAGGGCCGCTGGCAACAGCCCGTCACTGGGAAACGATCTGAGTAAATTCCTGTCGAGGATTCTGGGAGAAGAAATAACAGCCGGAGGTTTCGACCTCGGGATCGGTCTGGTGCCTCTGAAAAAATTTGGGGACTACACCGTTGGGGAATGCGCCATTTTGGTTACTGAGAGACAGGCCGTTCTTCCCAACGGACGCGCCGGAAACGGTGCAAACTGGTCAGAGCACAAAGTTCGAGCGGCAGACGAAGATGAAATCCGCCAGACAATATCCAGCGCCTTTGCACACGACACTGGTCTCGAAAGTTACCTAACTTCCACCTGCACTATGAAAGGCATGGAAGGCTGGAAACCCAAGAAACCCGAAGTGGACACCGGCCCGTTCATTCGCAAGATCAACAGGACAAACTGATGGATACCCAGAAACTCATCGAGGTCTGCATTCAAAAGACCCAAAGATGGGCGAAGAAATACTACTCCGGCAATCCAAAAATCCGAGACGGAGCGAGTTTGGTTAAGCGTGTCTGGGATAGCGATGAAGACACTGCCAACGACTTGAGAAATTATTTGCAAAAGATATTGCAACGGCGTCTTCCATCGGCGGATTCAGACCAGGATGTAGAATTTGAAAATGGGGTCGCGGTTGTGCCCTTGGGAAACGACAACGATCACAGTTATCAAATCGGCGAATGTGTCATCATAGTCGATGGAAATGAGGCAATGGAAAAAGACGGAGATACAGAAGATCAATTAACCACAACCATAGGCCTTGTGCGACCGGCGACGGAAAGCGAAATCAAGAAGTTCATCACCTCTCTGCCGAAGGAAGGAAGGGAAACGCTCAAAGAATGCTACTCCGCCTACGACATGAGGATTATTCAGAAAGTTGAAGAAGTTCCAACCGGACCCGTCATCAAAAAAATTCAGAGAGTTCAAGGAGAATAAGATGCGACAAATTTCACTCGAAGAGGCGATCAGTTTCTACCCCGTGGTCTGGTTTGTCGGCGAACCGGCCTTGGCCTACAACCGCGCCGTCAAGACTCTGGGCTATCTGGTCAACGACAAAGGCCGGAGGATTTCCGTGGACGAGTGGACCTACCCTCTGGGGTGGAAGCAGGACGCCACGGACCTGAAGCCCAAGTCCAGGATCAACGCCGACATGGAACTCATCGAGGCTCTGCTGAAGTGCGAGAGTCTGGTGGTCCAGGCAGATGGCGTGACCTTCGGGCCGCAGGTCGTCCAAGCCTGCGACGCGGTGGTCAACGACGACCGAAGAGTCGTGTTCGTCTCCAACACCCACCCACCGGCTGACTTCCTGACGGACTACATCTGCGTGGTGGAGATCACCTACGACAGCATGGAGACGACGATCAAGAACAACTGCGACAAGAACAAGCGGGACTTCATACCGGAAATGGTCCCCGCCGTCTCAGGTTTGAATCCCTTCCGGGCCTCCACAAATCTGCTGTCGTCCTTCGCTCTCGCGGACAAGGGCAAGGACATCGAATTCCTGTACGGTGCCCGGGCGGAAGGCATCAACCGGGACAGCGCCGGGGTGGTGACTTTGGAAGAACCGGATGAGAATTTCGACTGCGTGGTCGGGTTGGAACGAGCCAAGCGGCTCTTGACGGCCCTCTCCACGGCGACCGTCAAGGGCCAGCCGGTCCGGGGGGCACTTCTCTTGGGAATCCCCGGGACTGGAAAGACCATGATCGCCCGTTCCATCGCCGGGGAACGCAGGATGCCTTTGTACATCTTCGACATCGGATCGGTGTTCGGGTCTCTGGTGGGTGAGAGCGAAGCCAAGATCAAACGCTCGATCCAGACCGTCAAGCAGTGCCCTCCCGGAATTCTGCTGGTGGATGAGATCGAAAAAGGACTGTCCGGCTCATCCCGGGATTCGTACTCTGGCGACTCGGGCACCGCTCGTCGGGCGGGTGGGTACATCCTCCAGTACATGAACGATCCGAAAGCCAATGGAGGGTATCACCTGATCCTGGGGACCTCCAACGACGTGGAGAAACTGCCCGCCGAGTTCGTTCGCGCCGGACGCTGGGACGCGATGCTGTGGTTCGGCCTACCCAAAGAAGACGCCCGGAGGAAAGTCCTGTCCATGTACCGCGAACGATACGGTCTCAAGAAGACCTTCGGGAACGAGGCCGATCTCGGTGAGTTCACCCCGGCGGAGATCGAGAGCGTCTGCCGGGTGGCCTCAGTCCTGAACACAAACGACTGGGGAGTTGCCGAACCGTTTGTGCCCGTCCTGGCCCGGGCGCGTCCCGAAGACGTTGCCCGAATGATTAAGTGGGCCAAGACCCGTGCCGTCCCTGCGGACGACTAGAAAGGAGAAAAGATGATCGCATCCTTGATTTTTGCTGTGTTGGGCATTTTCGCAGTGGCAATAGCGATTTGGATGTTTGTCAACAACGCGAAACACAGGCTTTGGGATTTCGTTACCATTGGTTGCCCAATTGGCCTACTTGTGACAGCGGCCTTCGCGTTCTACTGCGCCATCTGGGGCGCTCCGAAAATCTTTTGAGTAAAAAGGAGAAAAAATGCCGAAAAAATCCGACCCAGCGAACAAAATCGTGAAGTATGTGGCTTCTTTGTTGGCGGATGCCCGCGAATCCAACGAAAAAGACGCTCCCGTGTTGTACGGTGGATGCGACATAAACGCCAACGACGCCGTGTTAATACTTCGGGAAGTCTTGGAAACCGCCAAGGCACTGCAAAAGGAGTAACCATGGTCAAACCAAAAGACGTTAAAAGAATGGGACCAGAAGAACTTCTGGATTATGCCAACGAAAAATATCTGGAATGGATGAGGGCGACCAATAATTCCAGTGGGTTGGCAAGATGCACCCCGCCACAGTCTGAACTCCTATTCCGCTTGGAAGTTTTTGAGGCAATGAAACTACACTTTCCCGAGGTCGCCAGAACTATTATGGAAGAAAAGGAGAAAAAATGAGCCACACCATTCGTCTGAACAAAATCTGCCTGGATTTCGACTCGGCAAAGAAAATCCTGAAGTTCCTGGGGGTCAGCTTCTCGGACTCTGACAACATGATCTCGTTCCACCTGCCGGGGATGGGCTACTCCGTCCACGTCGATAAGAAGGGGATCGTCTCCTACGACGGCATGGACAACGACTCGGAACTCCGCAAGTTCGTCGGCCTGACCCTCTGCGAAATGGCCGGAACCGAGCCGGAAAACATCACCGCTGAAGAGAAGGACGGCCAGTGGGTGTTCTTGTCCGAGGATGTCAGCCTCGTCCTCAACGACAAGATGGAGGCCGACATCAAGGTCTCCGGAGTCCCCGGGGAGGCGTGTCTGGAGAAGACCGCCAAGGTCGTCAAGGCCAACCCCCGGGCCGTGATCTCTCCCACCGACGAAATGACCCTGCCGCCCGAGGATCAGGTCGGGGAGAACCATGTCCAGGCGTAAGGTTTTACTCGTCATCAGGGGGGAGAATCTGTTCTCCCCCCAAGATGACTTCGCGGGTCAGAAGTGGGAACGAGCGTCATTTCTGTTTCCACTTCCAATTCACCATTACATCCCGATGATGTGGTGGACGGGGTTTCACAACTTAGCAAGACCCATGCGGGATTGGTGGCCTTTCTGGTGGTGTGTAAGATGGACAAGAGACAACCTTGGAAGAATCCAGATTTTATACCAGACCACATTCATCTTCGGTCGAGGCCTGGACCTGATAAACAAGGAAATTCAGAACACTACGGAGGTAATATGGAAAAAGAAGTGAGATCAAGGAACGATGAATATAAATCCATGATTGCATCCATCGACGCCTTTGTTGAAGCCAGCGCGGAGGGGTGTACATGCAAGGAATGGATTGGTCTGCGAGTTACTATTCGGGATGGTTGGCTGAAAGAACACGATTGCGGGACTGTTCTAGGCCAACCAGTATTTGCGCGACAATGGTGGGCACCTGTAAAGTGGGATGATGCCAATGATCCGGATTTCTTCAAATTGGCCGGGTTGAAATCCAACTCACCATTTCCTGAGCTAGTGCATCCCGCCTCCCCTGCGGCCCCCGAGGGCGGGGAGAAGTGTACCTGCCGTATCAATTGGAAGGGCGAAGAATACGGCGAGGATACCTGTCCGCTTCCCACCTCCCCCTCTCTGCCAGAGGAGCGGAGGGAGTTGGGGAAGAAAGATATTCTAGCGATTGGCGATGTAATATTTAGTCCAATAAATAGCGAGGAAGTAATTGATCCGAAATGGGCCGGACATAGGGTCGAAGAATTGGCCGCATGGTTCCAGACGGTCTACCGTCCCGCCCCACCCCGCGTACAGGGGGAGGAGCCTGACCTGACAATATATCCCGTGGATAATCCCGGTGTCGTAGCTGAAAAGCGAGCGGCCCGCGAACGGCGCACCCTGGATGTGCTACGGATGGCGGAGAAGGCCGGTAATGCTCTTCTTGAAGGCTATTTGTTCCATCATAAAGCCGAAAAGCATGTCCATGTGGTAAATATGCGTGCCGCCCTCGACGCCATCGACAAGGTGCTGGGAGAAAGCACCAACAGCCCTTCTTCGGTCCAAGATAAAGACAAACAAGCATAATAGACCGTATTAGGGCTGTTATACAAAAACGCCCCCGACCGGGGAGGCCGAGGGCTAAAGGAGAAAAGAGCGGGGTGACCCCCGCCGACTTACCCGCAAGTGGCGGATAAGCCGTTATGCTTTAACTTTGGGAGCCAGAAGCCGTTCCTTGGCAATGTGCAGGATGTCCGCACCCGTGCCAACCAGAAGACCAGTGAACAGAGTTCCCAACCAGGGCAAGACAAATGTCACTCCTAGAAGCGGAAAAACATTAATCTGCAACAGGAAACACCCCACAACCGTCAGGATCGCAACGGCCATGGCCTTGGCTTCGGGCTTGACATCTTTGACGCCGACCAGCAAAAGGCCCTGGAGAATAAACTCGCAGAGCTTTTCCACGATTGCCATGAGCACCGCACTTACGAAGGTAAACTGCTCCAACTGTTCGACCATGTTTGTCTCCTTATTCGGATTGAATTTGTCCAATTCCCGCTGGCGGGACTTTTGGTTCTTTCCCATTATCTACTAAAGTATACCAGATTTATCCGAAATTGCAACAACTTACTCATATCTCTCTTTAATCTTCATCGGCGCGTTCATTAGAAACCGCTTGACTTCTCCCGTCCCATATTTGTGACATTGGACGGTGTAAAACCAAGCCCGAAATTTTCGAGTTTCGCCATGGGAGTTGTGAAAAGACTGACAACACCAGGAAAGATTGATCGGATTGTCGAAGTATTTCTTTTCCTTGACGCCCCTGTATTTGGCTTTGTTCAGAATTGTATGATTCCAAGCAAAAGGGCCGGAACAAACATGCGTTGGATCATACGCCCTGCCGTCGCAAGGACGAAATGTTTCTTCAAAAGTATCCATGTTTCTCCTCGCCATGCCGCACCGTGCCATGCCAGACCTGGCCTCGCCTCGCATCGCCTTGCCACGTTCTAATTGCTGTGATGTATTGTTGGCCTGTAAAACTTGGACCCGTGTATCTGCTCATAACCTATCCCGAAACACAGCCCTCCCAGAGCCGTGGGCGCATAAGCCGCTTGCTCAACATAACTCCCACGGCTTTCGATAACGGGAGCGTCAAGGTCCAGCGGCTCACTGCTGGAATACCCACGAAGCCACGAGCCAGTGCGCCCGATTACTTTGGTCTGATGGTAGTGAACCCCGTCCGGCGTCACAGATTGCCGATCTATGGACTTTGCCATCTTGTCGTGGCTGTGGCCCATGAGATATATATCGGCGTCGATAAACTTCAAAAGATCACCGACCCGCGCAAGGTTTCCACCATCCGACCGGGAAGCCCCGATCCCGTGATGAACATAGAGCAAACAATCCGCCTCGGGATGTCCTTTCGGAGCGCCTGCCGCCATACGGATCAGTCCGCTAGTGCCTAAGAAGTCGCACCGCAGACGCTTACATAGATACTGATCGGCGCTGGTCCCATCCATAAAATCCCATCTGTGGTCGCCTTCCAAAAGTCCGATCCAGCGGCCTCTCGTCGGTTCGAGGATATAGGCAAGATCGTCCATTTTCTCTTTGACCATTTCGTCGAGTTGTTCCCTTACTGAATCGCGCAACCCACCGAGGACGGTCCTTTGCGTAGCTGAGAAAAGATCAAGGTATTCGCCCATACCAACGAAATATGCGCCACGATCCATCCCCCACTGGATATGACTTTTGAGTTTGCCTTCCGGGAATGCCTTGGCTCCGTAATGCACATCACCGATGGGCATTAGAAATATATGCTGGTCCCGAACAAGCATAAACGATTCTTTTTGATGCAACTTACTCGGAGTAAACGTTTTGTGGATCATTGGGTCTCCTTTGTGTTAAACCTCGCCCTGCCATGCCTAGCCGCGCCCAACCGTGCCTTGCCACGAATTCAAATAACGAATTCATAATGGCAACCTCGCCTTGCCGGGCCGTGCACAGCCCCGCCCACCGCGCCATGCCATGCCGCGCCAAGAAATCACTTATCTAACACGATTTCTTTGACAACGAAGCGTCCAAAACGACCGCCTCGGGCTGGCCTAAAATCCCCAATACCAATGCTGGTTCCGATACGCTCCAGCAAGGTTCGGAGAACCACTTCCACAAAATCAGTACCACGTCCAAGATCGCCGGTCTCCCACTTAACTTGGAACGTCAACGCCCATGGACTAATCAACGGGCGAGACCGCACAATTCCCTGTCTTTGAATCACCACCCGTCGGCTGTCGATCTCATACTCCTTTGTGCCGAACGGAATCATCATCGGCGTTATGTCGATACCTCCGGCAACCAACGGCCCCAGCGCAATTTTGCGGTTCTGGGGAGATTTCAATCCCTTCGCGGCCTCGACCAAAGCCCGCCGCATATTCTCTGCCGGAAAAGCGACGGATTTTCTATCTTTGGTCCAGTACAAATAACTCGCCGCCTCTTCCTCTGGGGTCGGGATAACCTTTTTTGTTGACTTCGCCCCGCCCATCCCGAGCGGATTGTGAAGCAGAATTCCCGGCTCCAGACCTTCAATTGTTACCGAACACGTGTTGTACGGTATTGTTGCCATTCTTTTCTCCTTGGGTTCATAAGGTCAAAAGACCACGATAGAACACTACGGATTTTTCCTTGCCATGCCTCACCGCGCCGCGCCTGGCACCGCCGCGCCGTGCCAAATTATTTTTCCTTTCCTTGCACTGCCATGCCTCGCCCGGCCCGGCCAAGCCCAGCATCGCCTCACCTCGTACAAACTTAGTCGCTAATTCATTTTAGAATCCCCACGTTTCTAGAACCCCAACGGCTCTATAGGCTTCCTCAGTAGTCCTGACCACATCCACTCGGCCCGCCCATTTAATATGCCAAGTGTTCTGATCCTCGGTCAGCTTTCCTGACCGTCCCTTGATCTCCAGCAAATAGTTCTTACCCCGATATCCACACAGAATATCAGGACAGCCCTTACCTACTGCGTGGAGGTCTTGGACGGAGACTCCGACGGCTCGGAGGTCGGCGACGATTTGCGGCTGATTTGCGTCGGACTTTTTTGGCATGGAATGGCTCCTATTTCCGCCAGCGTCCGGAAAATGCTGACGTGCGCTCGGCGGCCTCTCTTGACTGGGTAAACAAGTTTGCGGGTCATTTTTTCTCCTTTTCTTTCGCCCATTTCTGCAAACCTTCTAGCGAATAAAAAACCGGGATGTTATGTTCTACGGCATATTTTACTTCTCCGTCAGCCCCGCTCGATTCCCCCTCCACCCGAAACAAACAATCACACCGCAACACCCATTCCAAATCCATCTTCGTCCAGAAGTCGTACGGGTGTGGCGACAGAAAATGCCAGAAATGAGAATGAAGCGGAACGTACGGAGCAAATCCCAACGCGGCCAGTTTGTCCGCCATGATATAGGAGTTCCGCACGTTTACCGCCACGTCTCCTTTCGTGTACGGACTTGCGATATATACGGCGATCATTTTTTCTCCTTTGTTTGAAAACCGACGGTTGGGATTCCTGCCTCCCACATCTTGATTTTTTCTCGTTCCTTATCAGCGATCTTTTGCTTCTTGATAAACCCGGAAATTCGGGTGCGAAGATTGGTGACAGCCTGTGCTTCTGTGTCTTTATTTCGGGAATGAATGGTTGACCCATTCACCTTGGCAAAAGCCACGAAATATTTCATTTCGGTTTCCTCGACCGTATAGAGAACATCGAAGCCGAGCTTCTTGAGTCTGAGTGTCTTTTCCATTACAGTGCCTCCCTACACACGGGACAATAAACGAGGTCAGTTTTCCGCATAGCTTCGTGCTGATCTTTGCAGTTCTTTTCCGTCAGTTTTCCCCTAGTAAAGCTCTTCGGCTCCCAGTTCTGAAGCGTCGAATCGGCCAACAGAATCGCCGCCCTCGCCTTGGGTGGCGCAATCGCCAACAGGTCTTTGAGCAGGTCCCGAATGGCTTTCAATTTGATTTCAAACTCGGTGGGGTCCGCCTTGGTGATGCCGCGTTCCTGTCTCTGAATCTGTCTCAGCCCCTCACGTCTGCCGCCGGTCTCCAAATACTCCTGGAGAGTCGGCTTCTGCTTTTCGGGAGGCAGGGCGGCTACAGCATCCAGGTAGCTGATAAACAACTCGCCCTCCGGCCTGTTCTCCGGAGGGACACGGTGGGTGATCGAAACGTAATTCTCAATCGTATGGAATTTACTAGGTGAGAAGTGCGACAGCATTTGGCTATATTTGTCACCAAAATGCTCACGGACGTAGTTCAGGAAATCGCCGATGACTATCGGATTCTCTCGGTCGATGGCTCCCAGAGCGGCCCCTAATTCATCGGCCTGTTTCCAAGTTGGCTCGGTATCGACAAAGAACCCGTGGGGTTTGATGCTATACCAATCGGTCATCTGTCTCTCCAATCTTCCTCGGGTTCAGCATGAGAAACAGACACTTCCCCGAATCCCGGACGACCATTGATCCTGGCAAGGTCTCTTGTGGTCACATGATCCTCCCGGCACTTGGGCGTGAAGACTGTAACCATGTTGGGATTCGGCTCCCCGTCTTCTGGGGTGTGAGGCAGAAGCATCATCACCACATCAGCATTGTAGACATTCTGCAAAGGTCCGGATATATCCGCCATGTTAGGATGCCGGGAACTGATACCCGACTTCACCAACGAGTGAATAGCAAAGATGGGAATGCCAAATTCGCGGGCGAGGTTCTTCAGGCCAGTGGTGATGTTCGTTTCTCTTTCGATCTCGTTCGAGGCTTTATCGGACATGAGTTTTAGGTAATCTATCACTACAAATTGTACCTTACTTTTCCGGTTTTGTTGCATTAAATCCGCCCTGATCTCGGAAACAGACATGGTGGGTTTGTCCACAATTCTCAGGGGAATGGAAGCAAACTCCTCGGTTTTCTTGACAAAAGACTCCCATTCATAATCTGTAAGAACACCGGACTTCATGGAGTGTGAACGGACGCCGGTTTCGAGGTTTATGAGCCTGAGAATGATCTGGATAAATGGCATTTCCATACTGTAAACCGTGGTCGAGAACCCGTGATTCGCGGCGAAAATCGCCAACTGGTCAGCAATAGTGGACTTACCAAGTCCAGGAGGACCAGCCAAGATCGTCAATTCCCCGTTCTGCATCCCACCGGTTTCTTTGTCTATGCTCGTGAAAGGAGTGGGAATACCCCAGACCGGTTGGGGATTAGCCCTTCGAGCGGCCACGAGATCGTGAACTTGGACAATTTGATCCTTGAAGTCATATCCCTCCAGACCTCCGACTTTGATTGTGTCTATGCTCTTCTGGGATTCTTCCACAACATCCAAAAAAGGAATGCTGGAATCGTGCGCGAGTTGTGCTGTGTGAGAACAATGATCCAGGAGTCTCCTGCGGCCAGAGTTCTCAAAGATGATCCTGGCATAAGATGGGGCGTTGGCCGTGTTGGGAATGTGGCTCATCAGTTCTGTGAGATACGACGAGCCACCCATTTCGCTAAGTCTGCCGGAGGCTTCAAGACAGTCCGTGACCGTCAGGATGTCAATCGGCGTTCCCTTTTTTCTAAGTTCCCCAAAGGCTTGCCAAACCCATTCGTTACGGTGGATATAGAAATCCTGCGGCTCCAGGATGCACTCATCGAACACATCCGGGTTGATGAGAACCGATCCCAGAATTGCCTCTTCCGCGTCTCGGCTATGGGGTTCAACCGGCTCGAAGTCCATTATTTTATCTCCACATCGCTTGCCACTTCGTCGCCCCAGACATCCCAACCCGGCCATTTCTGACGAGCGAACATTTCGAGATATTTCTTTCCGGGATAAAGACGTTCTATTTTCGCATATTGTTCATCTGGTTTTCTGGAGTGTTCTCGCCGAGGAGACACTATCAAGGCTTTCACGTCATGGGCCGAAACTGGCATGTTCCCTTTTACGGCCAAAATACATGGTTCGGTATTTGCACGAGTATAATAACCCATGCCTGTAAAAAAACCGTTTCCGGACTTATTTAGTTTGGCCCAACTCCATGCAATCGTTTTGTATTTGAAACCCCATGCCTTGATAAGATCAAGTCCTTCTGGCAAAGTGGGCCAACATACCCAAAGAAATAAAGCACAATTCTTATTGGATGGCAATTTTAGTTTTTCTAGCTCGTCGGTACTCATTGTAGAATAATGAGACGCCGCCGATCTTCCACTGCCGGTATCTTTATCCCACACGCGAAACGACCACGGCGGATCAGCCAGTATCACGTCGTAACCCATTATTCCATCTTCCCTGTGTTCGGATTGAGCGTCTTCAAGGCTTCCCTGCCACTTTCTTTTCGTTTCCACTTGCCCCACGTTCTGCGAATGTCCGATTCCGTGAGAGAATCGCCGCGCTTACCTTTCCAATCTTCATCCCAGTACCACTTACCCGGGCCGTAATTCGCCATAACCATATCCGGTGTCCCCCCCGCTTTGAACACATCGCTGGCGAACCGAGCCACCCGACTGCCGTTCAGGGTTACATCTATATCCATCACAGAACATAGAACGGAAACCATCTTTTGTTGCTCGGATTCTTTGATAATCGGACAAATTAGGTCCAGAATTCTCTCGGTAGTTACATCGGGGGCCTCAGATTCATGTAATATAGTTAGAATCTTAGGCTTTAACTTAACCCTTTTAGAGTTTGTATTCTGCATTTAGACAGAGTCCTTCCTGGGAACTGCTCCAGGCGACTTTTTTCCTTTCGGAATGCTCTCGCGTCTTGGACGGTGAGAGTGAGTAAGTCGGCTACCGGCACCTTTTTCCGTATCCCCCGTTCCACGGAAGCACAGCCATTCTCGGCTTTGTCCTGTGCGGCCTTTCGGCTCTTGGGGCTTTGGCCCGTCGTGATCTTATCTGAATGGTTGAGGCGTCATTTATGCCCAGGCTTGCGCCTGCCCGCATAGATTCTATGTTACACCCGAACGGCCTCTTCTTTCGGGTGGGCTTGTTTTAATGCTTCCAGACGTTTGTGCTCGTTTCCGTGGCAATCATGACACAAGACTCTTAGTTCGTGCATAAACCTGTGTTCTGCGCCATGATGAAGATAGGTTTTGTGGTGTACTTCGAGAGTTGTGTCTTCCCATGCTCCGCATTGTTCGCACTTCCACTCTGCGGCTTCTTTCTTCATTTCACTGATAAGTTTCCAATAAAAAGATTTCAAAAATATGTCGTAAGGCATTGCCCTGAATCGTTTAGTCTCAAAATCAAAATATTCAAATAGTTGTTTTATCAAATCGGACGAATTATAAAGAGGCATTAAATCAAATTTGCTTTGAGGACCTTTTTTACAAATAGCAACCGCATCTTCAAGCGGATGGGAAATTTGTTGTAATACGGTGCGTTCTTCATCTGTTATATCGAAGTCCATTTCGATCTCCTAAGTTGTCGGGATGGGCCTTGATACCCACTTGCGATGCTGTTGTTTCCGTGATGGCCTGTGCATATCACCGTTCTGCACTTGGGCTTATGGAAGCAATGCTAGTGCGCAACCATATCCCGGCTTATCGGTCGTCGTACTTGCCCTTGCGGATCACTGCCTAGCCAGCAATCCTACGGGCGCATCGCCACGACTACTACGCACGTCCTTCCGCGCTGCCCGACATAAAAATTGCCCGCTCTTTCCGAACCTTGGCCTTGAATGCCGACTGCGAGGCCGTTCAATTGGCTCAAGGCCCGGAAAGAATGGGCAAAATTTCCTTCATCCTCGCAGTCGCAGATCATAGATAAAAGATACACTTTTCCCGGCCCAAAGTCAAGTAGCAAAATATACTAAATCTGCAAGAATCAAAACCGCTAATCTGTGGTATCCTTTGTCTGTGAAAACCCATATAAAGCACGACCCCCACGGAGAGGTTATAGAAACCCTCCGCACTTCTTTCTCCAACGACCCCATTACAGCCGATATGATGCCCCCCGAGATCGCCGAGGAGGTCAAAAAGCACACCCACGGGGCCGTGATGGTCGCCAGACGCTTCTGGCATCCCTATTTGTGGTACGATCATCCTGAACTTCAAATTCTGGGCCACATGGCCGAGGACGACATTCTACCACGGCGGGTATCCTGGTTCGCGTGGAACGATAAGGAAGCCGTGGAGGTTATTTCTTTCTAATGAAAACCTTTGAAGAACTGGCGCACGACGAACGCGGAACTCTCTATGATGATTTCGTGGAGAAGGGTATCCGCTGTCGCATACTGCGTGGACCGGGGTCTCTGGTGGCTTATCTGGGAATTCCGCCGAAACATCCATTGGCCGGGAAAAAATACGACGATGTTCCGCTGGATGTTCATGGCGGACTGACATTTAGTGCGGCGGGCGGAAAAAAAGATAATTGGCCCGAGGGGTATTACTGGTATGGGTGGGATTATGGACACTGGATGGACATGTCATTCTATTATTTTGAATACCCTAACATTTTCGATTTTAACGGACACGCCAACGAGCACGGCTGGACGGTCGAGGAAGTCAAACTGGAAGTCATCGAAGCCGCAGGACAGATGCGGAAACTGCTCGACCAGTACAAGAACCCGTTCTGGAGATTCCGGGAATGGGTAAAGGAGAAAATAAAATGGATGAAGCAGTCGCACTGATTCTAATCTTAATTTTAATAGTCGCATGTTTATTCGGAGGCGTTCTGATGGTAGACAACGCCTCGTGTGACGCGCAAACATCCGATATGGGCTTCCCGCACAAATGGGGAATCATGTCGGGGTGTATGATTGAACCCAACGAAGGCCAGTGGATTCCTCTCGAAAACTGGCGATTGTTTGAGGAATAAGGAGAAACTGTCAAAAAGGTCTGACTAACCACACTTATCCGCGCCGCATTTATCAGGAGACACTATGCCTACCATGGACGATCTGTTCCCCAGCAAGTACATCAAAGCCAGCGCCCTAGAAGATGGCGACATGACTTTGACCATCAAGAGCATCGGCAAGGAAACCATGAAAGATAAGAAGGGCGAGGAGATCACCAAGCCTGTTCTGTCCTTCACGGATTACGACAAGATGCTGGTTCTGAACGTCACCAACGCCAGGGCCATCGAAGAACTGTACGGCGAGCCGGACAACTGGGTCGGCAAGAAGGTCACGCTGTTCTGGGCCGAAGTGGATTCGTTCGGCGAGATCACCCCTGCCGTCCGCATCAGGAAACAGAAGCCCGCCGCCGACCGCGCCAAGGTTCTGGAGCACTACCAGAAGCTCTACGCCAAAGCCGCTGGGTTGAAGGTCGAGAAGGTCGAGCAGTATCAGGTCAAACCCGACTCGACTGTTGAAGAAATCCTCGCGATGGGCAAGAAATTGCGCGAGGCCATCGAAGCCGCCGAACTATTTGCCAAATAGAAAGGAGGCTGGGTGATCCGTGAGGGGGCCACGGGCTATTCGTGGCCCCCATGTGGCGGTCTTCGTCTAATTGGTAGGACGCTGGTGGGTAAAAAACATCAGCAATGCGGGTTCAAATCCCCTAGACTGCCCTTGAGGAAGCAATATGAACAAAGCCGATAAAAAGAAATGGTATCAAAAAGGATATTACCAAAAGCATAAAGAAAGATTGAAGCTCCAACAAAAGAAATATTATCAAGGCCATAAAAAGGAAGTTTGCGCGTATCAAAAAAAGTACCGGTCCGAGAACCGCAACAAGATAAGAAAATACCAAAAAGTGTATGGAAAAGCGCACATAGAAAGGTATAAAGAATTGGACCGCGAAAGGTATAAGAAAGACCCAACCAAATACAGACAGACAAGAATCGGCTATAAAACAAAGTATCGTTTTAGGCACAAATATAATATGAGTGTTGAAGATTATAATAAAATGTATTCCGCTCAGGATGGCAAATGCGCCATTTGCAAAAAGGAGTTTACCAAGTTAGGAGTTGACCACGATCATGGCAGTGGTTATATTAGGGGTCTGTTATGTCATAAATGTAATAGCGGGATTGGTTTTCTAGAGGAAAATCTGGTTTTTCTAGAGGGGGCGATTCAATATCTTTTACGCAATTCAGGAGGAGAACAACAATGACTCTTTTCAGCGATCTTGTTTTGGCCGTAAAAAATACTCCCGCATGGACCAATGATATAAAACCAGGAATTCTAGCTTGGGCCATCAAAGAGCAGGGCGAAAACAGGCATTTGATTCTTGGAGGAATGGGCGAGTTGGCTAGGTTCGCTGACAACTATTTCTCTTTGCATCAAAGAAAAGAAATGGTCGAGCATTATCCACGAACATATCATCTAATAAGCACAACCGAAAAAGATAACAACTATATAATCTTTACCGGGCCAGAACAATGCCTGGAAGGACTTGTGGAATTTCTCCATCGTCCAAAGTATCAAGAAAAAGGTTCGGTAGACGACCACATGACCAGTATCGAAGATTTACTCCGGCATGTGACACCAGCATTTTGTCCACAAAAGGGATATGTTGAGAGCGTGTTGTCGTTTGTTCCCGAAGCTGAAGCCGAACTCCGCAAAGTCGGGTGGAAACCAGATGTAGTAGAACCTGCTCCCGAACTGACTGTGTATTCCGTTGTCAACGGCGTCTTAATGGGGCCGGATGTCAACTGGGGCTGGGTCAGCAACCACGATTTCTATCCGCGTGCTCAGACGCTAATAGGAGTGATTCATGGCACAGCTTGTCTAAAAGGCAAGGGTCAACGTTGGCCTGGAATCCTGGAAAGCGGGGAATGGAACAATCCCAAGAACGTCAAGAAGCAATCGGCGCATCTTGTCTTCATGCGCGACGGGTCGATCTGGCAGGCTGTCAATTTGAACCTCCCGGCATGGCACTGCTATGGGCATAATTCAAATAGCATCGGGATTGAGTTTGAAAACATCGGCCCGTTCGAGAAGTGGCAAGAAATATTTGGTTCGTTCTACCGATTCAAGAATAAACCTTGGGAACAGAAGGTCAGCAAGTCAGAACTGGTTTTATTGACCTCTCCATTTGGACCCGCAAAATACTACCAGTTGTACACCACAGCCCAGATAGACAAATTCAGAGCCGTGTATCCTGCTCTGAAGATTGCCTATCCGAATATGAAAGGTCTTGTGGGACACAACCAACTCAACAAGGTTGATGACCCGTGGCCTACGTTCCCCTGGTCGGAGGTTCTATTATAAGCCCACGAGTTTTTTGATTAGTGGAACAACGTAATCTACAACTTCTTGGATGTGTCCGAGAATGTAAAACGCCGAAATAAACGAAAAAAACCAAGCTAGACGCTCTAGCTGCTTTAACCTGTCTGTGAAACAGGGTTTTCCATTTCCAATATACATGCTCTTGTTGAATTCATTGCGGAATGAGTCGAGTTGGTCCTTGGAATCCTTCATATCAGACCAAAGTTCCCCTACCATGAATTCAAGAGTTGCGCCTTCCGGTGGTTTATGCTTCCGTTCCTCGGCCATCTTTTTTCTCCTCCCTGAGTTGTCCCCCAATTTGTGTTGCTCCCACAATCTGTGAGATTATCTGTAGAAGTTGCAGGGTTTCCGTAACCCCGTGCGGCTCGTTGGGTTCAAAGCGGAAGCCGGGGCGGCCGTTCTCGTCAACTTTGATAATTAGTTCAAATGCTTTCATGGTATGGTCTCCTTGTGACCATTATACATCATCCGGAATCACAGGTGGTATAGGCCAGACAACATTTCTGGGGTCGGTCATGTCTTTTACCAGATCGCGCAGGGCTTTTCGATAGTCTTTGCAGTCCTGCTTTAGCTGCCCCGCAACACCCGAATCCTCAAAGAATATCTTATCGAACTCCCGCAGTTTGACATCTCTCTTGTTTTCCCACCCTGTTGTTAGGAAGGCATTTAGCGACTCTTCGGGAATAATAACCGGGGGAAGCCTAACAACATAATTACTACAACTTGTAACTGGAACAATATAAGAATTGGGATAGGAAAGTTCCGATGGTTCAGAGTATTCAATGGCCCGTACTTCTCTGTTTAGCTTATCAACGATTATCCAAAACATATTTGCCTCATCAAGTAAACGTGATTATGGCGTATACATTCCCCTCGGTATCCGTTGTGGACGGGGAATATCCGGTTCCGGCACTGTTTTTTGCACTAGTTGAAGTTGCCAGCATATACGAGTTATACTGTGACAAAAATCCGGTAGTTCCTCCCCGGACATAAGAAGATGTGAAATCGGCATAAGCATTATTAGTGGCATTAAAGGCCGTAGTACACAAAGCCGCCACAACGTTTCTGCTCACGTTTGTTGATGCTCCGGTTGACGAGTAACCTATTGAACAATTGATGGCGGCTGTATTGTAAACCCGCATTTCAGCGATTGACTGTCCGGCTCTCCAAGCGCATGAACTGGCCGTAAGCGCCCCGAGTTGCAGGGCCGTAGATGTTTTGTCAAATGTCACGGCACCGGAGGCGTATGATCCAACATTAATTATTCCGTTGTTGGAAACTACAACATTTGGTTGATTATTGCCAGTCGGGATAGCGAAAAGACACTCTGAAAATACTGTCCACCCAGCCGTGGTTCTCCAGACATTTTTGTTTGTGGCAGAAGTTGTTACATAAAAACCCTTGAAAATAACATTGGACGTCGCCACTGCGGTAGATGTCGCGGAAGTAATTATTCTGTTGGGTTTTAATGCAATCGAAGTACCGTCAGCCCCAACTGCGGGAGCGGTAACGGTAAGCGTAATGACGTTGTTTGCCGTAGAGGCTATGGTATATTCCGTGGGATTTGTGGCGTCGCCCTGAATAATGACTTTATCTCCGGACACCCATCCGTCGGCATCAAAATCAGGAGACGTTGTTGAGCCAGTCACAGTTATTGTTTCATCGAGATTTGATAGGGCCACGGTCCCCGATCCGCCATTGGCGACGGCGGCCACATTGCAACTTGCCCCATCGACAAATGATGTTCCGGCAAGCGTTCTGGTATCTCCTGCTATTGTTAATCCAGATGGGTTGTTGGACAGGTAATTACTGACAACGATATTTTCACTGTATGTTCCGGCGTCAACATTTATAATACAGTCGGTACAAAACTTGCTGGCAAAGAAATCTATGGCTCCTTGAATGGTGGTGTAGTCGCCGCCCGCCGATTTGACGGTTTTGGTGACACTGATAGCCGTTGCCACAGCCCCAAGAGTGGCGATTTGCGCGGCAGCCGTGGCATCGTCAAGAATGGCTCTGCCTGCCGCCGTTATGTCCGCTTCGGCCCACGTATCCACGCCGGTAGTGTAGGCCATCTTGTTTGCGGCTGTACCCAGTGCGGCCAACGAGGCCAGCGTGGCGTCTGCCGTCTGCTTTGTGTCGGCGTAGGTCTTGCACGCCTTCTCCGTAGGCACGGCGGTGTCGGAGTTACCGGCGAAGGTGCCGTCGGTGGAGAATTCGTTGATGGTTTGACCACCATTAATTGAAATGTTTGCATTATCAATATCAACCTTGAAAATAAATGTTGGGAAAGTACGATAAACCGTAAATTGGTGAGGGGTTAGTCCAAAAT